>RCNE010000268.1_pt1 | contig 28009 bp, 21 predicted proteins | sample 2041361 | NCBI WGS metagenome assembly RCNE01 (sample SAMN09708229, study PRJNA481090) | Marine sediment metagenome, whole genome shotgun sequencing project. | reverse complement strand
CTTCAGTTATCGCACCCTTTGCAACATTCATTGCTCCTTCACCAATTGAAAGATTGGTATTTACAAATTACTAACTACACCCAACGTTTAGCTGCTAACAAATCAATAATTACCATAGAAGATTACGGTGCTGGTTCGAAAAAATTACAAAATAATCAACGTGTTGTGGCAAGGATTGCCAAAAATGCTGGAATTTCAAATAAAAGAGCCCAATTGCTAGGTAGAATCATAAACTATTATAGTGTAGAAAACATATTAGAAATTGGCACTTCTTTGGGTATTGCAACCGCAAGTATGCGATTTGCAAATCATAAAACCAATATTACAACTTTAGAAGGATGTAAAAATACTGCTGAGATAGCTAAAAATAGTTTTAAATTTTTTGAACTAGAAAATATTGATATTATACTAGGTGATTTTAAAGAAACGCTCCCTAAATCATTAAAACAACATACTCCTTTTGATCTTATTTACTTTGATGGCAACCACCAAAAAGAATCAACAATTGATTATTTTGAGCAATGCCTACATCACATCAATAATAATTCTATCTTTATATTTGATGACATCTATTGGAGTAAAGGTATGCTTGAGGCATGGAATTACATAAAGAATCATCCTAAAGTGACTGTTTCGATCGATACATTCTATTGGGGAATTGTATTCTTCCGACAAGAACAACCTAAACAACATTTTACTATACGATTATGATCCCATATGTTACAATACCCATTATACTCTTCTTATTCTATCTTGTTTTACGGAATAACAAGAGAAATAGAAAAAAATTAAAAGATCGAGAATCAGATTTTTTTAAAAGAAGATTCAACCATAAAAGACGATTATAATATGAACCGAGCATGTTAAAATTTTTCAACCCCACGGGGATGATTCATAGCGAACAGCATGTGACCGATTTAATAAAATAATAAAGAAGACACATGAAAATATATACAAAAACTGGTGATAAAGGAACTACTGCACTCTACGGTGGTACCAGAGTGCCAAAATATACGCTACGTATCGAAGCATATGGTACTGCCGATGAATTAAATTCGCATATAGGACTCATACGAGATCAAAAAATAGCTATTAGAACATCAGAAACACTACTTAAAATTCAAAATGAAATCTTCACAATTGGGGCAATGCTTGCCACCCCTCCCGATAAAGAAAAATTGAAAAGTGGTAAAGACAGACTCAATATTCATAAAATAAATGAAGAAGATATCTTATTTCTTGAAAAAGAAATTGACTTTATGGATCAGTCACTTCCACAAATGACAAATTTCATTTTACCTGGTGGGCACCAAACGGTGTCATTCTGTCATATTGCACGTTGCGTATGCCGAAGAACCGAACGTTTAGTAGTACACTTAAATGAAAATGAACCAATTAACGATTTAATTTTAACCTATTTAAACAGACTATCTGACTATCTTTTTGTGTTGGCACGGAAGTTGACTATCGATAATCATGCTACTGAAGTACCTTGGATTCCCAAGAAACCGACGTAGTAAAATTTGATAAAAAAAAACGTTCTTTTAATTATTTTAAAAATAGTTCATAAAAAACTTGCTTTTTTGCTCAAAAAAATTACATTTGCAAAAAAATAAAATTACTTTATAAGCTATGTATTGGACATTAGAATTAGCATCTTACCTTAGTGATGCACCTTGGCCAGCAACCAAAGACGAATTGATAGATTACGCAATTAGAACTGGTGCGCCTTTAGAGGTAGTAGAGAATCTACAAGCGATAGAAGATGAAGGAGAAATTTACGAGGTAATTCAAGAGATATGGCCAGACTATCCTACAGATGAGGATTTTCTCTGGAACGAAGATGAATACTAAAATTTAAAAGTCTCCAATAAGAGGCTTTTTTTTTGTTAAAAACTATTTTTTAACATAGAATCACCGACATAAAATAGTGCACATTCGCTATATTTGTAACCCTTTATTGATGTACATATCCTGTATATCAATCTAAAATATAAATCATATTATGAGTTTTATAAATTCAGTATTAAAAGTCTTTGTAGGAGATAAAAACAAAAAAGACTTAAAAGAATTACAACCTATTGTAGATGCAGTGCGGTCTTTTGATAGCAAAATGCAGGCGTTATCTATCGATCAACTTAGAGAAAAGACACTAGAATTTAAACAAAAAATTAAAGAAGGCACTAAAGAATTCGATGATAAAATAGCTGAATTAAATACTGAAATTGAGTCTGCTAATATTGATAGAAAAGAAGAAATCTATAAAGAAATAGATCTATTAAAGGAAGAAGCGTATCAAGCCTCTGAAAACGTACTCAAAGATATTACTGCTGAAGCTTTTGCTGTCGTAAAAGAAACTGCAACACGGTTTAAACAAAATCAAACGTTAGAAGTAACAGCTACTCAATATGACAGAGAATTGTCTGCAACGAATGATTATGTTACACTAGACGGAGAAAAAGCAATTTGGAAAAATTCTTGGGATGCTGCCGGAAAACCAATTATATGGGATATGATTCCCTATGATGTGCAACTCATAGGAGGCTCTGTATTGCACCAAGGTAGAATTGCTGAAATGATGACTGGTGAAGGTAAAACCTTGGTTGCTACATTACCATTATATTTAAATGCGCTAACAGGAAGAGGAGTACATGTAGTTACCGTAAATGATTATCTAGCAAAACGTGATAGTGCTTGGATGGGACCAATATTTGAATTTCATGGCTTAACTATTGACTGTATCGATTATCATCAACCAAATTCTGATGATCGTAGAAAAGCGTATAATGCCGATATCACGTACGGAACAAATAATGAGTTTGGTTTTGACTACTTACGTGATAACATGGCACATTCACCAAAAGATTTGGTACAACGCCCTCCCAATTATGCCATTGTTGATGAAGTAGATTCTGTATTGATTGATGATGCTCGTACGCCTCTAATTATTTCTGGTGCTACTCCACAAGGTGATCGTCATGAGTTTAATGAATTAAAGCCGAAAGTTGACGGAATTGTAAAAACACAACGTACATTGTTAACTGGAGTTTTAGCAGATGCTAAAAAAATGATTGCCGAAGGCAATGAAAAAGAAGGTGCTTTTCATTTATTAAGAGTCTTTAGAGGTTTACCTAAAAACAAAGCCTTAATTAAGTTTTTAAGTCAAGAAGGCATTAAGCAATTGCTACAAAAGACAGAGAATTTTTATATGCAAGATAACAATCGTGAAATGCCAAAAATTGATGAGGCGTTATATTTTGTGATTGATGAGAAAAATAACTCTATAGACCTGACTGATAAGGGGATAGAACACCTTTCTGGAAGTAAAGAAGATGACTTTTTTGTATTACCAGATATAGGTATTGAAATAGCAAAAATTGAAAACCTAAAAAATACACCCGAAGAGAAAACAAAGGTTAAAGAAGAATTATATCGAGATTTTAGTATTAAAAGTGAGCGTATTCATACATTAAATCAATTATTAAAAGCATATACACTTTTCGAAAAAGATGTTGAATATGTTATGATGGATGATAAAATTAAAATAGTTGACGAGCAAACAGGTCGTGTAATGGACGGTAGACGTTACTCTGATGGCCTTCACCAAGCAATCGAAGCAAAAGAGAATGTAAAAATTGAAGATGCTACACAAACTTTTGCTACTGTTACTCTTCAAAATTATTTCAGAATGTACAAAAAGCTTTCGGGAATGACAGGTACTGCTGTAACAGAAGCTGGTGAGTTTTGGGAGATCTATAAATTAGATGTTACCGAAATCCCAACAAATAAACCGTTGGTTCGTAAAGACAGAGAAGATTTAATTTACAAGACTAAGCGTGAAAAATACAATGCTGTTATTGATGAAATTGTTGTATTGGTTGCTGCGAAACGTCCTATTTTAGTAGGTACCACTTCGGTGGAAATTTCAGAATTATTAGGTAGAATGCTTGCCATTCGTAAGATTCCTCATAACGTATTAAACGCGAAATTGCACAAAAGAGAAGCTGATATTGTTGCAGAAGCAGGTAATCCGGGTGTTGTAACTATTGCCACAAATATGGCAGGTCGTGGTACTGATATTAAATTATCTAAAGAAGTATTAGATGCTGGTGGATTGGCAATTATTGGTACAGAACGTCATGATTCTCGTCGTGTAGATAGACAGTTACGTGGTCGTGCTGGTCGTCAAGGAGATGTAGGTTCTTCTCAATTTTATGTGTCTTTAGAAGATAATTTAATGCGTCTATTTGGCTCTGAACGAGTAGCTAAAATGATGGATAGAATGGGATTGAAAGAAGGTGAAATGATTCAGCATTCTATGATTTCTAAATCTATTGAAAGAGCACAGAAAAAAGTTGAAGAAAATAACTTTGGCATCCGTAAAAGACTATTAGAATACGATGACATTATGAATTCGCAGCGTGAAGTTGTATATAAACGTCGTCGCCATGCTCTTTACGGAGAACGTTTACAAGTAGATATAGTAAATATGGTGTACGATACTTGTGAAAGTATTGTACTAGAAAATAAAGCAACGAATGATTATACTAACTTTGAGTTTGAGCTCATTCGCTTCTCTTCTACCTCATCACCTTTTTCAAAAGAAGAATTTGAGAATAAAACTGAACAAGAATTAATAGATGATTTATTTGATGTTGTTTACAAACATTATCAAACAAAAATCGAGCGAAATGCCGAAGCTGTTTTCCCTGTAATTAAAGACGTATATGAAAAACAGGCCAATCAATATGAACGTATTGCTGTTCCCTTTACGGATGGTGTAAAAACACTGAGTGTAGTTACTAATTTGAAAGAAGCCTATGAGACCAAAGGAAAACAATTAGTTACCGACTTTGAAAAGAATATTTCATTAGCTATTATTGATGAAACTTGGAAAGACCATTTACGTCAAATGGATGAATTGAAGCAATCGGTTCAAAACGCTACTTATGAGCAAAAAGATCCGTTGTTGATTTATAAATTCGAAGCTTTTGAGTTATTCAAAAAAATGATAACCAAAGTAAATAAAGAAGTATTATCTTTCTTATTTAAAGGTGAATTGCCAAACCAAAATGCACAGCAAGTTTCACAAGCACGTGAGCAAAAACGTGAAAAAGTACAGGTAAGTAAAGCTGATTTTAGAAGTCCAACACAAGGAACGAATACCAATCAAACACAAGAACAACAAGTCGTTGAAACTATTGTACGTACAGAGCGTAAAATTGGTAGAAATGAACGTGTAACGATTAAAAATGTGATGAGTGGCGAAAATAAAGAAGTAAAATACAAACAAGCTATTCCGTTAATTGATAAAGGAGAATGGGTATTGGTCGAAGAATAGTATTTTAAGAAACGAACTAAAAAAACCGTTCTCCCGAAACTTCGGGAGAACGGTTTTTTTTATGAATACAACTCCTATTTTATATGTCATCCAATTTTTTAGCACTTTCAACCTGTTGCTTCTCGGTTGCTAGAACAATTGTTGGTATATAATAATCTAATTTACAGGCTCAACAGTATACCCTGCTTTACGCAATAATTTAATGACTCCTTCGCTACCTGCTAAATGCATCGCTCCTACTCCATAAAAAGTAGGTGTTTCTTTTGACATTTTTTCAATAACAGGAATCCAATTTCTATTTCTTTTATTCAAGAGTTCATCAGCAAATTTAGCAGTCATATCCTTATTTTCAGTCATCATTTTCATCAAACCTTCTATATCTTCTTTCTCATATAGTTCATTTAATTTTTCGAATTCACTTTTACTTTCTTCTAAACCTTCTTTAGCCATTTTCACCAATTCATCTAATTGATCTTTATAAGGAATCGAATCAAATACACCCATTTGATATTCTATGCTTTCTAAACCTTTCACCTCTTCTTCTTGCTCCTTTGCAATCTTCATAAATTCAGCTTCATAAGATGCTGGTGTGTTACATGGCACTAATTTAGATATCAACATCGCCGTAACAGCAAAAGGTTTTATAGTATTAAACATTTCTAAACTCATACCTGTATTATCCTTGAAAAAAGATGCTAACTGTGCATAATCTTCTTCTGAAAGTAACTTTTTCATTGTTTCACCATCTTTCATCATCATTCCTTTCATCATTTTAGCCTGCATACTTGGGTCATCCATATCAATTTCTAATGTTACTTGATCAGTTTCCGCAAAAGCTTTTACTAATTTATCAGTCGCTTTATAATTACACGTCAAGTGAATGGTACCATACAAATATGAAGGTTTTTCTAAACCATTACCCGAAATTTTCCAGAGTAATGAGTTCTCTAATTTTATTTCCTTAACGGTAGCACTTTCAGCAGTTGTAGCTACTGTTTTAGAAGTACTATTACAGCTAAAAATAAGGAATGCAACTAATAAGGCACTACCAAGAATATTGAGTTTTTTACTCACATAATTTTTATTTTTTTTATGGAGTTCGTGATTTTTCTTTGAAAAGTTCATTTTTTAATTTTTGAGTTGTTTAGTACTATGAGTATATAATAGTACTAGAATATCACACTTTTGCTAAACATTTTTTTTAAATACCTGCAATTTTAGCTATTTCTTTCATGATTTTTTGTGCTAAAACATCTGCATTTTCTTGTGAAGTACTTTCAGTGTATATTCTAATAATAGGTTCTGTATTTGATTTTCGGAGGTGTACCCACTCAGTAGGAAAATCAATTTTTACACCATCTATTGTATTTACTTCGTCATTTTTATATTTAGTAGCCATAGCTACTAAAATAGCATCAACATCTAAATTAGGTGTTAATTGTATTTTGTTTTTACTCATAAAATAACTCGGATAACTATCTCTAAGCTGCTTACAACTTATTCCTTTTTTGGCTAAGTGTGTTAAAAACAACGCAACACCAACCAAAGAATCTCTTCCATAATGTGAAGCAGGATATATAATTCCGCCATTTCCTTCACCACCAATAACAGCATTGGTATCTTTCATTAACTGCACCACATTTACTTCACCAACAGCACTTGCTTGGTATACACCTCCGTGCTTTTCAGTGACATCTCTCAATGCTCTAGATGATGATAAATTTGAAACAGTATTTCCTTTTGTTTGACCCAATACATAATCGGCGCAAGCTACCAGGGTATATTCTTCGCCAAACATAGAACCATCTTCATTTACCAATGCTAATCTATCTACATCGGGGTCAACGACGATACCTAAATCTGCCTTTTCTTTGACTACCAGTTCAGAAATATCAGTTAGATGTTCTTTTAATGGTTCTGGATTATGTGGAAAGTGACCATTTGGTTCACAATACAATTTAACACATTCTACACCTAGTCTTTCTAATAAAGCCGGAATAACAATACCACCTGTTGAGTTTACAGCGTCTACAACCGCTTTAAAATTGGCTGCTTTTATAGCGGCAACATCAACTAACTCTAGCTTTAATACTTCATCAATATGGATATCCATGTATCCTTTCTCTTTGGTATATGCACCTAAGTCATCTACTTCTGCGAAAGCGTAATTATCATTATCAGCAATTTCTAAAATTTCTTCACCATCTGCACCATTTAAAAACTCTCCTTTTTCATTCAATAACTTCAACGCGTTCCATTGCTTAGGGTTATGAGAGGCTGTGAGTATAATACCACCATCAGCATTTTCTAGTGGCACAGCAACTTCGACTGTGGGCGTTGTAGACAAACCTACATCTTTGACATCAATACCTAAACCAACCAAGGTATTGGCAACGATACTACTCATCATTTTACCAGAAATTCTAGCATCTCTACCTAAAATTACGGTTAAATTATCTTTCGTTGCATTTCTTTTAATAAGCCAGCTACCATAAGCGGCAGCAAATTTCGCAGCATCTATTGGCGTTAAATTATCGTTTACATTACCTCCGATGGTACCTCGTATTCCTGAAATTGATTTTATTAATGTCATAGTCTATTTTTAAGAAAAACAAAGATATGTTTATTCAATTTTAAAACCTGAGTTCGGCCTAAGATTAAATTTACAGAATCTTAAGAAAAGGTGAGATTTGAAGTGTGAAATTAGAAGTAATATCTAGATATTTTAATAATTTTATCCGAAAAGATTGCCTTTTCTTAGGGTTTCCAAAGGATTTGATGAATTTTTTCCAATTACTCACTAATACTTATTTTATAGTAAGGTGTTTGTGAACCTCCTTTGTCGGTTTCTTGGCATAATTTTTCAAATTAACCAGTTAGTCCTTCAAAAAAATACCTGCGAATTGAATAAAAATTCATTCAAACTGAAAACAAATATTAAGTCGAACTCAGGTTTAGAATAAAAAAAAGCCGCTGAAAAATTCAGCGGCTTTTTATAAGAATGGATTCCCGTTTTCACGGGAAAGACAATTTAATGACTGAGCTAAAGCTCAAAACAAATCATTTTTTATTTCTTCTTACCTTCCATTTTCTCTTTCAAATCAGCTAAAGCAGAAATGTCTCCTAATGTAGATTTCTCATTAGAATCTGTCATTTTCTTTTTAGCAGCTTTAAAGCTCTTTTCTTCTTGTTCTCTAAAGATAGATGTATGAGAAATAACAAGTCTTCTATATTCTTTGTTAAATTCTAATACTTTAAAGTCTAAAGTGTCACCTTTATCTAATTTAGTACCGTCTTCTTTCTCCATATAACGAGCAGGAACAAAAGCTTCTACCTCGTCATTTAAAGTTACGATAGCACCTTTATCGGTTTTTTCTTTAACAGTACCTTTATGTACAGAGTCAACAGTATATGTACCTTCATGCTTATCCCAAGGATTCTCAGTTGTTTGTTTATGACCTAAATTTAATTTACGTCCTTCAACATCTAACTCTAATACTTGTACTTCTAATTTATCACCAACTTTTACAAAATCAGATGGGTGTTTTACTTTAGATGTCCAAGATAGATCAGAAATATATACCAAACCATCAATACCTTCTTCTAACTCAACAAATACACCGAAATTAGTATAATTTCTTACTGTACCAGTATGTTTAGAACCAACAGGATATTTAGTTGTAATATCTGTCCAAGGATCTGGATGTAATTGCTTGATACCTAAAGACATTTTACGATCTTCTCTATCTAGCGTTAAGATTTGCGCTTCTATTTCATCACCAACTTTTACGAAATCTTGTGCAGAACGTAAATGTGTAGACCAAGACATTTCAGAAACGTGAATTAATCCTTCAACACCTGCGCTTACTTCGATAAACGCACCATAATCAGCTATGATAGCAACTTTACCTTTAACTTTATCTCCAACTTTTAATTTTTCATCTAAAGCTTCCCAAGGATGTTTACTTAATTGTTTTAAACCTAATTGTATTCTAGATTTGTTATCATCAAAATCAAGGATAACAACATTTAGTTTTTGATCTAATTCTACTATCTCACTTGGGTGATTAATTCTACTCCAAGAAAGATCTGTAATATGTACTAAACCATCTACACCACCAAGATCAACAAATACACCATAAGAAGTTACATTTTTAACAATACCTTCTAATACTTGACCTTTTTCTAATTGACCAATGATTTCTTTCTTTTGTAATTCAAGGTCAGCCTCAATAAGTGCTTTGTGAGATACAACAACGTTTTTGAATTCGTGATTGATTTTCACCACTTTGAATTCCATTGTTTTTTCTACATATTGATCGTAATCTCTAATTGGTTTCACATCAATTTGAGAACCTGGCAAGAATGCTTCGATGCCGAAAACGTCAACGATCATACCACCTCTTGTTCTACATTTTACAAAACCATTAACTACTTCTTGAGTTTCGTGTGCTTTATTTACACGCTCCCAAGCTTTAATTACTCTTGCTTTTTTATGAGATAATACTAATTGACCTGTAGCATCTTCACGCTTGTCAACTAATACTTCTACAGTATCACCTTCTGCTAAACCAGGATTGTAACGAAACTCATTTAATGAGATTACACCTTCCGATTTAGAATTAATGTCGATGATTGCCTCACGCTCAGTTAAACGTACAACTGTACCGTCTATAACTTGACGCTCGTCAACAAAACCTACTGTTCCTTCTAGAGCTTTATCAAAAGCTTTTAATTTTTTTTCATCTACAGCTTCAATACCTTCTTCGTATTTGTGCCAATCGAAATTCGCTAAAAATTCTTGAGGATCTTGTGCTTTTACTTCTTGCGTTGCAGTAGCTTCGTTTTCTGTTTGAGTAGCTTCAACTTCCGGAGTAGCTACTTCTTTTTTTGCTTTTTCAGCCATGTTGCTGATAAATAATTTGTATCTTATTGTTATCTAGATTGTTATGCGAAAAATAACATAAGAGTTATTAAACTAATTTTTAAAAATTCCCTGATTGTAATCTATACTCGCCAAAAAAGGAATGCAAATTTACAATTATTTTTTAAATCTAACAATTAGAAAATCAAATAAATAAGTGGTGAAATAGTAGCTTTTTCTTAGAGTAGTTCTTTGACTATTCTTTCTTCGGTAATTCCTTCAGCCTCAGCTTTATAATTCTTAACAATTCTATGACGTAAAACAGCTGAAGCAACCGCTTGCACATCTTCGATGTCTGGAGAAAATTTACCATTTACCGCTGCATTCGCTTTAGCTGATAGAATAAGGTTTTGTGAAGCTCTCGGACCAGCGCCCCAATCAATATAATTTGCAACAAATGGTGTAACATCTTTAGAATTAGGTCTCGTTTTCGAAACTAAACGAACCGCATACTCAACGACATTGTCCGCTACCGGAATACGTCTTATTAAATGTTGCGCCTCCAAAATTTCTTGCGAAGAAAAAACAGAATTTACTTTTTGAGGTGTATCTGAAGTTGTATTCTTTACTACCTGTACTTCTTCTTCAAAACTAGGATATTCTAGATTTATAGAGAACATAAAACGGTCTAATTGCGCTTCTGGCAACGGGTACGTACCTTCTTGTTCTATTGGATTTTGAGTAGCCAATACAAAAAATGGTGCGTCTAATTTATAATGATGACCAGCAACGGTCACCGATTTTTCTTGCATCGCTTCTAATAAAGCTGCTTGTGTTTTAGGTGGTGTTCTATTAATTTCATCTGCCAAAATGATATTAGAAAAAATAGGTCCTTTTATAAACTTAAAATGACGGCTTTCATCTAATATTTCACTTCCCAGAATATCAGAAGGCATTAAATCGGGTGTAAACTGTATGCGTTTAAAATCTAAACCTAGCGCTTCAGAAACTGTATTTACCAATAATGTTTTTGCCAAACCGGGCACACCGATTAATAGTGAATGACCTCCACATAAAATAGATAAAAGTACTTGATCTATTGCGTCGTTTTGACCAACAATTACTTTAGCGATTTCAGATTTTAACTGAGCATGCTTTTTTACTAATCTTTCTATAGCAGCTACGTCCGACATATTTAGTTAACTTTTGCCCAGTTATTTTTAAAAGTACACTTTTTATAATCGTTATTGATTTTTATATAGGTGTCTTTTAATTTTTCTTTTGCCCACTTATCAATTGTTTCTTGTTTCTTTTTTTGCAATGCCAATCCTTGAATTTTAACGTAATCTTTATGTAAGTCGGCAATGTGAGATTCCGTTTTACTTTTCATTAAAATGATTTTATGCATTTTCTCTCCTTCTCTAGTTTCATCATAAAAAACCTCAGTAATATCTCCTTCTTTTAAATTACTTATTCTAGAATACAATGAAGGATCCATACCAGTCAATTCAAACTTTGTATCACTAGTTAAAGGGTTTACCAACAAACCTTCATTGCTCTTTGTATCTTTATCTTGAGAATATTTTTTAACAGCCTCTTCAAATGTCATTTTAAATGTTAAAATATCTTTTCGTACGCTAGACAACGTATCTTTTGATCTTTTCAACTCATCATCTGATACTTTTGGCTGCATTAAAAGATGTCTTGTGTCTCGTTGCTTTCCTTTAATTTTTTCTACCATCAAAATATGATACCCAAATTGAGATTTAAATGGCTCAGAAATTTCTCCTTCATCAATGCTAAAAGCCGCTTCTTTAAATTCTTTTACAAAACCACTTTCTCTATTCATAGTATAGAACCCTTTATTATTAGTAATACCAGGATCTTCGGAATACAAAATAGCTTTCATCGTAAAGCTATCACCCCCTTCTACTTGTTTTTTAATTTCATTCAGTTTGTTTATCACACGATCTACTTCATCTTCTGAAGGCTCTGCATATAAGACTATTTGTCCTAATTCTATTTCGGCGCCAAACTCAGGTAAGTTACCTTTTTCCTCTAAACTTTTATAATAACTTCTAACTTCTTCGGGAGTAACGTCAACTTTTTCGGTTAACTTCTGTTGCATTTTTTCAATTAAAGTAGCTTCATTTTCAACTTCAAAAAATTCTTTTCTTAAATCAGACATATCATTAAATCCGTAGTACTGATATACTTTTTCTTCAGATCCTAATTGCTGCATAAAGTAATTAATCTTTCTTTCTACTCTACTATTTACTTCTGCCTCGGTTGCGATTAAACTATCAACAACTGCATGATGAGATAATAGTTTCCTATCCATTATTTGCTCTAACATATCACAGTCAGAAATTTCAACTTTTCCTTCACTTTGTTGCAATAGTTGTAATTTGTAACCTTCAATTTCAGAGCCTAACACAATATTCTTACCTATTACAGCTTCAACACCATCTAACTTAATTTTTTGTTGTGCTTGTACTTGTACTAAATTAACTACTAGTAATATAAGTACAAAGAATAGCCTATTCATCCTTTTCATATATTTCAAATTCTTTATTATTAATTGCATCTTCCATCAACGTTTGCTCAATTTTTTTTAATAAATCTAATTTACGTTTATGCAAAATCATTTGTTTTATAGTTGGTAAAACATAGCTTTGAGGAGCTGTTTGGTTTCTCTTCAAAGCATCTTTAACAGCCACCAAATATACTCCTAAAGAGTCTTCTTTTTTAAAAAACCTAGTTTTTTTTAGAAACAGTCTTTCATCAGTTTTATCGAATGCCGAAATTTTATTCATCACATCCTCTAATCGAATCCAAATGGAGTCATTAAAATTGAATGATTTTAACTGGACTTCTTGTGAAACAAGACTATCTATATCTTTCTTTTTATTTGATTTAAACAGTGTAGTAAAATCTTCGGGGTTTAATAAATCATTTCCAAAATAAATATACTTGAACTTTACCAGTTCTTCATTTAACTTGAATATTTCTTTATTCTCATTGTAAAATTTAGTTATATCTTCATTCGTTACTATAGTATCAAGGTATTGTGAAACAGCGGCTCCTTTATATTTATCGATTAATATATCTTGTCTATACTTATTTACTAGCTCTTCAATATTCTCTTTATCATCAAGATTAATTTTTGCTTTTTTAAGCAATAATTGATCTTTAGCCCAGCTATTTATATAATTAGTAACCAATAATAAACTATCCTGTTTAGAGAAATTATTGGGCAATAATTCTGACAAATCGGTATCATATAAATAAGTATCATAAACACGGGCAATGGCTTCTTTATCATCTTCTTTATCAGAGCAAGATGACATTGTAAAAATTAGCAATAAGCTATATGTTAAAGACTTTATCAAACTTAATTTGCGTTTTCTTTCACTATTCTTTTAACCACTTTCTTCTTTACTTTTACTTTGTAAGTATCGCGTAACTCTACTATCCAACTATCTTCTAACTCTTTCTGAAAATCATTTATTACCAATCCTTTAGCTTCTTTTAACTCTTTTAAAGATGGTGGTATTATTTCATTAACTTTTACAATTACAAAGTGATTCTTATCATCATTATAAACGTTAGAAACTCCTTTCATAAAAGCATACTCTTTTGGCAGCTTTACATTACCCTTCTCTAAAATACCCTCAGAAAATAACACATGAATCGTAGCACCTTCGTTCACCGATTTTTTTATTTCATCTATCGGTTTTCCTTGTTCTAGTAATTGTTTTACCAAGGTAGCTTTATCAGGTTTTGTGCAGGTTGCTAACACAAGATTTGCTCTTTCGTTCCATTTATAATTAGTACGATTCTTATTGAAAAATTCTGCCAAAGCAACCGTATCTTTTTCAGCTTTGGTCCAAATTTTTTCTTGTAGTAGGTCAAAAAGCAATAACCCATCTCTATATTCCTGGATAGTAGACGCAAATTCAGCATCTGTATTTTCTAAATTATCTTTATAATAATTAAGTACTTCTTGATTTAAAAAGTCATCATAAGCGTTCTTTAAGGTTTTCTTACTCTGTGAATTATTATAATCGATTAAACCTTTAAGCAACACGTTCTTTTTGTTGATCACAAAAATAGTACTGTTTAATTTTTCGGAAATAGATGCTGTATCATTTTTCATATAAGCATCAAAATTATCTTTATTAACTACTATTGTATACTCTTCTTTCAATCTACCTGCTATCGATTTACCAACAATACCTACTCGTTGACTTTTCTCTATTTTTTTGGACAGATTATCTTTTAGCTCATCAAAATTTTTAACAGGATGTTTTTTTATGAGTTTTGCAATATGCCAGCCGTATTGTGTTTTAAAGGGCTCTGAAACATCATTCTCATTTTCTAATGAAAAAGCAACATCAGAGAATGATTTTATCATTCTACTTGCTGAAAATTTTGCGAACTTCCCTCCTTTTATTGCGCTATTCTTATCATCAGAATATTGCTTGGCTAAGTAATCGAAAGTATCGCCTTGCTTTAATTTAGCATACACTTCATTTATTTGTTTTTTTGCATACGTAGAATCTGCCGGTTTAGCTTTAATCATAATATGCGCTACTTCTACTTCGCCCTTCGAGATTCTTTTATCATTCACTTTAACAATGTGATAGCCAAAACTCGTTTTAAAAGGCATAGAAACAGCACCAACCTCAGTATTATAAGCAGCATTTTCGAAAGGATAGACCATTGCAAAAGTTGTAAAATAACCCAAATCACCTCCGTTCTTTTGAGCAGAAGGGTCTTCGGAATATGCTCTAGCAACATCTGCGAAAGCACTACCATTTATTATTTTAGTTCGAGCTTCTATTATTTTATTGAAGGCTTTTAATGTATCCGCTGGTTTTGATTTAGGATTTAAACGTACTAAAATATGGCTAGCATTGACCTCTGTTTTCATTCTATCATATGCCTCTTTCACTAAGAGTTCAGTAACTTTATCATCCTTTAAATACGGTACAATTAATTGTTCCCTATATTTCTTCAATTCTTTTTTATAAGAAGTAACTGTATCTAATTTAAGCTCATAAGCTTGCTTTAACTTCAATTTGTAATTGATATACAGCTCTAGATATTCTTCTATTGATTTTTTATTTTCTTCGTCAACAATATCTCTATTTTTATTAAATACATTTAAAAACTCTGTAGTAGTAACAGCTTTATCGTTTACTGTAAATAATGTTTTCGATTTTTTTTGAGAAAAAGATTGCATTGTAACTAATACAATGGCAACGAGAATAATGTTTTTAAATTTCATAATAATTACATCTAAAATAAAAGGAAATCAATTAAATTTTAGCAAAAGCAAAATTAGCCGTTATTTTTAATTTTCTTGTTAAAAATATCACAAAGAAATCACCCCTTCAACTACAGAAACTTCCACATATTTAGTAATAATTTCGTCAGAACTTTTTGCCTTAACCAAGATTGTGATACTGTTATATTTACCCGTTTTAGATAGTTTTGTTTTTATAACAGCTCCCGAATGGTCAAAAATCCTCTCAATTAAAGCTAATTTTTCTTTGTCATATGGTATGATAAACTTATACATGTATTCAGCAGGAAAGATTGTAGTCTCTTCTAAACGAATCTTTAATTTTTTATAAAACTCTTCTTGTTTTTGCATTTTCTTATTTTAAATAAGGATATTCAAATACAATACCATTTTTACTTTCAAATAAATTGCTGACAAAATTACCGATATTATTCTACTTAACTAAATATTTTCTTTTCTTTGTTATAAAGTAACTAACAATAGTAAATGCAGCAAAAAATTGTCATTACAGGCGCACCAGGTACAGGTAAAACATCTATAATCAATAAATTAGAGGAAGATCGTTTTTTTTGCTACCATGAGATTATTAGAGATTTTACGTTAGAAGCTAAAGAAAATAGCGATGCAACTATTTTTAATTCTAATCCGTTAGCGTTCGTAAAAGATCCTTTTGAGTTTAATAATAAAATTTTAAATGGTCGTATTCATCAGTATTTAGATGCAATAGAAAATAAAAATGAACTCATTTTTTTCGATAGAGCCATACCAGATGTATTGGCTTATATGACTTTTTTTAATCAAGAATACGGAACTAAATTTACCGAAGCTTGCAAAAAATACACCTACACAAAAGTATTCTTACTGCCACCATGGCAAGAAATTTACATTTCTGATAATGAACGACTAGAAAGTTTTGAAGAAGCAAAACAACTCCATTATCATTTAGAAAATACCTATAGGAAATTCGACTATGCTATAGAATTAGTGCCTTTTGGTTCTGTAAAAGATAGAGTTGATTTTATTTTAAACTCAATTAAAGAATGAATGAGCTCACCAATAGAAATACTTCAAAAATATTGGAATCATAGCGAATTTAGAAATTCACAAGAAGCCATTATACAAGCTGTGCTATCTTCTAAAGATGTTATTGCATTATTACCAACAGGTGGTGGAAAATCAATCTGTTTTCAAATACCTGCATTACTAAACGATGGCTTATGCGTCGTGATTTCACCTCTAGTAGCATTAATGCAAGATCAAGTATCTGGGCTATTGGCTAAAGGGATAAAAGCAGTTGCGTTAACTTCATCGCTTTCGCAGGATGAGATTGTGGCTATTTTTGATAACTTACAATTTGGAAACTACAAATTTCTATACTTATCTCCTGAGCGCTTATCTTCAGAGTTTATTCAAGAAAAGATTGGTCAATTACCTGTAAACCTTATTGCTGTAGATGAAGCGCATTGTATTTCGGAATGGGGTCATGACTTTAGGCCATCATATAGAAACATACACAAAATCAAACAATTACACCCTAACGCACCAACAATTGCACTTACAGCTTCCGCGACAGCGAAAGTATTAAAAGACATTGATGAAAATTTAGAATTAACAAATGTTTCTATTTTTAAAGAGTCGCTAAAAAGAACAAATTTAGCCTACAAACTATATAAAACTGAAGATGTATTCTTTGCTTTAAAACAACTTTTATTTAAACATACTACCCCTGCAATCATATATACAAGTAGCAGAAAAGCCACAAAAAACACCGCCCTTTTTCTAAACGCTAACGGGTTTAAAAGTACTTTTTATCATGGTGGATTGACATTTAATGAAAAAAAAGAAGCTTACAATAATTGGCTCAATGAAAAAACTCCCATAATGGTCGCTACTAATGCTTTTGGTATGGGAATAGATAAAGAAAATGTAACCACTATTATTCATACAAATTTACCGTTTAGCTTAGAAAATTATATGCAAGAAGCTGGTAGAGCTGGCAGAAATGGTACCGAAGCAATGTCTATTATTATGTATAACCAGGCTATTGAATTCGATTTTAAAAATAGGTTTGAAAAAGGACAAACTTCTATCGATTTTATAACCGAAGTATATGTAAAATTGAACCAACATTTTCAAGTTTCTTTAAACGAAAACCCTTTAACATCTTTTCCTTTTAACTTTCAAGAATTTTGTGAAAAATATAGGCTTTCAAAGTTGAAAACTTACAACGCATTGCAACAGTTAAAAAATCAAGAAATTATAGTACTAGACGAACAATTTAATAGAAAATCTGAAGTAACCTTTACAGCAAGTCACAACGAAGTATTAACTTATTGTGAAAAGCATATAAAGTTTAATAGCCTCATTAAACTACTATTAAGAAGCTACGGTGGAATTTTTGATGATTTAAAAAAAATTGACGAATACCAATTAGCTCAAAAATTAGGGGTACCCTATTCACAAATCATACTTCAATTAGAAAATATTGAAAAGGATGGCTTTATAACATACACACCAATAACAGACACTAGTTTTATACAATTTCTAGTACCGAGAGATGATAAAAGAACAATAAATAGTGTCGCTAAAAGTATTAAGGAGCATCAAAGCATAAAACTAGATAAAACAAAAGCAGTTATAAAATACGTTAACAACTCAAAACAATGTCGAAGTAATTTATTATTGAGCTATTTTAATGAATATACTGCTGAAAAATGTGGCATTTGTGATGTATGCACGTCAACAATAGCTAATAAAATGATTGGTGATACTATTTCAACTAAAATTTTATTGTTATTAAAAGAGCGTCATCAATTAACTTCTAGAGAACTTGTTTCTTTATTAGAAATAGAGAAAAATGATGTCATCAACTCACTACAATTATTATTGGATACAAACAAAATATCTATAACTTCGCAGCATAAATTTGAACTCAAACAATAATGACTGACCTACGAATCGTTTTTATGGGAACTCCCGATTTTGCTGTAGCAACTCTAAAACAATTACAAGAGCATAACTATACTATTGTTGGTGTAATTACTGCACCAGATAGACCAGCGGGCAGAGGAAGAAAATTAAACGAATCGGCAGTAAAGAAATACGCTCTAGAACATAATTTAAAAATTCTACAACCTACAAATCTAAAAAGTGAATCATTTTTAGAAGAACTTACATCTTTAAAGGCTAATTTACAGATAGTAGTTGCTTTTAGAATGTTACCTAAAGTCGTATGGCAACTACCAGAGTTTGGTACCTTTAATTTACATGCATCTCTGCTCCCCGAATATCGCGGAGCTGCACCTATAAATTGGGCTGTAATTAATGGAGAAAAGAAAACTGGCGTTACTACTTTTTTTATTGATGAAAAAATAGACACTGGTGAAATAATTTTACAGAAAAAAACTAAGATTGGTAAAGCGGAAACAGCAGGTGAATTACATGATCGATTGATGCTTTTAGGTGGTGCATTAGTTGTGAAAACTGTAAAACAAATTGCAAATGCGAAAGTTACCACAATAAAACAACCAAATAAAGAAGAAAAAGAAGCGCCAAAATTATATAAAGATAACTGTAGAATTGACTGGCAAGCATCTAGAAAAAAAATATTTAACAAAATAAGAGGTTTAAGTCCTTATCCTGCTGCATGGACAACTTTACAAAATGGTGAACAGCAAATTGAACTAAAAATTTACCGTGCACAAAAGCTAAAAGAAAAACATAGCTTAGAAATTGGCACTCTTGTCGTCTCAAAAAAAGAAATAAAAGTAGCTGTAAAGAAAGGTTACATTCTTATCGACGAATTGCAACTCTCGGGCAAGCGTAAAATGAAAACCCAAGATCTTCTAAATGGCTATTCCTTTCTAGCAAACTCAAAAGTGCTGTAAGCCCCTGTTTATAGGCTTTAACAGTTTTTTAAGGTATATTTAAGCATGGTTATTAACAATCAATTGTCATTTATCAACAAAAAGTAGGATTTTTGTGCTCAATCCTTGCGTGGCTCCTCATAAAATATATATTTGTTCAGCTTATAAAAAAAGCTAACAAATAGTATAAACCAATTAAAAAATTTAATTATGAATAAATCAGAATTAATAGAGTCTATGGCTGCAGATGCAGGCATTACTAAAGCTGCTGCTAAAAAAGCATTAGATAGTATGATGGGCAATGTAGAAGGTGCACTTAAAAAAGGTAACAGAGTATCTTTAGTAGGTTTCGGATCTTGGTCTGTTGCTAAAAGAGCTGCAAGAGATGGAAGAAATCCTCAAACAGGAAAAACTATCAAAATTGCTGCTAAAAATGTAGTGAAATTTAAGCCAGGTGCTGAATTAAAAGGTTCAGTAAACTAATCTAGATTTAAGTATAAAATTAAAAAGCCAGCTTTTAGCTGGCTTTTTTTATGTTTCTCTTTGAGTAAAATAACTATTTGATTGCTTTTACTATTTTAACCATATCCTTCTTTGTAAGAATCTTTTTAGAATTTTTAAGTGCTGTTCCTGCAGCTCCTCCTAGCCCAAATGAAGATGGTCTAACATATGTTAGAACTTTACCATCTTCTGCACTCACAACATATTGTACATATAACAACTTAGACGTTTTAATTGGGCCAGAACTTCCTGTCAATTGACCGATAGGTACAACTTTTATATAAACAGTATTGGCCGAATTATTAAGAATAGCCTTATCAATAGCTTCCTTTGAACTAATTTCATATGTATATGGGTAAATTTTATTAATTGATTCTATCAATTTTGGTGCTAAGTCTTCCCTATCTAATAAAAGCGTTTTACTTTTTACATTCTTCGTATTAACAGCCATATCGTTCAATATATCTTTTTTAGACTGTTTACCTGTTTTAAGATCTAGTCTACTTTTTAAGTAGAATTGAATTTGTTGTATAATGAACTTGAAATCTGCTTCATTAGGAATAGAAGTAGGATACATCATAGAATGTATATGTTTTTTATTTCCAATTATATCTAAAGTAAAATCGTGAGTTGTTATTAAACCTTTAGATTTAATAAGAGAAAAACCATTATCTCCCTTATGAATTACCTTTTTAAAATATGCGTATTTTCCTTTATTGGTCTTTGAATTTAACTCTCCAAATTCTTTTTTTGTTATAATTTTTATTTTATCAGAAAAACTCCAATTTTTTTCAAAAGATAATTTCAATGCTTCATTATATTCTTCAGAATCATTTTCATCTTCTAAAACAACAAGTAACGTTACTTCTTTTAGCTTTTGAATATCTTCTAATTTACCATAGCCTAATTGAGCATTTATAAGATTAAGTGTTAAAAAGAATAATAAGCATAAGATTTTATTTTTCATAGTAGATTTTTTAAAAAATTTTAATCTTTATTGGGTTAATATAATAAACTCTATATTATTAAATTTACCTTCAGTAATTTCTATGTTTTCTGGATATCCAAGTGGACTATCTGGATCATCTTCATAACTAAAATTCCCTGAAAATATCCCTGAAATAGCACCTTCTGAACAAGAAGTTATTACTGCATTTTCTATTGTGACACCACTACTATCTTCTAGAGGATAATGTACTGATATAAAATTATTAGTTCCTTCTACTTTATAATAAATATCTATGAGTACCTCTGTATCATTATCATAATTTTCATAGTCACCATTTGGCATGCACTCACCAATATTTTTATTTGAAATTGCAAAAAGGATTTTATACTTGTCATTTTCCGCAGAAATATCAAAACGTTGACCACGATCAGGATATTGAATCACAGTGGCTTGTTTTAATTTTGTTGCCTCGAAAAGTTCTCCATTAATTTTAGCACTGAATAATACACTATTAGATGATAAACCATCATCTGTACTACATGAACTAAAAATTAATGAAAACAAAATAAGTAATATTAAGGTTGGTTTTTGATTTCTCATTTTTCTTGACTTAGTTTAAATATAACTTCTTTCAAACGAAAAAGCCAACTGAATATTTCAATTGGCTCTTTTCTCATTTTTCTTTTCTCTTTGATTTTAAGAATACATCTTCTCTCGTAACTCTTTGATCTTTTTATCTTGAAAATACTCATCAAAGGTCATATAACGATCAATTACACCTTTTGGCGTTAATTCAATAATTCTATTTGCTACTGTTTGCGCAAACTCATGATCGTGTGTAGAAAACAACACGGTTCCTTTAAAGTTCTTTAAAGAGTTATTAAAAGCCTGAATAGATTCTAAATCTAAATGGTTCGTTGGCTCATCAATCATCAATACATTTGCTCGTATCATCATCATCCGTGAAAGCATACACCGTACTTTCTCTCCTCCCGATAAGACATTACATTTTTTTAAAGCTTCCTCCCCACTAAAAATCATTTTCCCTAAAAAACCTCTAATAAAAACTTCTTCACGTTCTTCTTCCGTTTTGGCATATTGACGTAACCAGTCTACTAAACTTAAATCGCTTTTGAAAAAATCGGCGTTCTCTAGAGGCAAATATGCTTGATTTGTAGTGACACCCCAAGTAAATTTACCTGCATCAGCCTTTCCATTATTATTTAATATTTCATAAAAAGCAGTTACTGCTCTCGTATTTTTTGATAATACAACAACTTTATCTCCTTTTGTTAAATTAACATGTACATCGTCAAACAATACTTCATCTTCAAATGTTTTACGCAAACCTTCTACATTCAATATCTGATCTCCTGCTTCGCGCTCACGTTCAAAAATAATGGCAGGATAACGTCTACTAGATGGCTTTATATCTTCGATATTCAACTTTTCGATCATCTTTTTTCTACTCGTAGCCTGTTTAGATTTTGCTACGTTGGCAGAAAAACGTCTAATAAAATCTTCTAACTCCTTCTTCTTCTCTTCCGCTTTTTTGTTTTGCTGAGATCTTTGACGTGCAGCTAATTGACTAGATTCATACCAAAAAGTATAGTTACCTGAATAATGATTGATCTTACTAAAATCTATATCGGAAATATGTGTACAAACTGCATCTAAAAAGTGTCTATCATGTGATACTACAATAACTGTATTTTCATAATTCGCTAAGAAATTCTCTAGCCATGTAATTGTTTCATAATCTAAATCATTAGTAGGTTCATCCATGATTAATACATCAGGACTTCCGAATAAAGCTTGTGATAACAAAACCTTTACTTTAGATTTCCCATCTAAATCTTGCATTAATGTATAATGCATGTCTTCTTTTATTCCTAAATTAGATAATAAAATGGCGGCATCGCTCTCGGCATTCCAACCATTCATTTCTTCAAATTTAACTTGTAATTCTCCTATTCTATCAGCATTGTCATCAGAATAGTCTTCGTACAGCTTATCCATTTCTGATTTAATAGCATACAGGGCTTTATTTCCTCTTAAAACAGTATCTAATACTGTATACTCATCGTAGGCAAAGTGATTCTGCGAAAGCACAGACATACGTTTTCCTTTTTCTAGAGACACGCTCCCCGAAGTAGGATCCATTTCACCTGAAAGTATCTTTAAAAAAGTTGATTTTCCTGCTCCATTTGCCCCAATAATTCCATAACAATTTCCTTGTGTAAAAATCGTGTTTACGTCGTCGAATAATACACGTTTACCAAATTGTACAGATAAGTTTGATACTGTTAACATTATATCTATTTTGAATTTTTGGCAAAAGTAGTAAAATACACCTTTAATTAGCGATTTAAGCACTTATAATTTAACATCTAATTAACAATATAACTTTATGCTAATAACTAATTTTGTTTGGCTGTAAGAATATGTTAGATTTGAAAGATCATTTAATGAGAACGCTATTGAGATATAAATTACTTTTAATTTCTTTAATAATAATTTCGGGATGTGTTAGTGATAAAGAAGTTGCTGACACCACTTATTTTGGTGGCAAAATCATTAACCCAAAATCTAAGCATGTTTTTTTCTATAAAAACAATCAATTACTAGATTCTGCCACGCTTAGTAGAAAAAATAAATTTCTTTTTAAATTCGATTCTTTAAAAGTAGGCTTATATACTTTTAAACATGGAACTGAAATTCAGTTTCTTTTTTTAGAACCAAGTGATAGTTTATTATTAAGACTAAACTATTGGGATTTTGATGAATCGTTAGTATTTAGTGGTAAGGGCTCTGAAAAAAATAACTTACTAATTAATATATTTCTTCAGAATGAAAAAGAAGATAAGTTCATTCTAAAACATTATGTATTGAATGATAGTTTGTTCGACTTAAAAATTGATTCATTACTGCAACTAAAAAAGCTATTGTATAAACAGTATAAAGAAGAGGTTGTAGATGTAAATCCTTTGTTTGAGAAATATCTAAACGCAGCTATTTATTATCCTTTATACAAAAAGAAGGAAGCCTATCCTTATTTAAATAAAAGAGCTTTAAAATTAGATAATTACCCAAAAATAAGTCCTACTTTTTATAAATACCGTAAAGATATTGACTTTAAAAATGAAGAGCTACAAGACTTCTATGCTTATTATGGATATATGAGGGACTATTTAAAGCATATTAGTTTTGAAAAATCGATAGTTAATGAAGGTACTCATATAAAAGCTAATTTTATTGAGGCTACTTCGAAGCATTTACATTTAGAAAAACTACAGAACCGATTTTTAAATGAAGGGATGTGGAACGTTTTATTAGATGATAAAATATCTCCATCTGAAAAGAAAAGGGCTGAAGAATTATTTTTTGCACATTGTAAAGATGAAACTATAAAAGAGAATGTTAGCGCGCTAATTAAAGCAGCTGACGCTTCTAAAAAAGGAGATTCACTACCAATTTTACAAGTTTATGATAAAAATAATAACAACATAACTATCAACAATCAAACAAAGGGTCAAAATACTGTCATCTATTTTTGGCCAAAAGGGTTACAACAAATTGAGAATTTAGCAAAACGTGTAAATTATCTTGAAAATCAACATCCTGATATTAAATTTATAGGTATTGATGCAAAACATATAGATTATAACTGGAAATCGTATGTAAAAGTGAATAAATTCAATGCCAATAATCAATATCGTCTAGATAAAAAATCAGCTCATAACAACTGGTTATACATCGATTATTCAAGAACAATACTAATTGACAAGCACGGAGTTGTACAAAATGGATTTACCCATTTATCGAATCGACACTTTGAGCGACAAATTCGAAAATTGAAAAAACAGTAATTCATAGTTCTATTCATTAAATTTAATGTAAATTTGCACGCTCATAAAACAAGGGGCTTATTTATCTGCTAACGAGCATATTACTTTGGAGCCTTAGTTTGATAAATAAAATATATGTCCACATTTAAAGAGCTTGGCTTAAGCCAGGCTATTATAAAAGCGCTCAACGATTTAGGGTATGAGCAACCTACAACAATTCAAGAAAAATCGATTCCTCAAATTTTATCATCTACTGATGATATAAAAGCATTTGCGCAAACTGGTACTGGTAAAACAGCAGCTTTTAGTTTACCAATTATAGAGAAAGTTGATGTAAAAAGTAAAGCTACACAAGCAATCATTCTTTCTCCAACTAGAGAATTAGCCATTCAAATTGGTAAAAATATTCAAGATTTTGCCAAATATACAAATGGGTTAAATGTAGTTACCGTTTATGGTGGTTCAGATATTCAAACTCAAATTAGAGGCTTAAACAAAGGGGCTCAAATTGTTGTGGGTACGCCAGGTAGAACGGTAGATTTGATCAATCGTAAAAAATTAAAATTAGAAAATATTCAATGGGTTGTTCTAGATGAAGCAGATGAAATGCTGAATATGGGTTTTAAAGAGGATCTAGATCAAGTTTTAAAAGTAACTCCTCAAGACAAACAAACTTTATTGTTTTCAGCTACATTTCCTAGAGAAGTAGATGCAATTGCAAAGAAGTACTTAAACAATCCAATTGAAATAGACGCAGGTAAGCGTAATTCAGGTACAGATAGTGTTTCACATGAGTACTACTTAGTTTCTGAAAGAAATAGATATCCAGCTTTAAAACGTATTGCTGATTTAAATCCTGATATTTATGGTATCGTTTTTTGTAGAACAAGAAGAGAGACTAAAGACGTTGCTGATAAGCTGATTGCTGATGGCTACAATGCTGATGCATTACACGGCGATCTATCACAAGCTCAGCGAGATATGGTAATGCAAAAGTTTAGAAAGAAACATTTACAAATTTTAGTCGCTACTGATGTTGCAGCTCGTGGTTTGGATGTAGATAGTTTAACGCATGTTATCAATTACAAATTACCTGATCAAATTGAATCTTATACTCACCGAAGTGGAAGAACTGGTAGAGCTCACAATAAAGGTATATCAATAGCAATAATTTCTAATAAGGAAAAAAGAATACTAGGCTCTATTGAAAAGAAAATTGGCAAAAAATTTGTTGAAAAACAAGTGCCTAATGGTGAAGAAATATGTGGAAAACAATTATTTAAACTGATTGATAAAGTTAAAACTGTTGAAGTAAATGAAACACAAATTGAAAGTTACTTAGATAGTATATATGCTCAACTAGAAGGTGTTGATAGAGAAGAATTGATTCGTAGATTTGTTTCTATTGAGTTCAATCAATTTTTATCATACTATGAAAATTCTCAAGATTTGAATGGAGATGATTCAAAAGAGCGTCGTAGAAGTAGTGATGAAAATTTCACTCGTTTTTATATCAATCTAGGTAAAATGGATGAATTAAATCCGGCTAGATTAATAGGTTTGATTAATGAAAATATAAGTGAACGTAACGTTGAGATTGGTCAGATTGAAATTTTAAAGAATTTCTCATTTTTCGAAATAGACAAAAAAGTAGCTGATGAAGTTTTAAAAGCATTTGCAAATGTTGAATTTGAAGGTAGAGGAGTTATTGTAGAAATAACTACAAAACCTAAAAGTCGTTCTAGAGGTACTGATAGAAAACGTGGCGGTGGCGGTTTTGGAGGAGGAAGACGTTCAAGTGGCTCTAGAGATGGAGGTTCTAGAGACGGAGGAAGAAGTAAACGTTCTTCATATAGTGGTTCTGGAAGTGGCGGTAATAGAAGTCAATCTGGAGGTAGAAGAAGTAGAAATAGATAACTTCAATTTAAAAATACTAGAACAGCCTAAGTTTATATAAACTTAGGCTGTTTTTATTTTACATATTTTGAACCTTTCATAAAACTCAGCACTATAAAACCCGCAATAAAGAATACGGCTAAAATCAAAATAAATAGTCGAAGAGAATTAGTATAAGAAGTTACAATACCAGCAATAATCATCCCTACAACAATCGCGATTTTTTCGGTAACATCAAAAAAACTGAAATAGGTAGCATGATCTTGTGTTTCGTCTGGAATCAATTTAGAATACGTAGATCTAGATAATGTTTGGATTGCACCGAGTACAAAACCTAAAAATGCACCTAAAACATAAAATTTTAGATACACATTAGGATCTTCTTTATTTAAGAGATATGCTCCTACACACGCAAAAGCCCAAATTATAATAGTAATTTTTAATGCTAGTATATTTCCAATTTTCATAGATAATCTAGAGAAAAAATAAGCACCCACTATTCCAACTATTTGAATCAATAAAATAGTAATAATTAAGTTACTCGTCTCTAAACCTAAATCTTTAGTGCCAAAAACGGATGCTAATAATATGATTGTTTGTACACCAACACTGTATAAGAAAAAGGAAATTAATAATATTTTTAGTTGTGATTGTGTTTTAATTTCTTTTAAAACTAGTTGTAATTCTTTATACCCTTTAAAAATAAAATCTTTTTCTGGCTTTCTCTTATAAGGATTATTTGGTAAATGTTTAAAAGTGTATTGCGCAAACCCTAACCACCATATTCCAACGGTTAAAAAAGATATTCTTGCTGGTAAAGTAGGATCTGTTATTCCATATAAATCAGGTTTCATAACCATCGATAAATTAAATGCTAATAAAAGAACTGAGCCTGTATAACCTAGCATAAAACCCTTAGCACTCACTTTATCTTGTTGTTCAGGAAAAGCAACTTCGGGTAAATAAGCGTTATAAAACACAATACTACCCCAAAAACCTATACTTGCCAAAATAGTAAACACAATTCCAATCCACACATTTTCTTTTCCTGTAAAGAAAAATAATGCCATTACAGATAATGAACCCAAAAAACAGAAAAAGCGTAAAAATTTTTCTTTATTCCCAGTATAATCTGCAATAGCCGACAAAATTGGTGACATTAAAGCAACAATTAAAAATGAGAGACCCAAAGCATATGAATATAATGTGGTATTGTACCATTCGGTACCTAAAAACTCAACGATACCATTGCCGCTTTGTGTTCTAGCTTCATAATAAATAGGAAATACAGCTGTACCAATTACTAAAGAATATACTGAGTTTGACCAATCATAAAATGCCCAAGCATTGATTAGCTTTTTATCTCCTCTTTTTAACATAGGGTTTTGGTTAAATTAAAAGCCGCTCCTTAATGGAACGGCTCACAATGTACT
>RCNE010000266.1_pt1 | contig 28051 bp, 29 predicted proteins | sample 2041361 | NCBI WGS metagenome assembly RCNE01 (sample SAMN09708229, study PRJNA481090) | Marine sediment metagenome, whole genome shotgun sequencing project. | reverse complement strand
CGATAAGAAAATCATGCTCACTACTGAAAATCCTTAGAGGCAGTTTCTAAAAAGCAAAAGTCCGGGCTACCAAACCCGGACTTTTCATCAAAATCAAAAAACCAACCTAAACACATGAACTTATTGTAACTAACTCAAAAAGTTCAATTTCATAGCAATTTGTATTTATAACACTCTACTTTTAGAATACCCTACCCTACAATCCGATTTTTTTTGAAAAATAGTCAGTTATTATAATGGACATAACAGCTTTATTTCGAAAATTACCCACAACGCCCTGAAAAACAGATTTATAACAAAGCTTCTAGAATCAATAACAGAAACTGCTTTTTTCTGTACCTTTAGGTTATAAGATTGCTTAGCATGACCGATACTTTCTTTCAAGAACTTCAAGACGACCTACAAAAAGGTGTTCACAAAAAAGGACATCCTTTCCGCTATTGTACTATGGCCACTGTAGGCCTTGAAAATATGCCCCGATTACGAACCGTAGTGTTACGTAAAGTATCGGAAAACTCAAAATTGACTTTCTATACAGATAGACGTTCCAAAAAGATACTACATATTAAGGAAAATAATAAAGTGAGCCTTTTGTTCTACAATTCAAAAAAATTGTTGCAAATAAAAGTAGAGGGGCTGGCCTCTATTATTTCCGATAGGGCCCTCTTACAAAAATATTGGAGTGGTGTACAACCGAATAGTCGAAAAGACTACACGGCAAATTCTGCACCGGGAAGTAGCATTTCTAACCCTGATACCGTTGAATATCTCGATGAAGACAACCATTTCTGTATGGTTGAAATCGAGGCCTTTAGAATCGAGTACCTCAAATTGCGCAGGCCTAACCATCTACGGATTCGATTTTCGAAAATAGGTGGAGAGTGGAATGGAGAGTTTTTAGTACCTTAATTCTTGGTTAGACAAAGTAACTAACATTCACCAACACCACTATGGTCAAAGACGGGGACAGTAATTACCTTTTTTTGAAAAATTACATTTTGATAATCGAAAACTCTAACTGCAGGGGCTTTAGCGTATCCATCAACATCGGAATCAAATCTTTCCCCAATTCTAAATAGAGTTCGGAAAAATTTAGGTTTCGCTCTTGCAACGACTGGTTGGGAAAAAGTAGGTTCTGAATTTCGGTCATACGCGTCACATGATCTTTCAGTTTACGTTTTTGGGCCTTGAGCAAACGTTTTTCGAGCTTGTCCAAGCCTTTTTTTTGTTTGACTTCTTGGGCCCTTACTGCACCATGAAAAGACTTATCGGTTTGTTCGGCAAGTTCATAAATCCTTTTGAATTGTTCTTCTAAAATTTGTTTTTGGGGCGTAAAGTCAATGTCGATATTCGATATTTCGCGAATTTTCTTATTAATAAAAGAACTTCGTTTCAGAAAGAGGTCCGAAACGGAAATATTCATTTTCTCTAATTTTTTTTGCTGCTTTTCCGTAATGACCAACGCCGAATTACGTAATAAAAGTACGGGAAACGGTACTTTCATCGCCTCAAACATCGATTTCAGTTCGAGCCAGTAGGCAATCTCCCCGCCACCTCCGATATAACACAAATTGGGCAAGATGACTTCTTGGTACAATGGACGAGCGATAACATTGGGTGAAAACCGTTCGGGATGGTCTAGTAGCTCCTTTTCTAATTCATCTTTTGAAAAAACAATCTCCGAATCCAAAACGAAAAACTTACCGTCTTTCTCAACGATTCGCTCACGTATTCCATCTTTCAGATAAAAATAATTGATTTCTCGGGGATTGACTTGTATGCCATAATTTTGACCAAGACCTTCTAAACCTGAAATTGTCTCGGTTACTTTGTCGAACGAGGTATTTTCGAAAATATCCTTTTGGGCATAGGGCGCCAAAAGTTGTTTTAGATTTTTATCATCCCCATCAACGATGACCAGTCCATACTCTCCAAAAAGTTCGTTGGCCAGATATCGCGTGGCATCGGTCAAGTTGTCGTGTTCTAAATACGCTTTTTGAAAAAGATTTTTTAGGTGTTCGGCATGAATGCTGTTCCCAAGTTGATTGGCGAACGCTTCATAGACCTCTTCGAGGCCATTGGTCTGCAAATGACCTACTGCTCCACCGGCATTATTATCGGGGTTCCATTGTAGTTTTTTTCCCTTGAAATTAAAATAATTAATCTCATCAAAATCGTGATCCTCTGTGGCCATCCAGTAAATAGGCACGAAATTGTATTTGGGGAAAGCCTTTTTTAAATCGACCGTAAGATTAATGGTCGAGACAATTTTATAAAGAAAATACAATGGGCCGGTAAATAGGTTTAGCTGATGCCCTGTAACTACCGTATATGTTATGGGCTCTTTTAATTTTCTGAGGTGGATCTTGGTTTCCTCCGATACTGAAAATTCTTCATATTGGGCCTGAAGGGCATTGTATAAAACCTCGCGGTTCGCTTCGGGAAAATGTGTTGCCTTCTCCGCTATTTGCCCTGCAAAGCTCTCTAGATTTGAATACCTATTGTAAAAAGGCTTCAGACTTTCCTTTTCAGCAATATAATCACAAATGAATTCGGTAAAATAACCAGTTCGGTCGAAGGGTAAACAGTCAATATCCATAGATGTGTAAATATAAAAACTCTTCCCCATTGCGGCTTCCTAAAAATACGTTAATTAGTTCGACCCAATTTTCATACCTCTGACGGATATTCGGCCCTGATTTCAGTCAAGAATTATTAGCTTTGATCATAAGAGAGTGCTTTGAAACATATCAATTATCTTTTTATGCTCCTTTTTGCGCCGGTCTTCGTTAAAATTTTATACCGTAGCTAAGGCTACGCGAGAAAATTTTGCCTAAAACGACATCAAAAATGACCTATAAAAATTCTAATCACATATTTCAAAACATTCTCCAGGAAAAGACATAAAAGATTGCATTTGAAAACACTCCTACTTTTTTTTATAAGCTGTTATACATTTTCGACCGTTGCGCAAGACTTAAAATCGCCTTCGGAGTTTCTTGGCTATGAATTGGGTACCCAGTTTACACGCCATCACCGGGTAGTAGATTATTACCAATATTTATCGGAAACAAATTCCCAACGCGTTCGATTGCAAGAATATGGCCAAACTAATGAAGGTAGGCCTTTGCTGTTGATCTATATCTCAGCCGCAAAAAACAGTAAGAATCTCGAGAATATTCGCCAAGAACATCTCAGAAATACCGAAGGCACCGGAAACCCAACCAAGGCCATTGTTTGGATGAGCTATAACGTACACGGCAACGAAAGCGTAAGTACCGAGGCTTCGATGCAGACCGTTTACGAACTGTTGACCCAGAAAAGCGAGTACCTAAAGAATACCGTGGTCATCATTGACCCGTGTGTCAATCCCGATGGGCGCGATCGCTATGTCAATTGGTACAATCAATATAAAAATACGCCACAACAAATAGACCCCAATAGCAAAGAACACGATGAGCCTTGGCTAAGCGGTAGGGCCAATCATTATATGTTCGACCTTAACCGTGACTGGGCTTGGCTGACACAGATAGAAAGTCAACAACGCATTAAAATGTATAACCAGTGGCTACCACATGTACATGTAGATTTTCATGAGCAGCCAGTGGACAACCCCTATTATTTCGCACCTGCCGCAGAGCCCTTTCATGAGGTCGTCACTGATTTTCAGCGCGAATTTCAGGTTACCGTCGGTAAGAACCATGCTAAATATTTCGACGTCAATGGTTGGTTTTATTTTACAAAGGAAATTTTTGATCTGCTCTATCCCAGTTATGGCGACACCTACCCTACCTATAATGGAAGTATCGGCATGACCTATGAACAAGGCGGTGGTGGAAAGGCCGGATTGGGTATCGTGACCGCTATCGGAGATACGCTTACCCTAAAAGACCGTATTGATCGCCACCATACAACGGGACTCTCGACCGTTGAAATTGCTTCAAAAAATGCGCAAAAACTAAATGAGGAATTTAAAAAATTCCATGAGAACAAAAATTACAAATATAAAAGTTACGTTTTGAACGGCGATATCAATAAAATAGGTGCTCTCACCGGTTTACTTGCACAGCATGAAATTGAATTCGGATGGGCCAAACCAGGAAACGCCAAGGGATTCATTTATGAAACAGGAAAAAATGGAAGTCTAAAAACTTCCGAAAAAAGTTTGGTGGTAGCAACGGACCAAAAAAAAGGCACACTAGTCAAAGTTCTGTTCGAACCCAATGCCAAATTGAGCGATTCACTGACCTATGATATTACCGCCTGGTCGCTACCTTACGCTTATGGTTTAGAAGCTATTGCCTCGGAAACAAAAATAAACGCAACCCTAGACATCAATAGCCGGAGAATCTCCCCGCCTATAGCTGCGAACCTATCTAAAAATGCCTATGCCTTTTTGACCAATTGGAACAGTTTCAGCGATGCCCAATTTTTGGCTGATTTACTAAAAGCGGATATCAGAGTTCGATACGCAAAAAAACCGTTCACTATGGATGGCCATGAATACGATCGTGGCAGCCTAATTATTACCAAGGCAGATAATGCCAATACACTAGATTTTTTAAAAGACCTAAAAGATATCTCATGGAAATACGATAAAACATTGAGGGGAACCTCTACCGGTTTTGTAGAAGGTGGAAAAGACTTTGGATCAAGTTCGGTACAAATGGTCAAAAATATTAAAGTTGCTTTGCTTTCGGGCGAGCCAACTTCGACCCTGCGTTTTGGAGAAATCTGGCACTTCTTTGAACAGCAATTGCATTACCCCGTGACCATACTAGACTCGGACTATTTTAAGCAAGTGAATCTCTCAAAATACGACGTACTGATTTTAGCAGATGGAAACAGTTATACCAAGTTTCTTGATAAAGATACCCTTGATGACCTAAAAGATTGGGTTAACAATGGGGGCACATTAATTGCCATGGGTAGTGTACTAAAGGCATTAACCACAAAAAAAGGGTTCAGTATCAAAACCAAGGAAACCGAAAAAGATAGTACCCTTATCGTACCTGTTTTCGAAAAAAACCAACGTGAGCAAATCAAAAAAGAAATTCCCGGCGCCATTTTCAAGACTAAAGTCGATAACACCCACCCTTTGGCTTATGGCTATAACAACAGCTATTTTACCTTAAAACTGGGCAACGATGCCTATGCGTATTTGGATCAAGGCACTGTGGTCTATTTAGAGGAAAACAACACCAAACCCGTCGCTGGTTTTGCCGGCAGTGATGCCCAAAAAAAAATTGCCAATACCCTAATCTTCGGTGTTGAAGACCTTGGCAAAGGCCAAATTATTTATATGGTCGACAACCCTCTATTTAGAGGTTTTTGGGAGAACGGAAAATTGTTTTTTGCAAATGCACTTTTTATGGTGGATTAAAAGCTTTGAGGAAAGCTAAAAATTAATCCGAGAGCATTATAACAAAATAGGTTTTTTAAAACCTATTTTAAAGAAACCTTTAACACATAATCATCCGCAGTCATAAAGAGTGTTTTTTCATTTGAAGAAAAAGCACAATTGGCCGTTTTTTCCCCCGTATGTATTCTTGCAATGGGTTTGCTATCCAAATCGAATATCCAGATTCCACCAGGGCCAGTTGCAAAGAGATAACCTTTGCTATGCATTTTCATGCCATCGGGCAAACCTTGTTGGCCTTCCTTACCTATCAAGTCGGTCACGTTGAAGAACACTTTTTTGTTTACCACGTTTCCAGTCTCCATAATATCATATTGATACCAAACAGCATGTTCGGGGTTGGATACCGCTACATACAATTTCAAACCATCGGTAGACACCGCAACGCCATTGGGTCGTGATAGCTTATCGATCAGGACAATTTCTCCCGAAGTTTTTAAACAATAGACCCCTTGAAAATCAAGTTCTTTGGTTGGGTCGTCCATTTGCTTAGGCAGACCATAAGGGGGGTCGGTGAAATAAAGATTTCCCTTAGCGTCAAAAACCCCGTCGTTCGGGCTGTTAAAGCGCTGGCCCTCATAGTTATCTGCCAATGCTTCATATTCCGGTTTGGGGTCATCTAAAGAACTTATCATTTTGGCCACCCTGCGTTCGCCGTGTTGCATAAGTACCAATTCTCCATTGGGGCTCAACAGCAATCCGTTAGATCCCGGCTCTGCACAGTCCGAACAATTTCCTAAAAATCCCGAAGGAAATAAATACTCAGAGGTATTTCCTTTCGCATCGATTTTAAAAACTTTGTTATTAGGGATATCGGAAAACAAGAGATAATCCCCATCCGAAATATATAAGGGGCCTTCCGTCCATGTGAAACCGCTCCCAATGACTTCTATTTGGGCATCCGCATCGATTAGCTCAAGAGCCATATCGTCTAAAATTTCGATAGCGAATTGATGTTGTTTTTCTTGGGAGAATAGCGTTAGATGAAAAAGTACTGCGAGAAGTACTGTATATATTTTTTTCATTGTACTGTTATTATTAATTTTTGTTTCTCTTGAGTTTGAGTACAGGGTTTAACTTTTGTCTAGCCGGTGAGAACACCCCTTTATGCAATCTTCTCGGTCATCCATCCCTCGTCGGCTGCAAGTTGAGGGAAGAATACTAATATTAAAATTAGCTCATAAATTTCGAAATACAGAATATTAGGGTTATTGCCGTTGTTCCAAAAATAAGGGTTCCTACGGTCTGTACTTGGTTTCCTTGTTTTACATCCATACCTGTAAGCTGGGTCAATACCCAAAAAAAACTGTCGTTGGCATGGGAAACTACCGTTGATCCAGCTCCGATAGCCAAAACCGTCATGGTTTTCATAAAGGCATCATCAAGGCCCAGCGCGGGCATCATCGGAGCCACAATTGAGGCCGTTGTTATCAAGGCCACCGTAGAAGAACCTTGGGTGGTCTTTAGACAGGCCGCCAATAAAAATGGAAAAAATAAGCCTATTGACATGCCTGAAAAACTTTCAGTAATTAGGTCTGCAAATCCTGAATTTTGTAGCATCGCGCCGAATATTCCTCCTGCACCAGTAATCAACATAATGGGTGCCGCTATTCGCAATGCATCGCCCAACCAGCCTGTAGCGGAATATACTTTTTCGTCTAGTTTTTCAGGTAATAACAGGGATAAAAAAACACCTGTCAAAAGTGCAATTACTGGACTTCCTAAAAACGAAATTACAGGATACAACCCCGAACCGGTCAATTCAAATTCGGGATAGTCAAAAACTGATTTTATGACAATCAAAACTATCGGGACTATAATGCATAAAAGTGAGAGCCCCAGTTTCGGCTTGTGAAGGGCATCGGGCGAAGTTTCCATTTTGATTGGAATATCTATTCGCGATGCGATTTTAGTCGCAAAAAAATAACAGGTCGTAAGCGATAGCACACTAACAATAAGCCCCCATAAAATCACGCTGCCCAACTCTGCGTCCAAAATACCTGCAGCTGCAATAGGGCCAGGAGTGGGCGGAACCATAACATGTGTCGCCGTAAGACCTAAGGCCAAAGCAGCGGTCGTACCCGCGTACGAAACTTTTGCTTTATGTGACAGCGCTTTATTCAGCGAATTCATAATAATAAATGCACTGTCGGCAAATACGGGGATGGACAACAAATACCCTGTCAACATCATGGCCAAATGAATGGACTTCTCCCCTATCAATTTGATCATACGAGTGGCAATGACCATGGCCCCACCCGACTTTTCAAGAATAGTACCGATAGCGACGCCAAAGAAAATGATGAGTCCGATTTTGCCCATGATGCTACCAAAACCATCGTTTACCGAAGATATGATTTCATTGACGCCCATTCCTGTAATAAAACCATAGCCGATTGCGGCCAATAGCAAAACAAAAAAGGGATGTATTTTCCAACGTACTATGCCCAATATAATAAAGGCAAGTGCTACGATCAATGCGATAACGTATATCATGGGTTGTGGTTATTGGTTACAAAAGAGCAAATTCAAGTTCAAGTTCAAAGGTTACTGGGTAATGGGTAATGGGTAATGAAAATAGTTCCTTGGGTACGGCACATGTACTGAATACAGTTACTGCGAACTGCCTACTGGAATCACCATTCTGTAAAACTTCCATCTTCGTTCCGCCAAATCGGGTTGGCCCAATCGTGACCTAACTTTTGTCCTTCTTTTAATTTTTCTTCATCGATTTCAACGCCCAGTCCCGGTTTTTTGAGCAGGTCAATATAGCCATCTTTTACTTTAAAGATTTCGGGGTTCTCCATATAATCCAACAAATCGAAACCTTGGTTGTAATGGATGCCTAAACTACTTTCTTGAATAAAGGCGTTGATGGACGTAAAATCGATATGCAAACAAGAGGCCAATGCAATTGGGCCTAACGGACAATGGGGTGCTAATGAGATATCATAGGCCTCGGCCATAGCTGCAATTCTTCGCACTTCTGAAATTCCACCGGCATGGCTCAAGTCGGGCTGGATGATGTCTACCGTTCCACGGTGAAGTAGTTCCTTGAAATCCCATCGGGAAAACATACGCTCTCCCGTTGCTATGGGAATACTGGTGTATCGATAAATATGATCGAGGGCTTCATTATTCTCGCTTAAAACAGGTTCTTCAATGAACATAGGATGATAAGGGTCCAACTCATCGATTAGCCGTTTTACCATGCCTTTGTGTACCCGGCCATGAAAATCGAGGCCGATATCCAACATATCTCCGAATTCTTCGCGAAGAAGTCTAATATTATTGGCCACAGTCTTTACTTTTTGAAGGGAATCGATCCAAGCAAACTCCCCCGTTGCATTCATTTTAACCGCTTTGTAGCCCTGAGCTACTTTTTCTCGGGCCTGTTCGAGCAAAACTTCAGGATGGTCTCCTCCGACCCAACAGTACATCTTCATTTTTTTGCGTACGGCACCGCCCAAAAGTTCATAGACAGGTACGCCCAAGTGCTTCCCTTTGATATCCCAAAGGGCCTGGTCAATTCCGGAAATCGCGCTCATCAAAATCGGCCCACCGCGATAAAATCCGCCGCCATAAAGTGTTTGCCAAATATCTTCGATATCGTTTGCCGAGCGACCTATAATATATTTCGAAAGTTCATGAACACACGCTTCTACGGTAGCTGCTTTTCCCTCAACGACGGGTTCTCCCCAACCGATGATCCCGCTTTTGGTTGTCATTTTTAAAAACAACCAGCGTGGAGGCACCTTGAAAAGCTCTATTTTTTCTATACGTAATCCATCCATGAAGAATATGACATTTATTATAACGCCAACCCTTTTAAATCAAGTTGAGATAACTATTAGGTTGGTTTCCCCTAAAGTAAGGAATATTTGCGAAGTGTCAAGTGCAAGTAGACGGTAGACGGTAGACGGTAGATCAAAAACTAAACTACTAAACCTATAAACTCATTCATCAATAAACCTGCCCTGCCGGCAGGCTGGCTTATAAACTTTTTTTCTAAACCGGAACACCGTAGAGATCGAAGTCCGCGGCATCAGTGATTTTGATGTTTGTAAACTCTCCCTGTTTTAAGTAGTGTTTTGTGGCATCAATTAGTACTTCATTATCCACATCGGGAGAGTCGAATTCGGTACGCCCAACAAAATAGTTTCCTTCTTTGCGATCAATGATACACCGAAAGGCTTTTCCGATTTTTTCTTGGTTGAGTTCCCATGAAATCTGGGATTGCAGTTCCATAATATCGTTAGCACGCTCTTGTTTTACATCTTCGGGAACATCATCATTTAAATTATAGGCATGGGTATTCTCTTCATGACTATAGGTGAAACAACCTAAACGCTCAAATCGCATTTCAGCGACCCAATCTTTTAGGGTTTGAAAATCTTGTTCGGTCTCACCGGGATAACCGACTATCAATGTGGTACGAATAGTCATTTCAGGTACGGCAGCCCTAAATTCTCGCAACAATTTTGTGGTCTTTGCCTGAGTAGTACCGCGCCGCATACTTTTTAAAATGGCATCGGATATGTGTTGTAACGGAATATCGAGGTAGTTACAAATTTTTGGTTCCTGTTTCATTACCTCCAGAACATCCATAGGAAAACCTGTCGGGAAAGCATAATGCAATCGTATCCATTCTATGCCCTCTACTTTGACCAAATTCTGGAGCAGTTCGGCCAAGTTTCTTTTTTTGTAAAGATCAAGTCCATAATAGGTAAGGTCTTGGGCAATCAGAATCAATTCCTTTACCCCTTTCGCTGCCAATTTTTCCGCTTCCGTCACCAAATCTTCAATCGGTTTGCTCCGGTGTTTTCCGCGCATAATGGGAATGGCACAAAAAGAACAAGGCCGGTCACAGCCTTCGGCAATCTTTAGATAAGCATAGTTTTTTGGGGTTGTTGTCAAACGTTCCCCAATCAATTCGTGTTTATAATCAGCACCCAAAACTTTCAGCAAATTTGGGAGTTCGCTAGTACCGAAATATTCATCTACATTAGGAATTTCCTTTTGTAGATCTGGCTTATAGCGTTCGCTTAGGCATCCGGTGACAAATACTTTGTCTACTTCGCCTGCCTCTTTCTTCTGCACATATTCCAGAATTGTATTTATGCTTTCTTCCTTGGCGTTCGCAATAAACCCACAAGTGTTGATGACCACTACGTTACCCTCCTCCTCATGAACCACTTTTTTATCGTTCGCACGCAATTGCCCCATAAGTACTTCCGAATCGTAGACATTCTTCGAGCAGCCTAATGTGACTACATTAATTTGATTCTTTTTTAATGATTTCGTGCGCATAATATTCTAATGGGCTGCAAAAATACGATAAGTAAGAGGAACCGCGTCTATCAAACAAGAATTCTTAACGTTTTACGTTAAACCTTCATAACCCATTGAAGTCCAAGCAAAAAGACAAGTCAATATGAAAACTAAAGTCGCTCTTATAGTTGCACTTTCTTTAGTACTCATTGCAGGCTGTTCAAAAGACTCCGAACAGGAAAACCCTCAAGAAGAAATCAAACTCGAAGCTGGGGAATTTTATTTTCCACCTGTGGATACTGATATCTGGGAAACGGTCACTTTGCAGGAATTGAACTGGAATACCGAAGCCGAACAGCCGTTACACTCTTTCTTGGAAGAAAAGAATACCAAGGCCTTCCTTATTTAAAAGGATGGGGAAATTGCTATTGAGAAATATTATGGCACTTTCACCAAAGACAGCCTTTGGTACTGAACCTCCACCGGAAAAACCTTGACCTCCTTTACAGTCGGGATCGCTCAGGAAAATAGATTCTTAGCCCTTGAGGACAGTTCTTCGAAATATTTGGGCGAAGGTTGGACATCTGCTACACTAGAACAAGAAAGTAATGTAACCGTTCACAACCAACTTACGATGACCGCAGGGCTAAACGATTTATTTTTTGATTGCGTAACGGCAAACTGTCTAAAATTCAAAGCGGATGCCAGTACCAGATGGGCCTATCACAATGGCCCCTATACACTTCTACAAAGTTTGGTAAGTTCCGCTACCAATATGGAATGGGGTACGTATTTTAATTCTGAATTACGGAACAAAATTGGTATGAACGGCGCTTGGATATTAACGAGTGGTTCAAATAATGTCTATTTCAGTAATGCCAGAAGTATGGCCCGTTTTGGACTCTTGAACCTGAACAGTGGGAATTGGGAAAACAAAAGTATATTGGGGGGAGGTAAGAACTATTTAGAAGCAATGAAAAATTCATCATAAGATCTCAATAAATCATATGGCTATTTATGGTGGCTCAACGGAAAGGAAAATTATAGGGCTCCCGGTTCACAGGAAGTTTTTACCGGCAGCTTAATACCCAAGGCCCCAGCCGACACCTTTGCAGGTCTTGGAAAAAATGATCAAAAACTATATATAGTACCGAGTAGGTCTGGTAGTTGTAAGAATGGGAGAAGCTGCAGGAGATGAACTTTTGGGGCCTTCCAGTTTCGACAACGAACTTTGGGAACAGATCAATTCGCTTGCACAATAAGCTTGCAGCTTGGTTTGAAGAATTTTTTAAAATGGTAAAACTCGAAAGCTATTTTTGATTTTGAAGTCTCGGATCTTTTGACTTGATGGTTATTGGCCTATTCTCTACTACTTCGGTACACCGCTCTAGCACCTCTACCTCAAGCCGATTCATGGCTTCTTTTGTATAAAATGTCAAATGTGGCACCAAAATTACATTTTCCATCTCATAGAGTGGTTTTAAAGGGTGGCTCGCTTGATTTAGAGGTTCTTGGCTAAATACATCAAGTCCGGCACCTGCAACCAGTTTTTTCTCCAATGCCGCTACTAAGGCCATTTCATCGATCAAGGCTCCCCTTGCCGTATTTATGACAATGGCACTTTTTTTCATGGCCTTAATCTCATTTCTACCAATCAGATGTTTAGTTTCTTGATTCAAAACGGCATGTAACGAGATAAAGTCACATACTTTGATCAAGTCGGTTAACGAATCATATTTTTCAATGCCATGTTCGGCCAATTCTTCCGATGTTTTGTACGGATCATACCCTATTACTTTTGCTCGAAAACCTAAGCCAGCCATTCTAGCCATACTTTTCCCAATTTTACCACACCCTATAATACCTAAAATTTTTCCGGAAATATCATGTGCCAACCACTTTTGACCAGGCCACGCCCATGCATTTTTAGCCATTTGGTTTTGTAGTGCAGGTAACTTTTTGGTCAGGGCGATAAGCAATGCAAATGCACCTTCGGCGACTGTCTCTTCGGCATATTCAGGAATGTTGACCACTATTATCCCTTTTTCATTTGCGGCGGGGATATCAATCGCATCTATTCCGACCCCGTATTTAATAATCGCCCTGAGTTTTTTTGCAGAACCAATTATTTTTCGCGTGATAGGCGTATAGCACATTAATAGGATATCGCAATCCCCAATTTCTTTTGCTAGCTTTTCTTCGGAAATGCCATCAGGAAACAATACTAAACTATGGCCTGCTTCACGGAGGGAGTTATCTATCAATGGAGTTTCAAGCTCCTTATCTGTTCTGATTATCTTCATCTAAAAAGATTTATGAATTACAAATAGTGAGTTCTGAATCTTTACTTAAAACCTCATAAAAAAGTATAACGGGTATACATCCCCATAAAAAAACAAAGGGCTTTCTGAACAGCATACCCATCTTACCCTTTAATCAATACTAAAAATTCGTTTTTTGTAGGTCACCGCGGTATCTGGAACATAAATTGGCATGGTATGCTTGCTCTCTGTTATAAGAACCGGCATGGTATGCTTTCTATCCGGTACGATAACGGGCATGTTATAAAATGACATTGCTAAGCTCGACCCCTTATTTTTGGGACTATAAAAATCAAAATCCTGGACGATTACGGAATCTTTTAAAGGCAATGACCAAGCATTTTTTTTACTAAATCCCAACTTTGCGGTTGCCGTAGTATCTGTTTTAAATGGTAATTGGGTTTGGGCACTGGCGAAACCAACAAATGACAGAATCGTAGCTAAGGCGAAAATAGTACTTTTCATATCGTTTTATTTAATCGTTGTTTCTTACATCTTAAAAAAAGAATCGACAAACTCGTGTTTATTAAAAACCTGAAGGTCTTCGATGCCCTCACCTACCCCAATATACTTTACTGGTATCTGAAATTGGTCAGAGATACCGATAACAACGCCCCCTTTTGCTGTGCCGTCTAATTTTGTAACAGCTAATGAAGTAACTTCAGTTGCCTTCGTAAATTGTTTCGCTTGTTCGAAAGCATTCTGCCCGGTAGAGCCATCTAAAACCAACAAAACATCGTGGGGCGTATCGTCGACCACCTTTTGCATTACCCGTTTGACCTTGGTCAATTCGTTCATCAAGTTCACTTTGTTGTGCAATCGACCAGCAGTATCTATAATGACTACATCTGCGTCTTGGGTTACGGCTGAACTTAGCGTATCAAAAGCGACCGATGCCGGATCACTACCCATTTTCTGCTTTATGATGGGCACGTCTACTCTATCTGCCCAAACCTGCAATTGTTCTATAGCAGCGGCCCTGAAAGTATCGGCTGCTCCAAGAACAACTTTTAATCCTTGTTTTTTGAACTGATAGGCCAATTTACCAATCGTGGTAGTTTTACCGACCCCGTTAACCCCCACTACCATTATAACATACGGTTTTTTATCTTGCGGGATACCAAATTCCGTTTCTTCGCCCAAATTGGTTTCGGAGAGCAGACTGGCTATCTCTTCGCGAAGAATGGCGTTGAGTTCATCGGTACCTACATACTTATCTTTGGAAACACGTTCTTCGATACGACCAATAATTTTTAAGGTAGTATCCACGCCCACATCCGAGGTGACCAATACCTCTTCCAGATTGTCCAAAACGTCGTCATCTACTTTTGACTTACCAGCTACGGCCTTGCTAAGTTTCGAGAAAAAAGTGGTCTTGGTCTTCTCCAGACCTTTATCTAAGGTCTCCTTTTTCTTTGAGGAAAATATATTCTTGAATAAACTCATGTGTTCTCTACATTGGTCGCCATAAAGATAAGAAAGTAAGTGTCAAGTTCGAAAAAGACAAAAGAGATGTGGTAAAAGAAAGAGATGTGATATATATGATCATAAACAAAAAAGCTCCTTTCTTTCGGAAGGAGCTTTCAAATAAATTTTGTGACACGGTTATTTTTTGGACAACCATTCATTCACCGACTCAGGGGTCATTACCGACTCAACGAAAGTGTATGAACCACTTTTAGGTGACTTTACCATTTTAATGGCTTTTGTCAATCTTTTTGAACTTGTTTGTAAACTTGCAACCGTCTTCTTTGCCATAGCTAACTTATTTTTTATAATTCCCGCGAAGGAGGAAATCTATTTTATCTCTTTATGAACAGTCATCTTTTTCAAGATGGGGTTGAATTTCTTGATTTCCATTCTTTCGGGGGTATTCTTTTTGTTTTTGGTAGTAATATACCTAGAAGTACCCGGCTTACCCGAATTTTTATGTTCGGTACACTCCAAAATAACCTGTATTCTATTTCCTTTCTTTGCCATTGTAACCTAGCTTATTTTACCAATCCTTGGGCTCTTGCCTCTTTCAAAACGGCTGAAATGCCTTTTTTATTGATGATTTTCAACGCCTTTGCAGAAACCTTTAAGGTCACCCAGCGGTCTTCTTCGGGAATATAGAAACGCTTTTTAGAAAGATTTACGTTAAATCTTCTTCTGGTTTTGTTAATGGAGAACGATACATTGTTTCCAAACATCGCCCTTTTCCCCGTAATTTCACAAACTTTTGACATTGCGCTGATTTTTCTTTAAACAGGGTGCAAATTTATATCATTTTTATGGGACGGGCAAAATTTAATTTAGATTTTTAATCATCATTTCGAAGCATAAGATGTAAGACCGCTGTGCTTCAAGAACCAAGGGCCTAGAATACCTCTTAAATGTTCGGAAAAAGTATGATTTTCGTGCTTCTAAGCTCTAGATTCACCTATTTGTTATTTCTTTTTGCAACAGCTCCAAGGCCTTGTGAACAGTTTTTTGTACAATTCGCTCTCTATGGTTACCCATATTGAATTTTTCTGCAAAAACACCTTGTGGAGAGGCAATACCAATGAACACGGTACCGACCTCTGCATCCGAATCTCCTTTGGTAGGGCCTGCATTACCTGTAGTCGATACGGCAAATTGGGTATTTAACAATTGCTTTACGTTTTTGGCCATCGCAATGGCTACCTCGGCACTGACTACGGAATGTTCGTCAATAATATCTTTTGGCACTTTGAGCACTTCGATTTTGGTCTCCGTTGCATAGCTGACGACACTCCCCTTGAAATAAGCAGAAGCACCGGGCAAGGAAGTTAGTTGTTGGGCAATACGACCGCCCGTGCAACTTTCGGCAGTAGCTAGCGTCATTTTTTTATCTGTAAACAATTTGGCCACTACATGCTCCAAGGTTTCCTCGTCTTCTACTCCGTATATGATTTCCCCGATAAGTGGGTATAATTTTTGGGACTCCCCCTCGATTGCCTGCTGTAATAGCTTTCTATCGGGTCCTTTGGCCGTTAAACGTAGCCGAACCTTTCCTAAGCTGGGCAAATAGGCTAATCTTATAAAAGAGGGTAGATTACTCTCCCATTCCTCAATTTTTTGGGCGATTGCACTTTCACCGAGACCGTAGGTAACTAAAGTTTTATGTAGAATATGAGGTCGCTTATACTCCGCAACTATTTTAGGAATCACGGCATCGGTCATCAAATTCTTCATTTCGAACGGTACGCCGGGCAGTGAAATAAAAGCCACATCGCCCGATTGCAACCACATGCCGGGAGCGGTTCCATAGGCATTGTGCAATACCGTGGCTTTCGATGGCACCAAGGCCTGCTTTCTATTAATATCGGAAATCGGTGTAGAAGTGATATACTTTTTGAAAAGTTCCTCGACATGGCTCAGCACCGCGGCATCTTCAACCAACTTGTCTTCAAAAAACTCGCAAAACGTGTGTTTGGTAATGTCGTCTTTGGTGGGGCCAAGGCCTCCCGTAACAATAACGATATTTACTCTTTTCTTAGCTTCGCCGAGTGCCTGTAAAATGTGTTCCCTTTCATCTTGTACCGTCGTAATCTGATACACGGAAACACCAATCTTGTTAAGTTCTTTGGAAATAAAAGCGGAGTTAGTGTCCACAATCTGGCCTATGAGGATCTCATCGCCAATCGTAATAATTTCCGCGAGCATTAAAGGTGGAAGTCTTTTTTAAGTTCGGATACGACTTGATAGATGTCTTTTTTTAGCATAGGAAATATTTGCTGTATTTCGGAAATACTGGCCTCGTTCTTTCCCAACGTTTCCATCTGCAACGCGGTTTCGCGGGTCTGCTCCATACCCAAAAGATCAACGTTCGGCTTTATTTTATGGGCAAGTTTATAGACCTGATCATGATTTTTTTGGTTCAATGCATTTTCGAGATCCTCAAGATCTTGGGGCACTTCTTCTAAAAATACCGAGATTACAGAATTGATGAAATCTTCATCTCCCTCGGCCATCTCATTGATTTTATCAAGACTGTAAATCATTATTTAACTTTTACATGAAAGAATTCTTGCCCTTCCAATACGCCCGAAAGATAGTCATTTGTTGCAATTCTTCCAACACCGGAGGGTGTTCCTGTAAAAATAATGTCTCCCTTTTTCAGCGTAAAAAATCGGGACACATACGAAACGATTTCGTCTATCTCCCACAGCATAAGCTTTGTATTGCCCGTTTGTACTTCTTGTCCATTTTTTAATAGGGAAAAATTAAGGTCGTTGATATCTTTAAAATCTGTTTTAGGAAGCCACTTTCCTATAACCGCCGCACCATCGAAACCTTTGGCCTTTTCCCAAGGTAGTCCTTTCTCCTTTAATTTTGATTGTAGGTCGCGTGCCGTAAAATCGATACCCAATCCGACTTCATCATAATAGGTATGGGCAAATTTTTTATCGATATGCTTACCGACCTTTTTGATTTTCACAAGTACTTCAACCTCGTAGTGTACATCATTTGAAAATTCGGGGATATAGAAATCCTGTTCCATCGGAAGAATCGCAGAGTCCGGTTTAATAAATACAACAGGCTCTTCAGGACGTTCGTTGGCAAGTTCATTAATATGGTCGGTATAGTTGCGACCTATGCAGATGAGTTTCATGTTCTTAAAGGGTAAAAGAGCATAGAAAAGAGAGAATAGACTTGAATAGTTGGGTTTAAGGAAAAAACCACTGAGCGCTGAATCCAATTACGAAGTAGTTTTGAACTTTGAATTTTTCACTACCAAAGGCTACTGCCAAAGGCATATTTTTTATCTATTTTCTTAACCTAGCTTATTGTTCAACTGGCTCAATTTTATCTGGGTCAACACTTTTTTAGTGTACAAAGGAAAATCGGCATTTAAAATCCAACCGAAATAACCCGGTTCTTTTTCCAAAACGTCCAATACTTTTTTTCCCTTATGCTTTCCGAAGGAGAATATTTCCTCACCGTCTTCGTCATAGCCCAGAAAGCCTGCAAAATCGGCGAATTGGCGATGGGTCGAGAACGCTGCTAGTTTCTTTATATTATTTTCCAAGTCTGGGTATCTATCCAGTTGCGATAATAAAACTTCGTAGGTGGCATTGGTATCGGCTTCGGCGCTGTGGGCATCAGTCAACTCTTTGTCGCAATAAAATTTGTAAGCTGCTCCCAAAGTGCGTTTTTCCTTCTTGTGGAAAATTGTCTGTACATCGACGGAAACTGCGGTCTTCATATCAAAATCGATATCGGTCCGCAGCATTTCTTCGGCCAATAACGGAATATCAAAACGATCGGAATTGAATCCACCTAAATCGCTGTCCTTTATCATGCCATAGATTTCTTTGGAAAGGTCCTTAAAAGTAGGTTCGTTGGCTACCTTTTCGTTGGAGATACCGTGAATGGCAACTACCTCGTCTGGAATCTGCATCTCTGGATTCACCAACCACGTCTTGCTTTCTTTGTTCCCATTCGGAAAAATTTTTAGAATTGAAATCTCCACAATACGGTCTTTGGCAACATTGGTGCCAGTGGTTTCCAAATCAAAAAAACAGATGGGTCTGGTGAGCTTCAATTCCATGCTTTGCGGTTGTTTGTTACAAAGATAGGATTTACGAAGGTTTGGTGAAATGATTCTAGTACATTATTGATATACCTAAAAACCGTATGGAATTAAAGCCTCGTATTGATTACATTGTTGAAAGCGGAACCAAAAGTATAACTGAGTCCAATGCTAAAACCCAGTTCAAAATCGGTAGCGATCTGCTTTTGTTGTAAGAGTACATCTTCTAAGGAGGCATCGCCAGCGGGAAGGTTAATCTGATCTCGTATTATTTCAAAATTGCCCGAAAAACGAATGGCAAGCCCTTTGAACAAACGTACCGATAGGCTGTTGGTCAATTGGATCCTATATTTAGAAAAATCATTTAAAAAAGTCGAGCCCCTTAGTCTCGCATACATATTGCCCCATTGTTGTCTGTAACGCAGTTGAACATCTAATGAATGGTTGAAAACGCCCTCTTTAAGCAATCCGAATATGGTAGGTTCGATATAGTCGTTATGAAAATAACCGATTTTATAGGCAAAAACAATTTCTCGGCGTAGCACCTCACGATATGGAAAAATATTGTATTCGATAGCCGGTTGAAAATAATAACTAAAATCTAAGTTGTTGAAGGTGTCGTGGCGACCACCTGCAAAAATACCGGTTGACCAATGATCTGACAGACTTGCGACAATACTACCATCGGCCGAATACCGAAACTTTTCACTGGTAAAGGTTTCTCCATCACTTTCAAATTCACTATTCGCCTGAGATAGAGATATATCGGTACGAATACGTAATTTGTCAGTAACATGGTCACTTTCGAAACCAGCTCTATACTCGAATTGTTCTCTACTCGATTCCTTATCTAGCTTGGCCGCACCGAATACTTCAAAGATCCAGTTGTTCCATGGGTCGGTGAAATCGATTTCCTGCTCATTTCCAGTGCCATCGCTGTTCACGGTATATATGATATCATCTGCAAGACCCGATTGAAGTACATACTGTAAAAGGCCTGACTGTACTTTCTTCAAAAGCCCCCTTCGCACCTCGTCATCGGTCATGTTCGCGGTGGTGTCGTAGCCTAACTTTCCGAATATATCTTTATAGTCGTCTGTGCCCTCAAATTCCAAATTATAGGTGCGCCCGCCACTACCATTTGTAATGTCATAAATGAACAGCTTAATATTTGCCAGTGATTGGTCACGAACGTGACCCACAAACTTTATTTCTTGGCGTAAAAAGTTTTTATCACAATTACAATCTATGAACAAACGCATGGGGGCTTTTTTTCCATCATCCTCCTCTTGAGCAATGATGAACAATGGTAATAGCAAAAAAAAGAAGTGCACCAACTTTCCGATAACTAACTTGGAAAGTTTAAATGGTTTTTTCGGCATTTTGGTTCGGAAAGCTTCAAAGTTAAAATCAAACACGCTAAATAAGTGGTATCAATTTGTTAATACCAAAAGAGCCCACTAAAGCCGTAAATTATTGGGTAATCAAAAATCTATAATGACATTCTTTGCGGATTATGTAAATACAAAATGAACTATTAGTCTGCTTTATATTTCTCTATCGCTATCCCATGCTTCTAAATAATCACAGACCGTCTTGGCGAACATACTTCCCAAAGCACCGTTAACCACACGGTGGTCGTAGCTGTGGGATAAATACATTTTACTTCGGATACCGATAAAATCGCCCTCATCGGTCTCGATTACCGAAGGTATCTTACGAATAGCGCCTAAGGCCAATATTCCCACTTGGGGCTGATTAATAATCGGTGTACCGAAAACACTGCCAAAAGTGCCAACATTGGTGACGGTGTACGTACCATCTTGTACCTCATCAGGCTTTAATCGATTTTCCCTTGAGCGGGAGGCCAAATCGTTCACAACCTTTGCCATACCGACAAGATTCAATTGATCTGCATTTTTAATAACGGGCACAATCAGGTTACCGTCGGGCATTGCCGCGGCCATTCCGATATTAATATTCTTTTTCCTGATTACGGTATCGCCGACTAAAGAGATATTCATCATCGGGTATTTCTTCAAGGCTTTTGCGACAGCTTCCATAAAAATGGGCGTAAAAGTGAGTTTTTCGCCTTCCTGTCTTTCGAAAGCATCTTTGACTTTATTGCGCCAGTTTACGATATTAGTCACATCGACTTCGATAAAACTCTGTACATGCGCAGAGGTCAAAACGCTTTCTACCATATGTTTGGCAATCAACTTGCCCGTACGAGTCATTTCTATGATCTCTCCGCCTTCGGCAGACCGTACCTCAGAAACTTTTGGTTTTTCACTAATATGAGGTTCGATATGCCGGAGAACTACGGTTTCCTCTTTTTTAGACGTTGGCTCGATAGTTTCAAAAGCACTCGATTTGCCATTCTCAAGGTAGGCGAGAATATCGTTCTTCGTCACACGACCTTCTTTTCCAGTACCTACAATTGTATCAAGTTCACTTATGGAAATATCTTCTTGTTTGGCAATATTTTTAACCAAAGGCGAATAGAACCGTTCAGAAGTTATCTTAGAAATATCAGGTTGATGAACTGGTGTACTTGCCGTTTCTTTTGCAATTTTAAAGGTCTCTTCGACCAAGACGGCAGCCTCTTCATGATTCTCATTTAGCTCTGCGCTTTTTGTGGTAACTGCTTGTTGGGTATTTGAAGAAATAGCCTCTCCGTTCGTATCTATTACTGCTACGGTCTGACCTACACTGATGATATCGTCTACTTCAAAAAGGCGTTCCACAAGAACACCTTCAACCTCACTAGGAACTTCTGAATCTACTTTATCCGTAGCTATTTCAAAAATAGGTTCATCCAATTCAATAGTATCACCGACTTCTTTAAGCCAAGTAGTCAATGTTGCCTCTGCAACACTTTCTCCCATACGTGGCAACTTCAGTTCAAACTTTGACATATTCCTATTTTATAATTGTATTATGCTGATTTAGCTGCAAAAATACCAAAAAAAACACCCAACCCTTACGTTTATCGCATGCTTTAATTCGCTTTCAATGAGCCCTCAAAAGGAATGCGATTTAAAATACTTCTACCCAAAGTCACCTCATCGGCGTACTCTAGCTCATCGCCTACAGAAATACCTCTTGCAATTGTAGAGGTACTGATATCGCATCCTTCTAATTGCTTATAGATATAGAAATTGGTAGTGTCACCTTCCATCGTAGAGCTCAATGCAAAAATAAGTTCTTTTATTTCACCTTGCCTCGCCTTTTCAACCAAAGAAATTATCGTAAGTTCTTGTGGCCCTATGCCTTCCATGGGAGAAATCTTACCTCCCAAAACGTGGTAAAGGCCTTTATATTGGCTGGTATTTTCGATTGCCATCACATCACGAATATCTTCTACAACACAGACCAGGCTTCTATCTCTCTTTGGACTGGCACATATTTCGCAAAGTTCAACATCGGAGATACTATGGCAGTTTTTACATAACTTGATTTTCTTTCTTAGGTTTTCCAAGGCAGCCGACAATCTGCTCGTCCGCTCTTCGGGCTGTTTTAATAAATGTAATACCAAACGTAGGGCGGTACGTTTGCCAATACCCGGCAACTGCGACATTTCATAGACCGCGTTTTCAAGAAGTTTTGAAGAAAAATCCATAATTGCAAATTTACGATTTTAGATTTACGATTTAAGATTTTGTATTTTGCGATTTCAATTTATATAGTATGACACCGACCCACATCCTTCTTCTCATTGGAGGCTACTTTCTACTGTTGCTTACAATCTCTTATTTTACAGGGAAAAACGATTCGAACCTCGACTTCTTTAAAGCAGGAAAATCTTCGCCTTGGTACCTAGTAGCCTTTGGAATGGTAGGCGCATCGCTGTCAGGGGTGACCTTTATATCTGTGCCGGGTTGGGTAGAAGCATCTGAGTTCAGCTATATGCAGGTTGTTTTTGGGTATCTGGCAGGATATTTTGTTATCGCCTATGTTTTACTTCCTATATATTATAAACTAAACGTTACCTCAATTTATGAATATCTCGAAAAGCGTTTCGGTATCGTAAGTTATAAAGTGGGTGCCATATCTTTCTTCGTTTCCCGAGTACTTGGGGCATCCTTTCGCTTATTCTTGGTCGCCATAGTGCTTCAGCAGTTCGTTTTCGATGATTTGGGAATACGCTTTGAGATAACCGTAACTCTTTCTATTCTCTTGATTTGGATCTACACATTTCGCGGCGGTATAAAAACCATAGTATGGACAGATACGCTTCAAACTGCATTTATGTTACTATCCGTAGGACTTTCCATTTACTTTATCAACCAAAAACTCGATTGGAGTTTTGCCGAGTTTTTGGCTTCAGATGAATTAAAGCAATACAACAAAATACTGTTTACCGATGATTTTTTCGATAAGAATCATTTTATTAAATCGTTTTTGGGAGGCATGTTCATTACCATATGTATGACGGGGCTAGACCAAGATATGATGCAAAAAAACCTTACCTGCAAATCGCTGAAAGATGCTCAGAAAAATGTAGTTTCCTTTAGTTTGGTACTGATAGTGGTGAACTTCGTTTTTCTTTTACTGGGAGCCTTACTTTTCATTTATGCAGAAAGGTTCGATATTACAACACCCCTAATGGACGGGCAACCAAAATCTGATTTACTTTTCCCGGAAATCGCATTGAATAGTGGTCTTGGAATGGTAGTCGCCATAACTTTTATGTTGGGCCTCATCGCCGCTGCCTACAGTAGTGCAGATAGTGCACTGACTTCTTTGACCACCTCGTTCTGTGTTGATTTTCTTAGTATTGAGAAGAAACCGGAACAAGACCAAAAGAAAATTCGAAAAATCACCCATATTGGCATGAGCGTACTTTTGATTTTAGTGGTGATTCTTTTCAAACACATTCTTGACACCAACGTTATCGATGGGCTGCTGCAGGTTGCGACCTATACTTACGGACCGTTACTGGGTCTGTTCGCTTTTGGTATTTTCACCAAACATAGTATTAAAGATAAATACGTATGGATCGTTGCGCTATCGGCTGTAGTTTTAATCTATATACTTGCAAATATTCCGCCGGAAAGACTTAACGGCTACAAAGTGGGGTATGAACTGCTACCCATAAACGGTTTGTTGACATTTTTAGGATTATGGCTTATTCGAGAGAAAAGGCCTATGGCATAAGCCATACCAAAGATTCAAATGAACTACCCCGAGGCAGAGCCATCGAGGTATCCAACGGAAGAAAGTTTTAACATTTCATGAAAACTATCCGTTTTCAAACTTTCCTCTTACACCACCGATGCAGAGCATCGGGGAATTCTAATGATTAAGAATTGGTTTGGTTTTGATTTTAAAAATTTTAAAATTTCATACGAAAAATCGTACGGTTGTGTAGCTTCATAATTAATACTGACCAGTCGCTAAAAGTACAAGTGTACAAGCCACTTCTACCTCAACCCCTTTGTCTTCAAGTATTTTGTATAAATCCGGGTTTTCCGTTCCTGGATTAAAGATAACCCGTTTCGGTCTTAATTGTAAGATTTTATCGATATATTCAGGCTGATGGCTTGCCCTGATATACAAAGTAATAGTATCAATGTTTTGAAAATCGTTTAAATTGGTCTTTATTTGTATACTGCATATTTTACCTTCTTTTAAGCCGAACGCTTCAGTTTCAATGTTGTGGTTCAGAAGGCGATTAACCGCGAGATTGCTATAGCGGTTCGATTTAAGGGAAGCTCCGAATACAAGTGTCTTTTTCATTTGTTAAATAGTGTGTTAAAGTTTATTAAGATTTGTAACTAGCACTATAAATAAACGTCTTTTAGATTAGTCGTAGAGCACATCATACCTGTTCAAAATAATGGTCGTTGATAAAGTTATATGTTTATAGTTAATGGTTAGTGTTTAGTATAACGGCATCAACGAGAGAAACCCCGATGGAAACATCGGGGTTTCGTGTATTATATAATGAATTCATTTGACAGTACTGCGCAATGAAGTATCTATTGGTTGCTCGTGGCTATAGATTTGTTATTGAATGAACCCCGTATCCACTTCCGATAGTATCGGAAGTGGATACGGGGTTTTGTATCGTCACCACCGGATTATCGCACTGCCCCAGGTAAAACCGCTGCCAAAAGCAGCAAGTACTACCAGGTCGCCTTCTCTTACTTTTCCCTCTTCCCAGGCTTCGGTGAGCGCGATAGGAATAGAAGCGGCCGTAGTATTGCCATACTTCATAATGTTATTGAAAACTTGATCATCGTTCAGGCCGAATTTCCTTTGTATGAATTGTGAAATTCTAAGATTAGCTTGATGGGGAACCAACAGGTCAATATCTGTTGGCTGCAGATTGTTCGCACCTAATCCTTCCATAATAACTTCGCTAAAACGAACCACGGCATTTTTAAATACAAATTGTCCGTTCATATGCGGAAAGTACGATTCGTCATCTGGGTCATTGTCGGCAACAATATCATTAACCCACCGACCCCCCATTCCAGGTGCCAGCAACGAAAGTTCTTCGGCATGTTGGCCTTCAGAATGTAAATGTGTAGATAAAATCCCTTTTGAAAGGTCTTCTTCCCTGCTTAAAACAGCAGCTCCGGCACCATCACCAAAAATGACCGAAACGCCCCTACCCCGTGTGGTCATATCCAATCCTTTTGAATGAACTTCAGAGCCTATAACAAGTATGTTCTTATACATGCCGCTTTTAATGTACTGATCGGCTACTGAGAGTGCATATATAAAACCCGAGCATTGGTTTCTGACATCTAAAGCTCCCACGGTCTTAATACCGAGGTCGCGTTGCACCAAAACCCCAGGTCCCGGAAAATAATAATCCGGACTCAAAGTCGCGAATACGATAAAGTCGATATCATCTTTGTCGATTCCCGCTCTATCGATAGCTATTTTTGCAGCCTTTACGCCCATGGCCGTTGTTGTATCATCCTTGGTCGAAACGTGCCTTCTTTCTTTGATACCGGTTCGTTCTTGAATCCAGGCATCATCAGTGTCCATGAGTTTAGAAAGGTCATCGTTGGTCACCACGTTGTCAGGTACGTAATATCCAAGTCCGATTATTTTTGAGTTGTACATGTTCTTAGTTATAAAGTTATAAGGCTATTGGTCAGTCTTAAGCGAATCTAGAATAATTACCAATAAACTAAGGTAAGGAAATCAACAGACATCACTAAAATTAATATAAGCTTTTAGAGCAGTAAAAGAATTGGTTAAAAGTTTGGCAAATTCGAGGTACTGAATAAACGGAATTAGGAAGACAAATATTTTTTATAACTATGTACTTCAACGTCGGCTTTCAAATCATGAAGTAAATTAAAAAGACCAAAAAATGTACGGTTCATATACAAAAAGTGCTTAGAACCACGGTTACCGTTCATTTTTCGTATTTGGCCATCCTGTGAATATCGTTCGCTCAAATTGGCAATCTTTGTCCAAAATTCATTGGCACCGAAATCGAATCGTTTTTCGTTAAAAGGTGACGTAAACAGCGTAAGCATTTCTTTAAAGAGGGCTTTGAAGAATTTAAGTTCTTGGGCAGAATCAGTTGCAGTCAGTATTTCGAGTTCATACAACTTATTCATAAAGATTTCATCGTTTTGGATAATCTCTTTTTTGGCCAACTCAAAATAAGGCAGATAAAACTCATCTGGCACTTCTTTTATGCAGCCGAAGTCAATAGCAATAAGCGTCTCTTCATTACTCACCAAAAAATTACCGGGGTGTGGGTCTGCATGTACCTTTCGTAACCCATGTATCTGAAACATATAAAAATCCCATAGGGTTTGGCCTAATTTGTTCCCCAGTTCTTGAGAGAAATCAGTTTTGGTAAACTCGCTGAGATGTTTGCCATGCATCCAATCCATAGTAATAATGCGCTCACTTGAGAGATCTTCGTAGTATGTGGGGAATTCAAGGTTTAAGATGATTTCGCACTGTTCCGTAATTTCCTTACTCTGTTTTAGTTCGAGAATATAATTGGTTTCTTCAATGAGCTTATTTTCTACTTCCTTAAAATACTTGTCAGAGTCTTTTCCCTGAAGGTTAAACATTCTGGTGGCAATGGGCTTTATCAAAGCCAAATCACTACTTATACTTTCTGCTACACCCGGATATTGAATTTTTACGGCCAATTCTTTCCCATTTTTAGTTGCTTTGTGCACCTGCCCGATACTCGCCGCATTGATAGAATCACGTTCGAATGTGTCAAACAACTCCTCGGGATACTTATCTAAATATTTCTTGAAAGTTTTCCGAACTAGGGGCGCCGAAAGTGGTGGTACCGAAAACTGGGAAAGTGAAAATTTTTCTACGTATGCCCTTGGGAGCAGATTTTTGTCCATGCTCAACATCTGGGCAACTTTTAGGGCACTCCCTTTGAGCGTTTTCAAGCCGTCATAAATATCTTCAGCGTTGTCTTCGTTGAGCTCGTCTTTGGTCAATTCCGGATTTACTAGTTTCTTACCATAATACTTGACGTAATTACCTCCAATTTTAACACCGGTTTTCACCAATTTGCTTGCGCGCTCTATTTTTCCAGTAGGAATTCGGTCAAGTGTCTTCATCTATTTTATTGTAGTGTTAGGCAAACTTTTCTTTATAAAGAAACTTACCAAAATCAATAATGTTTTCCAATGGAGTATTGTCGAATACGTCAAAAATAGTATTTATCGATTTCTCTATGGCCATATCCGTTTTCTCAAAACCGGCGGAACTGTCGTCCATCCAAAACTTGAGTACAAACATGAATTGTAGCCAAGCACCTTCGGAAAATAGCTTCGGATTGTGCTTGGTGATTTTTAAGTTTTTACTTGCATTACCATCTTCTATCAAGTCGGCTGCAAAGGCTTTGATCTGTCTTCGTAATCCTTTAAGCTGCTCCATACTTTTCAACATATTCTTATGGTCTTCTAATGCAAACAACACGTAACTTCTATTTAACGTAAGCAGCTCGAAGAACGTATAGAAAAAAGTCAGCATCTTATCCTTGTTCGAAAAACTATCATACTCCTTATTCTTATGCAGAAGATTTTCCGTGTTGCTATAGAATTTTTTCCAGATGGCCTTTTGTAATCCTTCGAACGAACCAAAGAAACTGTAAAAATCAGCTTCCGCAATTTTGTTGATTTTACAAAATTTATAAATGGATTTTGGAACTATCTCATGCTCCAGAACATAATCCATAAATCCTTCAATAATCGTTTCTTCAGTAATTTTCTTTGCTTTTGCTTTTGTCGCCATACTTAGGATTTTAGTAGCATAAAAATAACGATTAGGATGCGCATTCTATGTTAACGGAATACCAATTCTTAATGCTAAAAACAAAAACGTGCTCTCCAAGGAAAGCACGTTCTTAAACAACCTAACCAATAAATAATCAAAACATGATTATGAGATAATTTTCTTTTTCACAGCAATTTTCTTCACAACCAGTACAAATATATGTATTGTTCAACTCTTTATCAAATTTATTAAACAAAATAATCAATGGATAGA
>RCNE010000264.1_pt1 | contig 28078 bp, 20 predicted proteins | sample 2041361 | NCBI WGS metagenome assembly RCNE01 (sample SAMN09708229, study PRJNA481090) | Marine sediment metagenome, whole genome shotgun sequencing project. | reverse complement strand
GGTTTCTGATAGATGCAACAGGGTCAGGCTGAAGCTGGGGTGGGTATTGACTTACCAGGACCGTACGAGGCAGGAAGCCGAGTATCGAGCGCCACAGGATGTGCTTGAGCGAGTCCTGGTAAGTCAATACCCGCCCCAGCGCCCCCACTGCTTAGTCTAGACGAACCTGACACATATGCGGGCCCCGAGACTCTTCGCGTCGCACATCCACTAACACTGTGCAGGTTTGACACAATCGCGCCGCACATCCCTGTGCTCTATCGCGATATACCGTTCATCCTGAACATACCTGTTTTTAGCAGAAATCCCGTGAGCGGGTTTTTAACCCCTTTGCCAGTGCATCAAAATCATGCAATTGCCGGGCAATCAGGTGATAGACCTCTCCATCACTCTCCATTACACCATCCACGGCGATCAGCGACGCATTCAGAATAACGCTACGTTGACGTTCCCATAATCGCTGCCACACCACCACGTTGACGTAACCGGTTTCATCCTCCAGTGTCAGGAAGATTGTGCCATTGGCGGTCATGGGTCGCTGTCGCATGGTGATCAGGCCACAGGCGCGGGTATGGGTGCCGTGTTTTAGCTGCAGTAGTTGTTGCGCTGTGCTGACACGTCGTTGCCGTAAGGTTTTGCGTATCAATGCTACCGGGTGGCGTCCCAGTGTCAGACCCGTGGCGGCATAGTCCGCATGCAGATCATCTGACTCTGAAGCGGGACGAATGGTGGCGACGTCATCCAAACGCGGGATACCCTCAAGTAAATCCGCAGGCTGCTTTTCTGTCGCAGCCACTTCCCAGCGGGCACGATGACGGTGGCCTGCGATTCCCCTGAGTGCCGCAGCCTCTGCCAATGCGGCGAGTTCGCGCCGGTTCAGTTGCGCGCGGGTGCAAACATCCTGTACAGAGGTAAACGGCTTGTTGTTGCGGGTGTTGCTGATTCGTTCGGCAGCCTGTTGCCCCAATCCTTTGACCAGACGCAAACCCAGGCGTAGCTGTGGAATATTTTCATTACCGCTTACCAGTGCACAATCCCAATCGCTGTAACGGATATCGACCGGCAATACTATGACGTCGTGGCGGCGTGCATCCTGTACCAGTTGGGCCGGTTGATAAAAACCCATGGGCTGTGAGTTGAGCAGGGCGCAGGTGAATGCTGCGGGGTGGTGGCGTTTTAACCATGCAGATACGTATACCAGCAAGGCAAAACTTGCGGCATGCGATTCCGGGAACCCGTATTCTCCGAAACCCTTGATCTGATCAAATATCTGTTCTGCGAAGCTGCGTTGGTAGCCCCGTTCCAGCATGCCGTTGATCAATCGCGCCCGCATGTGCTCCATACCGCCGCGCCGCGCCCATGCGGCCATCGAACGACGCAAGGCATCCGCCTCTGAACCGCTGAAACCTGCCGCGACCATGGCAATCTGCATGACCTGTTCCTGAAAAATCGGTACACCCAGCGTACGTTCCAGCACTTTGCGTAGCGCGTCCGACGGATACACCACCGGTTCCAGTCCACGCCGTCGTTGCAGGTAGGGGTGGACCATATTGCCCTGTATGGGGCCGGGTCTGACAATCGCCACTTCGATGACCAGGTCATAAAAGCAAGCGGGTTTCAGACGTGGCAGCATGGCCATTTGTGCACGTGACTCGATCTGGAACACCCCGATCGTTTCGGCCTTCTGGATCATATTGTAGGTTTCAGGGTCTTCGGCCGGCACATCCGCAAGACCCATGCCGGTCGCATAATATTCATTCACCAGGTCCAGGCAGCGATGAATGGCGGTCAGCATACCCAGCGCCAGGCAGTCCACTTTAAGCAGACCCAGGGTTTCAAGGTCATCCTTGTCCCACTGGATGACGGTGCGGTCCGCCATCGAGGCATTTTCTACGGGCACCAGCGAGGCTAGTGTGTTTTCAGAAATCACAAAGCCACCCACATGCTGGGACAGGTGGCGCGGGAAACCGATGAGATTTTGCACCAGGTGCAGCAGTTGCCGGACCTTCAGGTTGTCCGCCATGAAACCCTGTTCGGCGAGTCGACTGGCAAAACGCCCCGGCTCATCCCACCACGACATATTGCGGGCCAACTGGTCGATCTGGCCGGGACTGAAGCCCAGCACCTTGCCAACATCGCGGATGGCGCTGCGTGGCCGGTAGCTGATCACGGTAGCCGCCAGCGCTGCCCGTTCACGTCCGTATTTCCGGTAGATGTACTGGATTACTTCCTCGCGGCGTTCGTGCTCGAAGTCAACATCAATATCGGGTGGCTCATCACGCTCGCGGGAGATGAAACGCTCGAACAGCATGTTCATTCGCGCCGGATCTACCTCGGTGATACCCAGGCAGTAACAGACCGCGGAATTGGCAGCCGAACCACGCCCCTGGCACAGGATGTCCTGGCTGCGGGCAAACTGGACAATATCGTGCACCGTCAGGAAATAGGATTCATAGTGCATCTCCGAAATCAGGCGTAGTTCGTGTTCGATCTGTTGCCGCAGTTCCGTGCCGATCCCGTCTGGCCATCGCTGCCTGATACCGGCCTCGGTCAGGTCCCGCAAATGAGCGGCACTGCTCATACCCTCCGGCACCACTTCACGCGGGTAGCGGTAACGCAACTGACCCAGGCTGAAAGAACAACGTTGGGCAATGTGTATGGATTCATCCAGCAGTTCCTGGCGGTATAGCGTGGCCAGGCGTTCCCGGCTACGCAGGTGCCGTTCGCCGCAGGGCAGGGCACGGTAGCCCAGCTCAGGCAGTGTACAAGTCAACCGGATGGCTGCCAGTACATCGTGCAACATACGCCGTGAGCGGGTATGCATTTGCACATCACCACAGGCTGTTACCGGCAAGCCGGCGGCTTTTGCAGTCTCAACCAGCTGCGCCAGCCGTGATACATCGTCAAAACCCAGGCAAAGACTGGCTGCCAGCCAGCTTCGTCCGGTAAAGTGTGAGGCGACCCAGTGCGCGGTCAGTCGATCAGCTTCAGGTCCATTCGTCCGGGTTTCCGGTAGCCACAGTGCGAGGCAATGGTCGAGGTTGTTCTCAAAGGCCTTGTCCGGCAATTCGTAACGGCCCTTGGGTGCATTGCGACGTCCACGTGTGATCAGCGTACACAGTTGCGCATAACCGGTGCTGTCTTCGGCCAGTAATACCAGTCGCGAGCCATTTTCGAGTCTGAACAGACTGCCGCATATGAGCTTGATACCCATCCCGTTTTTTCTGCAACGCAGGGATTCTTCATAGGCGCGTACAATACCGGCAAGCGAACACTCGTCGGTCAATGCAATGGCGTCATAACCCAATTCTGCAGCGCGCGCGACCAGTTCCTGGGGGTGTGAGGCACCGTTGAGGAAGGTGAAGTTGCTGGTGCAAACCAGTTCTGCATAGTGGTTGAGTTCATGACGTAAAGACATACTGTATATATATACAGTAATTGGTTCAAAAACAAGTCTGTGAAAATATTCGTCCGCTAGCGCCCGCTACTCTCCCGTCGGGCTTTGCGCGACGGTGTCGACCTGATTTCCAGATTGCGTTGTGTGCGGTAGCCAGCGCGCGAGCAACTGTGCAAGCGCAGCGATGGTGATGGGTTTTGCGACGTAATCGTTCATGCCAGCATCGAGGCAGCGCTGGCGGTCTTCGGTGAACGCGTTTGCGGTGAGCGCAACGATGGGTGTGCGCTTGCCCGTATCGGTGGCGCGGATGCGCTCGGTCGCCTGATACCCGTCGAGCAGCGGCATTTGGCAGTCCATCAGCACCAAATCGAAGTCCTCCCGTGCCAGCGCCTGCACCGCCTCTTCACCGTTATCCGCTAAGGTGGGGCTCACGCCCAGGCGCATGAGCATGGCGCGTATCACCTCCTGGTTCACCGAGTTGTCCTCCGCCACCAGTACCCGCGCCTCTATCGGCTGTGGCAGAACCGGTGGCACGCTCGCGTGCTCGGGTGCCGCGGCAACCGATTTCAACGCGAACAAGAACGGTACCTCGACCCACATGGTCGTGCCACTACCTGGCGCACTTTTGACGCGGATCGAACCACCCATCTTCTCGACCAGTTGTCGCGAGATCACCAGGCCCAGGCCGCTGCCGCCATAGTTCCGCGTGGTGGAGTTGTCGGCCTGCGCGAAGGGTTGGAACAATTTTTCCAGCACCGCCGGCGTCATGCCGATGCCGCTGTCACGCACGACAAGTTGGAGCCACACACGAGTATCCCCGGCCGGAGATTCGATACGCTGCAGGCTCAAGCCAATCGTTCCGTGTTTGGTGAATTTGACCGCATTGCTAACCAGATTGGAGAGCACCTGGCGCAGACGCGTCGGGTCACCTCTTACCAACAGCCTTGCCGCAGGGTCGACATGCGTTGTGAGTGTGTTGCTGCGCTGGGTCGCGCGGTTGCGGAACGCGTGCGTGACTTCGTCCAACAGCAGCGCCGGTTCGAATCTGATGGCTTCCAGTTCGATCTTGCCCGCCTCGATTTTGGCCAGATCGAGGATTTGGCTGAGCTGATCGTGCAGCGCGTTGCCGGATGTCGCGATCGTCTCGCAGTAGTGGCGCTGCTTTTCATCAAGCCTGGTCCCATGCAGCAGTTCAGCCATGCCCAGAATACCGTTCAGCGGTGTGCGTATCTCGTGGCTCATATTCGCCAAGAACTCGGACTTGGCTTCGCTAGCCGCCATCGCCGATTCCGAAAGCCGTTGGTACTCGAGCCTTGCGCCGACCATTTCACCGAAAGCGACATGCAGACGCCCGGCAGCAAGCAAGCATAGTGGTGCGTAAATCGCTACCGTGAATATTACCAGCATCGGTTGCAGCACCAGTCCGAATTGGGCTCCGATGAGCATCGACAAATTGAGTGGCACCGTCAGCGCAGCGCTCGCAGGCAACAAGGGCATGTTCGGGAACAGGTTGAATGCGGAAATCGCAAACAAGATGAAGAAATACACCATGCGGACATCCTGCGGTGCGTCGATCAGCGGCAGCGCCAGCGCCGCCCAGCACAGGCCCGCGAGCAGGGTCAGAAAAATGTAGAGGTATCCCCAGGTGCGGGACATCCTCTGCTTTGGTGATGCGTGCGTAAACAGCCAGTCGAGCGCCGCCCGCAGCAGCGACACCAATGTGATCGCGGCCCACCAGGCTAGCATCTGACTCTTGGGGGAAAAATCGGCAGCGAGCCAGGCGATGACCGGAACCACCAGCAGTGTCAACAGCACGGAGTAGCGATTGAAAGTGAATAGAGCGGCTACCCTCTCGTGGTAAATCGCAGCGCTTGTTTGGCTTGCGCGAGTGATATCGAGTCCCTTCTGGTTGCAGGCGTTTCGTACTGCTCTTGCCAAGAAAATAAAACGATACGAAGATGGATCATTGTATTACTGAGCTGTTTATAAGGCAATTTCTTTAGCTTAGTAAGAGATGTGGGTGTCTTGAATTTTCTTTGAATTTTCTCTTGAATTTTCCCGGTCGAAATCATTGGTATTCCCCCCTTATAATGCAAATAACGCGCCAAGCAGGATATAAAAAAATATACTATATTTATATCAATATCATATAGTACATTGTTCAGGTGTTTTATAATGCCTAAAAATCCTCCATCTGCCAACTTACGTTAAACGACTGACAACTACCGTCATTCACTCGCTGACATTTTTTGTAAAACCGGTAAAGGGTTGAACGCACTTGGTCCTGGCAATTGGCAGAGTAACAAAAGCAGCGACACCCACATCTCCTTCACAGCGTGGCACATGACTAACTACGCTATCGTTGGTGGCGGCAGGCTTGCACGCCATTTCTCAGAATATTTCCGCCTATTGGAAATACCCCATAATTGCTGGGTCTGTGACCATGGGTCGCCAATCAATACCTTCAATTCACCTGATGTTGAACAGCGTTTGAATGAGACGGTTTGCAACGCGGACCGTGTACTCCTGCTGGTTTCAGACAAAAGCATCACCGCATTGTTGAAGCAGAAACAGGTAGTTGAGTCGGATCAGGTCCTGGTCAAAAAAGCCGACAGGTACATGTGATCGGTTTTAAATTAACTGATACAGAAGACTTGCAGCAACGATATGCTGCTGTTAAAAAACAGTTTGATGATTCGAATGTTGATGTTGTGGTGCATAATGACCTTGGGGATATCAGTAGCGGCGTGCATCCGTTTTGCCTGCATACCTCGAAGCAGGAAACGGTTCAATGCAAGGATACTGAGGTACTGGCCGGAACGATCAATAATTTGATGGAGACAGTCTCATGAAATTTTGTCTGGACGTGGGTAATAGTCATATTTATGGGGGAGTGTACGAGTCAGGCCGTGCGTTACTGACCTTTCGTAAAGCATCAAAATCAGGTGCATCCTCGGACGAATACGGTTTGTTTTTTCGGAATGTATTGCGGGAAAACGGGATTGACCCGAACCAGGTGAGTGAAATCGCCTTGTGCAGCGTGGTGCCCGAAGCCGTTTACGCCATCTCGGCAGCCTGCCACAAGTACTTTGATATCCGGCCGTTCATCCTGAAGGCCGGGGTCAAAACCGGTTTGAAAATACTATACAGAAACCCGTTGGAAGTTGGTGCCGACCGTATCGCTAATGCCATTGCCGGGGTTGAGATGTTTCCCGGCAAGAATTTGATCATCCTGGATCTTGGTACCGCAACCACCCTGTGTGCGGTTGGCGAAGATCGTTCCTACCGGGGCGGGGTAATTCTTCCCGGGCTGAAAATGTCGATGCAGGCGCTCGAGAGCGGAACCTCAAAACTTGGCTCTGTCGAAATCATACGCAAGGAAATCTGTCTTGGCCGCACGACCGTTTCCAGTATCCAGTCCGGACTGTATTTTGGTCACCTCGGTGCTTTACGGGAGATCATGCACAGGATTCAGTTGGAAGAATTTGACGACAAACGCCCGACAGTTATCGCCACCGGCGGATTTGCCACCCTGTTTGACGGTACGGGCCTGTTTGACCAGATTGTGCAGGATCTCGTATTACGTGGTTTGTTGGGGGTTCTGGAGATGAATGCCGAAAGGACTGTAGTCTGAAGCAGCCTGTTACTGTTTATCGCCGGGTTTGGTAAGGTCGTCACGTTGCTTGGTAACCGCACCGGTCAGGACCAGTCGCATGGCCTGCTCAAAAGGTATGTCGAGAGGTGTAAGGCAGCTGCGCGGAAGGAACAGGGTATAACCACCAATCATGTAGCTCATCGGCATGTATACGGCAACCGGGTCTTCAGCAGACGGTGTAAATGGCAGGTCGGCAAATTGCTCACGTGTGACAAAACCGATCAACTGGAATGACTGACCCGGTAGTTGCACCAACACAACCTTACCCATCTCATTGCCTTTTTCGGGGCTCAGGTAACCGATAAAATCCTTGATGGCGGTGTAAATGGTCTTGACCAGCGGCAGACGGTGGAAGATGGCCTCTCCCAGGTTAAATATTTTTTGAAAAACCAGTACGTGTGACAACAGGCCAATCAATGCGATTAGCACCAATCCGGATACCAGGCCCATACCCGGTACGTACCAGCCATCGGGCAGGGTAAATTTCAATATCGCGCCCATTAACTGTTCCGCACCTGCAGCCATCCACCACAAGATGGCGAGCGTCAGCGCGACAGGTATGACAACCGCGAGTCCTTTCAGAAATAGTTTGCCCAAAGCATTCATGGTCTTTTGTTATGTCTCAATCCGGGTGTGAGTGTTGATTATAGGTTTATTCATGAGAATAAACCGTGTAAATACCAGCCGGGACTGGGTTTGTATTCATGAAAAGCCCATAGAGTGCTACCGTTCGAATCCCGCACTACGAAGTAATCCCTGCGACAATCCCTGCCATCCCACCAACCGGTCTCTATGCGTTCCGGACCTGTCAGTATGCGATAGTTATCGATCCGGCAGGGTTGCGGCCTTGACAACAGCCAGACCGGTCGACCCGGTTGCGTGGTGTAGGTCGCCGGTTCATCCAGTTCGCGTAATGACCAGCTGTGTTCCGGACGATGATCTTCCAACCCCCTGATACCCTTGACAGACCCTGCGCCCAGTCTTGCCCGTAAACGCTCAATGACCTGGCTGCCGGTGTCCGCAGAGGTGCTGCTTGCCTCTTTCAGCAGACTTGCCTGGATCACCGCACAGGGCAGGAAGTGTAATGCCTGTAAGCGTATATGGCGTACCGGACACGGTAGTTGCAAACGCTCCAGGCGTTCGCGTAACAACAGCATCAGGTGGTCTTCAGAACGCGTAGCCTGGTGCAGGGTCAGACGCATGGTTTCTGTACCCTCATCGAGTTGCAGACGGACCTGCAAAACCTGTATGCCACGGTCATGGGCACGCAATACCCCGCATAATTCCTGGACCAGTCGTTTCAGGGGAAAGATCAGGCCCTCGGTATGTTCTGTATCCGGTAAATCCATTCCGGCTGAAAAGCTATCCGGCGGACGGAAGGTTTTACAGGGGTCGGGGCGGTGGCCCAACAGACGATCCAGGTAGTCGCTTATTGTCAGCCCCATCCGTCTTGCCAGTGCCTTGCGTGGCAACCGGAAAACCTCGGCGATGGTGCGAAATCCCATTTTTCTCAAAGCCTGTATCTCCGTGGGTTTCAATTTCAGACTGTTGATATCAAGCGCGCCAATGCTTTTGCGTATGTCGCTGGAGGTACGGATGTGCAGACCGTGCCGGGCAGCCAGGTGGGCAGCTTCCGGTGTCGGTGCAATACCGAAGGCTGCACGGTAGCCAAGTTGCTCAAGCCCTGTTGTGATACGTCCTGCCAATGCTTCAGCATCACCGAACAAACGCTCGCTGGCGGCAACTTCCAGCAACAGGCTGTTGTGTTGGGAGTCAATACAAACCTGGCTGCTGTATTGATAACACCAGCCGGCGAGGCGTTTCAATTCGGTCTGTTCTGCGTTCTGGTCACGTACCGATACCTGTAATGAATCAAGCAGACTCAAAGCGGCACCGACCGGCATGCCAATGCGGATACCGGCGTGTTCTGACACCGGGTTTTGATCAATGATGCATTGCCGCCCCGCCAACTTGTCGCTGATGGCATGGGGAATACCCTGGTTCTCCTTACCCAGACCGCGGTTGTGCTGATCCAGCGCCAGGTGTGGAAAGTGCAGGGCCAGCCACTGCGGTGGTTTTTGGGTATATTCGTTGCTTGCCATAACTACAGTGTGTCAGTACCGATTCTCTATTTGCGAGAATGTAAGGAGTCTCTGATCTATTCATGAACTCGTATCTTGCGTCCAAAATATCCAGCTTCTGCGTTGTGAATCTTCGCAATAGCCAGCTATTACGTGCGATCCACGCCTTGAATCTGGGTATTTTGAATCACAATCTACTTCGTTCAGAATAAATCAGAGGCTCCTTAAACTTTACCACGGGATTCGGGGTTGGCACTTAATGATTAACCTGGCGTGCGTCCACTCATAGATACACCCTGGTGTTTTTGATAGATAATAAGCTTTGAGGCGATGGTTCCAGCCCGGAGTAGCAATGACCCGAACAGTATATGTAAACGGAAATTTTTGTGCCGCAGACCAGGCGAAGATTTCAATCTTTGATCGCGGGTTTCTGTTTGCCGATGCCGTATACGAAGTTATTGCCGTACTGGATGGCAAACTGGTTAACTTTGCGGCGCATATGCATCGCCTTCGCCGGTCGCTGAGTGAGCTTAATATCCCTGAACCCCTGTCCGAGACGGCTTACCTGTCAGTTATGCAGCAACTCGTCAGCCGGAATGAACTTGGCGAAGGCCTGGTCTACCTGGAGATATCCCGGGGCGTTGCAGATAGAGAATTTCTCTACCCTGATGATCTCGAACCCACCGTTGTGATGTTCACCCAGGTGAAAACCCTGGTTGATAGCGTCAATGGTAAAAATGGAGTCAAACTCAAGAGTGCGGAGGATATCCGTTGGGCCCGGCGGGATATCAAATCCACGGGTATGCTGGCGCAGGTCATGGCAAAACAGGCTGCCAGGCTGGCGGGTGCCCATGAAGCGATAATGATTGCCGATGGATATGTCACCGAGGGTGGGTCATGCAATATCTATATCGTAAAAGACGGGGTGGTGATTACCCGTCATCTGAGTAATGAGATCCTCGCGGGGATTACCCGCGCAAGCCTTTTATCACTGGCCAGGGACAAAACGATTAAAATCAATGAGCGCCCGTTTTCGCTGGATGAAGCCTATGCCGCGGATGAAATGTTCACCAGTTCCGCATCCACTTTTATTTGTCCCGTTGTATCGATCGATGACCGACCTGTTAATTCCGGCGTCATTGGTCCGGTTGTTCGTGAACTGCAGGCTATCTACGTGGCGCATGCACGCCGGACAGCAGTATGAAACATAAAAAAGCCGGGTAACCGTACCAAGGGCTGAGAGGTACGGTTACCCGGCGTGCTTAACCTCGTTTATTCGGGGTTGAAGCGTTACCATCAGGCATGGTCAGTGCCTGGCAGTGTTCTAACTTTCTGTCGCGCGGCGTCTCAACCACAAGGCTATGCCGAGGAATACTCCAGCAACGGCGAGACCGATCAGCATATGGGTGGAAAACAACCGGGCGAGTATGTTGCCGACCGTCGCTTCGTGACCAAAGGTATCGGTCAACGGAATACCGAGTGATAACGAAAGTTTGTCATCGCCATTGTTATCGGCGGACAGGATCAAAGGGCTATTGGCAAACCATTCGCCAATGACACCGAACAGGTTTTTCTTCAGGGTAAAGGTTTGCAGGAACTCGATCCATATCTGTAGCACCGCGACAACTACCGGCGGCAATACTGCAAATAACAGCGGAATGCGGGGTGCAAAAGAGGACACCAGCATCAACCAGCCATACAACGGTAATGCCCAGATAGATTGCGCGATGTAGCTCAGCAAGACCATGCTCCAGGCTTTGAAAGGGCTACCGAGGCTCAGGAACAGCGTCCATGGATTCTCACCTAATGACAGCATGACAACTGAGAAGATCAGTGTAATTACGATGTAGGTCAGAACATAGATGATCCAGAAAATGAGTGGAGCAACCACCATGGCTGAAAGCAATTTTGATCCCAGGGTCAGCGTGTCTGAGGCCGGCAATGATTTCCAGAACAGTATGCTGCGGTCCTTACGGTCATCGTATAAGGAACCCAGCAGGTAGAAAAATACGACGAAGGCAAGAACCAGGGTAAACAGGGAAGGAAAAACCGCAACAGCGACCCCGTATATAACTTCGCTGCGCAGACCAACGTCTGTTTGAGACAGGAACCGGGTCAGCTCTTTTAATGACTGGAATTCGTTATCAAAGTGACTGAAAGTGATGAGGAACATCAAGGTCAAAACGATGTAGATACCGCCAACAACTAACGGTGTCGTGCGGAAAGCACCCTGGTTTTCCCAGTACTCACGTTTCAGCAGGGCCATCAAGCGATTCATGCGGCACCTCCTTTCATGGTAGCGACAAACAGGTCAGCGACACTCGGTGTATGCAGTTCGCCCAATTCTTTGAGTTGCTCGCGGTTTGCGTTTTCGTAAAGAAAAATATGCCGGCCGAATAACTCGCGTTCATACAGGGGGTTCAATTCGCGTGCCGCAACCGCCATGTCGGGTGCAACGATCAGTTCAACATAACTTTCCTGAACTTTTTCCATACTGCAATCGAGCGCAATACGGCCATCCTGGATAAAGATCAGGTCGCTGAGTATATGTTCGATCTCCTCGACCTGGTGGGTGGTAATGATAATGGTGCGTTCTTCATCAAAGTAATCGTTTAACAGGTTGGTATAGAACTGCTTGCGGAAAAGAATATCCAGCCCAAGTGTGGGTTCGTCCAGTATCAGCAGTTTTACATCGATTGCCATAACAATGGCCAGGTGCAACTGGACCACCATGCCCTTGGATAACTGCTTGACCCTGTGATCCTGCGTGATCTTGGTTGAAGCCAGATACTCCAGGCATTTCTCACGGGAAAATTTCGAGTGAATTTTTTCGGTCAATTCAATTAACTGCCAAACCTTGATCCAGCGGGGAAGGACAGCAACGTCAGCAATAAAACAAACATCTTCCATCAGCGCAGCCCTGTCTTTTTCAGGGTTTTTACCAAGAACACTGAGTTCCCCTTCGTAGGTCGCCAGACCGAGAATGGCTTTAAGTGCCGAGGTTTTACCCGCGCCATTGGGACCAATCAGGCCGACAATCCTGCCGGAGGGGATTTGCAGGTCAATATTATCAACCGCTATAGTTCGTTTGTAACGCTTGGTTAAGCCCCGCGCTTCAATGACATTGTTCATCAGGAGTCGCCTTCTTCTTTTATTACAGATTGTAGTAGCTTATTAATATCAAGACCCAGTTGGTGGATACGGGTGACCATCGCCGGCCACTCTTCACTGAGGAATTTTTCACGTTCACTTTCCGTCAGTTTTTGTCTCGCACCCTCGCACACAAACATACCCAGTCCGCGGCGTTTCTCGACGAGATCTTCATCTACAAGTGCCTGGTAGGACTTGGAAACCGTGATCGGATTCAATTGGAAATCAGATGCCACCGTGCGAACGGAGGGGAGGGCAACACCTTCTTCAAGTGTACCATCCAGGATCATGGCAATGGTGCGTTCTTTCAATTGCCAGTAGATCGGTTGGCTGTCATTCCATTGGGTTGTCATATTTGGCCCTGGTCAGTTTATCCGCGGCGAAACAAAAGTAGGCCAAGATTAAGTCCGCGAGACTTTTTGCTGGCCGAAGTGCTTATGCTCTCACTTCCATTGTTATCAGCTTTTACTGAATTTGTGGTTTGCTGGCCGGAATCGTTCGCTTCCTGGTTGATCCCATAACCGCTGACACTGCTGATGAGTAATAACAGGCCGGCAACTACTGCCAGCGTGTTAGGGATGTGGACTCTGTGATGTGGTCTTAAATTCATCATGTTAATTCTCACTAATGCAATGATTCTCTTGTAGTGTTGTAGTTAAGTATAACACCATGTTTGTGGAATGCAACATATTGGTGAGATCTTTCATGTGACTTGATTTCAGTCATATGCGAAAGTGAGGGTATTGGCTATTATTAAAACGCTATCTGATAGCAACGTTAATTGCGTCTGCTACTAACAATCTAATATCCTCCTTATTAGGTAGCGTCAATGGCACGTCGCTTGTGTCCTTGAGTGATGCCCTTGGGAGGTGAAGGAGATGTCGGTGGACAATATATTAACCTGGTCGCTTCCCATACTTTTTGTGTCAATGCTGACCTGGACTTTATGGATGTGGCGACGGCTGGAAAACGCGCATCGCTGGATCGCCATTATTCCGCTGACCATCATTTTTTATGTCATTGTTAGGTGATGACGGTCAGAGTCCCTATAACAAAGATGTGATCTAAGCGTTCTTTTTGCTCCCCCGCCATGCCAAGCCCAGGGCGGCCAGCATTGGAATGTAGCGCTCGGCGATATCCCCGGGTGTGTCTGCGGTCCAGTTGAGAATCACTGTTAGTGTGAAACCCGAGGTCATGGCGGCTATGCGCCAGTTGGGGCGTACTGATCCGCGCCAGAGGGTGATGATGAGCAACGGACCAAATGCGGCGGCCAGGGCTTGCCAGGCGAACAGGACGCGGCTGAAAATGGCTTCAGGGGAGTAGACGGCCAGGAGAATGGCCGCAATACCGATCGATAATACGACCCAACGTGACTGTTTGAGACTTTCGTGAGTGGTCATTTTGCCATTGCGCAAATCGTGACTGACGCTGGATGCTGCTACCAGTAACTGGCTATCGGCCGTCGACATGATGGCGGACAATATCGCGGATACCATGATGCCGGCCATGATGGACGGGAGTAGCAGGGTGGCAAGGGCAAACAACACCTGTTCACCATCGCCAAGTGCCGATACCAGCAATCGTCCACACCATCCGAGTATCACCATGCCGGTGTAAATGATTACTGCCCATGTGATAGCGATGAGTCGTGCCGTTGGAATATCCTTGAGATTTTCCATTGCCATAAAACGGTTAACGACATGGGGTTGGCCCGGATAACCGAGGCCGATTCCGGCCAGGCCAATGACAAAGCCGATCCCCGCAGCCAGGCTTTCCTGCCGTGTCCATAACGTGATTGCAGAAATACCGTCAACATCAAGGCTGGCTATTAAAACGCCGGGACCACCTACGGCGATTAATGCGACGACGGGTAAAATAACGGCGCTGGCGGCCATCAAAATACCCTGAATGCTATCGGTGACACTGGCGGCCCAGAAACCGCCAAGCATGACATAGATAAGTACAATGCCAGCGCCGAGTGCGATGGCCAGGGTTGGATCCATGTCCAGGGCACCGGCAAAAGTGTTACCGGCTGCCTGGAATTGTGCTGCGATATAAAAAGTGAACGAGAACAGGATAACGGCCGCGCCGATTCTCATAATGGCCTTTCGCGCCGGGTCACCCTGTGGGCCGGCGAGAAATTCTGTCAGGGTCAGGGCGTTGTTGACCCGGCTTTGCTGCCACATACGGGGTGCGATCCAGTACCAGTTAATGAAAAACCCAAGCAAGGTGGATGGGATCAACCAGATGGCTGGCAGACCCCAGGCATAGGCTGCCCCGGAAACACCCAGTAAACTCCAGGCGGATGACGAACTGGCCGATGCGCTCAGGGCAGCGACTGCGGCTCCCAGTTTGCGTCCTCCAAGGTAGAAATCTTCATTGTCAGAGGTGCGTCTGCTGGCCCACCAACCGATAAAAAGCAACAATATCTGATACAGAATCAAGGTTGTAATAAGTATGCTCATGATGCAAAGCATAACTCAGTGAGAAGTAATGGAACATTTTGTTTGCGCATGGGGTCAGATATGTGGACAATTCGCACTCGGTTTACCAGGAGTAAGGACAGAATGAACACATTAAAGCGCGGCGGTCTGATTTTGGCCGTATTAATTTTTACAATGAATACATGGGCTACTGAATTGGATACTGAAGAAAAGAAACTCGGCTACATCATCGGAATGGACATCGGCAAATCACTGCGTGATCAGGGTACAGAGGTAGATCTTGATTCTCTTATTGATGCCATTAAAGCGACCTATAAAGGCGAAGATTTGGCACTGACCACGGAAGAAGCTGCACAGATTCGTAAGGAATATGTAGAGAAGCGCCAAGCTGAACAACAGGCGCAGGCAGCAGTTGCAGGAGAGAGTAATCTGGTCGCAGGTCAGAAGTTTCTTGCAGAAAACGCTACAAAAGAAGGTGTACAGACAACCGCATCAGGTTTGCAGTACAAAGTCGAAACCATGGGTACAGGTCCCAAGCCGGTTGCTACAGATACCGTCAAGGTCCACTACCGTGGAACGTTGCTGGATGGTACCGAATTCGATAGTTCCTATGCCCGTAACGAACCTATTTCCTTTGGCCTGAACCGTGTCATTACCGGTTGGACTGAAGGTGTGCAACTGATGCCCGTAGGTAGTAAGTTTATGTTCTACATCGCTCCGGACCTGGCCTATGGTGAAGGCGGCGGCGGCCCAATCCCACCCAACTCAACGCTTGTATTTGAAGTGGAGTTGCTGGAAATTGAGACTGCGGAATAACACAGGTCAACGGTGTACTTAACATAAGTTCGCCGACTAGTACGATGGCGTGGTCAGGTTTGTTTTCGAGCCGGTTTTATCAATCCGGCCCGGAATATTGAAAGTTCTGGCCACGCTTTATTTCGCTGCCTCTTATTATCCTTGACACCTTTTTTTGAATGTCGTAATTGAAGCAACATGAGCAACAGTCTTAAAGATCAATTGCTGGCTCTCGGTCTGGCCCCGAAGAAAACCAAGCCGGCGCCCAGGAAACAACATAAGGCGCGGCCCAGGGTGGGCAAGCCCAAACCAGGCAGCGCCGAGATATCTCTTGATCAGGCCTACAGGATTCGAAGTAAAGAAGAGCGCCTGCAAAAAGAGAAGGCTATTAAGCTTAAACGTGAGCAGGAGCGGCAACGCCGCGAAACCAATCAAAAAATCAAGGCCATGGTTAAAGAAGGTGCAATTCGTGATCCGGCTGCGGAGAACAAGAGGAATTTTCTTTACAAAGGTCGAATTCGCAGCGTTCTGGCAACACGCGAGCAGATCACCGAGATCAATAAAGGTACCATCGGTGTCGTGTATTTAAGTGGTAATTATCACCTGATGCAGGTGGACAAGATTGAAGAAATACGTCAATTTGCACCAGATCATATCCCCGACCTAAGTGGTGCCGAGAACGCTGAAGAAGATGAAAACCCGGTACCGGATGACCTGATCTGGTAGTCCCCGTTCCCGCGGGGATGACTGTGCGAGTATCAAAGAACAAAGGTTGGCTAAAGGACTATATTTGCTACCAATAACCTGCGTGCCTGCTCCGGGCTGATGCCTTTACGCTTTGCATAATCAAGCAACTGGTCTTCCAGGATGTTTCCAAGCACAAAGTAACTGCTCTGCGGGTGAGCGAAGTAATAACCGCTGACCGAAGACGCCGGCAACATCGCAAAACCACTGGTCAGTTCCATTTTTGAATTGGTTTCGGCATCCAATAGCTCAAATATCTTTTCCTTCTCACTATGGTCCGGACAAGCAGGGTAACCCGGGGCGGGGCGTATCCCGCGATAGTCTTCATTTATCAATGCCTGGTTATCAAGTGTCTCCCGGGGGTCATAGGCCCATAGTGTGCGACGCACGCGTTGGTGCGTGTGTTCGGCCAGGGCTTCGGCCAGTCGATCGGCTAATGCCTTGAGCATGATAGAGGCGTAATCATCATGGGTCTTGTCAAACTCGGCCAGTTTGACTTCAATCCCGAGACCGGCGGTCACAGCAAACAGGCCGATGTGATCCGGCAATCCGGACGTGACCGGTGCGATGTAGTCCGACAGGCAGCGGTTGTGACGGCCCTTGGCTTTCGGCTTTTGTTGACGAAGAAAGTTCAGGCGATGGTGTTCGGTCTGACGAGTATCATCGGTATAGATCACAACATCATCACCATCTGCAGACGCAGGGAATAGTCCGATCGTGGCGCGCGCGCCAAGCCAGTTTTCTTCAACGATCTGCTTCAGCATGGCCTGTGCATCGGCAAACAGGTTTCGTGCAGCTTCACCTTTGTTTGCGTCTTCAAATATTTCAGGATAGCGCCCCTGCAATTCCCAGGTCTGGAAAAAAGGTGTCCAGTCAATCAACGGCACCAGTTCTGCTAACTCGATATCTTCAAAGATGTGCAAGCCGGGTTTGGCAGGTTGGTTGATATCTGTTGCTGACCATGCTGGTGAAAATGCGTTGTCACGTGCATCAGACAGGCTGACGGGTGGTTTCCGGGAACTGCCACCGGCCCTGCGTTCGCGCATGTTGGCATAGTCCTGTGCCACGCTGAGGGTCAACTTTTTACGTTCTTCGGCATTGCTGAGTTTTCTGGCTACACCAACGGCCCGCGACGCGTCTTTAACCCAGAACACGCCGTTGGAGTATTCAGGGTCGATACGCAAGGCGGTATGCAATGGTGAGGTTGTTGCACCGCCGATCATCAAGGGTAGTTGAAAGTCACGACGGTGCATTTCGCTTGCAACATGCCGCATTTCTTCCAGCGACGGTGTAATAAGACCGGACAAGCCAATGATATCCACATTTTCCCGGATAGCCGTCTCAAGTATCTTTTCAGCGGAAACCATGACCCCAAGGTCAATGACCTCGTAATGATTGCAACTCAGTACCACGCCTACGATGTTTTTACCGATATCGTGGACATCACCTTTTACGGTCGCCATCAGGATTCGGGTCAGTTGTTTTTGACTGGTTCCGGCCCGGCGTTTTTCCTCTTCAATATACGGAATCAGCACTGCCACGGCCTGTTTCATGACACGTGCGCTCTTGACCACCTGCGGCAAAAACATCCGTCCGTCTCCAAACAGGTCGCCGACGATATTCATGCCGTCCATCAACGGACCTTCAATTACGTCAAGCGCCAGCGCCGACTCTAGCCGGGCTTCCTCGGTATCTTCCTTGATGTGAGTGTTGATGCCCTTGACCAATGCGTGTCTGAGGCGCTCGGCTACCGGTCCCTGTCGCCAGGCTTCGTCAAGTTCTTCGGTTTTACCGGCACCCTGAAACTCCTGGGCCAACTCAAGCAGGCGATCGGTGGAATCCTCTCGGCGGTTGAGTACAACATCTTCGACCGCCTCGCGCAGGGCAGGGGCGATCTCATCGTAGATCTCAAGCTGACCCGCATTGACGATTCCCATGTCCATGCCGGCACGCACTGCGTGATACAGGAACACACTGTGTATGGCTTCCCGAATCCTGTCTTGTCCCCTGAAGGAGAATGAAATATTACTGACGCCACCGGAAATCAGCGCACCCGGACAGAATTGTTTTATCCTCCGGGTGGCTTCAATAAAATCGATTCCGTAGCCATTGTGTTCCTCTATACCCGTAGCCACGGCAAAAATGTTGGGGTCAAAAATAATATCCTCTGGCGGAAACCCAACCTCCTGCGTGAGCAATTTCCATGCTCTTCCGCAAAAACTGACACGTTTTTCCAGGCTATCGGCCTGGCCGTTTTCATCGAAAGCCATAACGATAACGGCTGCGCCAAAACGCAAGATGGTACGGGCCTGGGCAATAAATGCCGCTTCACCTTCTTTCAGACTGATCGAATTGACCACGCCCTTACCCTGCAAACAAGCCAACCCGGCTTCGAGCACCTCCCAGCGGGATGAGTCGAGCATGACCGGCACCCGTGCTATATCGGGTTCTGACGCGATCTGATGCAAAAAGCGAGTCATCACGGCTACACCATCGAGCAGGCCTTCATCCATGTTGATATCGATTATTTGTGCACCGTTCCTGATCTGTTGCCGGGCAACATCTACGGCCGCTTCAAAATCGTCCGCTTGTATCAGGCGGCGAAATACGGCCGATCCGGTGACATTGGTGCGCTCACCCACATTGACAAAATTCAGCTCGGGAGTCAGTGTCAATGGCTCCAGGCCACTGAGTCTGCAATAGGGTACAGGCTTTGGTGGGGTCCTTGTTTTCTTGCCCCTGAGCGCATCGCCAATGGCCTTGATATGCTCCGGTCGTGTCCCGCAGCAACCACCTGCCACATTGATCAGTCCGGCGGATGCAAACTCGGATATCACCCCGGCCATGTTTTCAGGAGTGTCGTCATAGCCTCCCAGTTCGTTTGGAAGACCGGCATTGGGATGTGCGCTGACAGGGCATTCAGCAACACTTGACAGTTCCTGCAACCAGGGACGCAGCTCGGTGGCTCCCAATGCGCAATTCAACCCGATACAAATGGGTTTGGCGTGTCTCACCGAGTTCCAGAAGGCGGCGACGGTCTGTCCGGATAAGGTGCGGCCACTGGCGTCGGTAATCGTGCCCGAGATCATCACGGGAACCCGGTAACCAAGCTCGGTGAACACATCATCTATCGCAACCAGCGCAGCCTTGCAATTGAGCGTGTCAAAAACCGTTTCTACCATCAGGATGTCCGAACCACCCTCGATCAAACCGGTAGCCGCTTCTGCATAGGTCTCGCGTAATTGCTCAAAGCTGACATTACGATAATCCGGACGATTTACATCGGGGGATAGCGATGCGGTGCGGTTGGTTGGCCCAATTGATCCTACGACAAACCGGGGTTTTTCGGGATCCTTGCCTGAAAAATGCTCTGCTTCGGTTTGCGCCAGTTGGGCTGCTGTAAAATTCAACTCCCTGACCAGGTGCTCCAGTCCGTAATCAGCTTGAGAAATACCGGTGCTGTTGAAGGTATTGGTTTCTATCAGATCCGCGCCGGATTGTAGAAATGCCCGGTGAATACCTGCAATTATTTCCGGCTGTGTCAGGGTAAGCAGGTCGTTATTGCCACGCAGGGGTAGCGGGTGGTCTTCGAATCTCGGGCCTCGAAAATCGGCCTCTTTAAATTCGAATTCCTGGATCATGGTTCCCATCGCGCCGTCGAGGATGAGGATCTTTTCAGATAGTAGCTTTTCGAGCTTCGCGGTAAGCTGCGGATTTTTATAAGGTTGCGAGTACATACTTGGTTTTACCGATTTATTGTGTAAAAGACGGATGATTACCGGGGTTTGCCGGCCTTCAGTGTTAGCACCTCAAAATTGGGGGTGCGCTTTTCGACAGCCGAGATCCGGATATTTTGTGGTTCAAGACCGCTATTGGTGCAAAATTTTCGCAGGTCCGTTTCTGTGAATCCAAGATTGAGGTGGTTATAAGCAGTTACCGCATTTTTGTGCTGGTGTTTTTGTAATGTTGCTGCCAGCAGAAAACCACCGGGCCGCAATACGCGGCTGGCTTCATTGAATACTTTTTGCGGTTCGCTGGTATAGGTCAGCGCATGCATCAAAAGCACCGTATCAACAGAGGCATCCGGTAGTGGCAAGTCATGCATGTCGCCTGCCGCGAAACTGACATTGGAATAGTTGCGCAAGCGTTCTTTTCCCGCATCTACCACCCTCTGGCTGATGTCCAGGCATTGTATGCTGCGCGCCCTTGGCGCCAACAATTCAGCGAGTACACCATCGCCGGAAGCGACATCCAGTACATCTCCAAGTTCGAGCAACTGAACGATGGTGCGTGTGGTGACTTCCCAGGTTCTGCCCGGTGAATAGTGACGCTCCATATCGCCCGCGACAGTGTCCGCCCAGCTTGAATTTCCGCCACGTGCATGTATGACCTGTTGGATGCGTTTGAAATCCTGTTGTATCAAGGGGTCGGAGGTGTTTGTGCGTAGCAACTCCCACAGGGCACCCAGGCTGGGATCAACAATGGTGGCAGCCATACGGTAATACACGGAAACCCCTTCGCGGCGGTCGTTGACCAGACCGGCTTCCTTCAGTTTTGCCAGGTGTGTTGAAACCCTGGGTTGGGCGAGTTGTGTAATGGCCGCCAGTTCAGCAACACTCAGTTCTTCCTGGTCGACCAGCATCAGCAAGCGTAGGCGGGTGCTGTCGGAGAGTAACCGGAAGTGTTGCGAAGCATGTGACAAATCCATCTTGGAACTCATATATCTTTCTATCCCGATCTAAAGATATATAGAGATTAACCAGTCAGGTCGTACAGGTCAACCGGCAAGGCAAGGTGCGTATGATTCTGGTGTACTGAAGAAGCCCAAAAAGGGTCCTTTTGGCTTAAAGAATGTTTCTCTAAGGTAAAGCCATTATAATTCGCTCCTGTTTACGGGCCGGTTTTACGGGTACCGGATAAATGAACGCACGAACAGGGTAAAGTCAAACGATGAAAGCCAATAGCGAGAAAAAAAGGCAGTTATTGCTCGGTAAGATCAAAACCGCTGTAGTCGGTCAGTTGGGAGTTGGGGCTGCAAAGCAGGCGACCTTGTTTTTGGATGCATTTTTCAAACGGGTGCCCTTGGCCGAGTTGAGTCATGGAGCACCGGAGAATTTTGCCGCCATGGCAATTGACCAGCTTGGACTCCTGCAGCAAAGGATAAAGAACAAATTATCGATCCGTGTGTTCAACCCTGAACAAGCCCGTGATGGCTGGGAATGCCAACATACGGTCGTAGAAATGTCCAACGACGATATGCCATTCCTGGTGGATACCTCCAGCATGGTTATGCAAGAGCTGAACCTGGGTGCGCATCTTATAGTTCATCCGATATTAAACGTTGAACGTGATGCCAGCGGCAAGCTGAAGTCACTCCACTCAAGGTCTACAAAGAATTCCATCAAGGAATCATTTATCCATATTCATTTTGACAAGCAGACCGATCCGAAGGTGCTGAAGTCTGTTGAGACGCTTCTCAAATCCCGCATGGCCAAGATTCGCACAACCGTTGCGGATTGGCAGTTAATGAAAACAGGTCTTGAAAAGGCGATTTCAGGTTTTGGAAAAAATGCGCCGGATCTTCCTGAAAATGTTCGGACAGAGTGCGTAAGGTTTCTGGAGTGGGTTAATGATGATCATTTCATGTTCATTGGTGCACGAACCTATGACATCGTTCATAAAGGCAATATCGATACTTTAAAAGTGGTTGATGGTACCGGTCTGGGTCTGTTGCGCGAGGACCACAAGACCGTATTGAGTCGTCCAATTCCCGACAATAGAGATGAATCGAGATTCAATCCGAATGCACCACTGATCGTGACCAAGGCCAATTCCCGTTCGTCGATGCACCGCAGCGGTTACATGGACTATATCGGTGTTTTGCGGTTTGATAAAGACGGCAAAGTCATTGGTGAGTACCGGTTTATTGGTCTGTTTACTTCGCTTGCGTATCAGCAGCGAATTTCAGACACACCTCTGATTGCCATGAAACTCAAAACCGTACTGGAAAACTCCGGTCTGAGAGAAAACCGCCATGCATGGAAGTCACTGCTGCACATTCTTGAGAGCCTGCCAAGGGATGAGGTGTTTCAAGCCAGTAGTACCGAGTTATTGTCCATTGCTTTAGGCGTGCTTGATTTACAGGAGCGTCAAACTGTTCGCCTGTTCATACGGCAGGAACGGTTTGGCCGTTTTTTCTCCTGCCTGGTGTATATCCCGAGGGATCACTGGAATACGGAAAACAGGGAAAAAATCCAGGACATACTCAAACGGGCCCTGAACGGGGACAAGCTGGATTACATGATCCAGTTATCAGATTCTGCACTTGCCCGCCTGCATGTCATCATCAGGCCAAAAGCCGGCGCAGAGCCACAGCCTGATGTCAATGAAATCGAGGCCAGGATTGTTAGCGCCTTGCGTTCCTGGAATGATGAACTGACCAATAACCTTATACACAATCATGGCGAAGAGAACGGAAGAAAACTGGCCCGGATGATTGGTAAAGCCTTTCCGGCGGCTTATATGGAAGACAGTTCTCCGCGGGTTGGTGCATATGACGTCGAGAAAATTGATTTACTGACAGACGAAAATGACTTACAGCTAAGCCTTTATCGGCCAAGTTCAACGGCAGACGGATCAGAGCACAAAGACACCGGTATTATGCGTTTCAAGATCTTCAAAAAGAGTCGGCCCATTCCGTTGTCGAATGTTTTGCCAATGCTTGAAAACATGGGTTTGCACATTGTTAGTGAAAGACCGTACAAGCTGAAGTTTGAAGGTAAGGAGTCAGTCTGGATTCAGGATTTTGACATGGTTTATGGCCATGGCAAAGACCTTGATCTCGAGATGGTGCGCGAAAGTTTCCAACAGGCTTTTGAGAACACCTGGCGGGGGATCACGGTCAGTGACGGTTTTAACGGTCTGATTCTCGCATGTCAGCTTCATTGGCGGCAGGTCAAAGGTATTCGGGCCTATTGCAAGTACCTGCTGCAGACCGGTATTCCCTATTCGCAGGCTTATATGGAAGAGACCCTTTCGAAGCATCCGTTGATGGCCCGCTTACTGGTGGAACTGTTTGATGCCATGTTCAATCCGGCGCGGGATGATGAAAGCGATAATCGTAAAGAGTTGGCGGTCAAAAACCTGCGTCGTATCTTTCTCAGCCTGTCGACCTTAAAGCACTGTGATGACAAGGTGCTGTTGGAGTTATTGGATAGTATCGTTGCTGCTCGCAGGAAGAGTCGCGATACCCAGGTTGCCACGCTCAAGAAAGTCTTCAGACTGGCCTTGTCGAGGATTAGCAGTATTGATGAAGACAGCATCCTGTTTTCTCTTTATGAAGCAATCAAGGGCACTTTACGAACCAATTTTTATCAACGGACCGAAGATGGTCAGTTGCATGAACACATGAGTTTCAAACTCGATTCTTCCAAGATGCCCCAGCTTCCAAAACCATTGCCATTCAGGGAGATCTGGGTGTTTTCATCTGCGGTGGAAGGTATCCACCTGCGTGGTGGAAAAGTTGCCCGTGGTGGCTTGCGATGGTCTGATCGCAAAGAAGATTTTCGAACGGAAGTTCTTGGCTTGATGAAGGCCCAGAACGTCAAGAACACCATAATAGTTCCGGTTGGAGCGAAGGGTGGTTTCGTCGTCAAACACTTGCCTGAGAACGGAAATCGAGACCAGATAATGGCCGAAGTTGTCAGGTGCTATAAGATATTTATCAATGCTTTATTGGATGTTACTGATAATTTAGATCAAGATACGGTTATCCCGGCAACCGGACTCATCCGATACGATGAAGATGATCCCTACCTGGTGGTCGCTGCTGACAAGGGTACTGCAACATTTTCAGATACAGCCAATGAAATTGCATTGGAGCGAGGTTTCTGGCTGGGTGATGCATTCGCGTCCGGTGGTTCGGTTGGCTATGACCACAAAGTGATGGCCATTACCGCACGTGGTGCCTGGGAGGGGGTCAAGCGCCATTTCCGGGAAATGGACCACGACATCCAGAAGGAACCTTTCAGCGTCGTGGGTATTGGTGATATGTCAGGTGATGTATTCGGTAACGGGATGTTGCTTTCTACGCAGATTCAACTGAAGGCCGCGTTTAACCATATGCACATATTTCTGGATCCCGATCCGGATATCAAGACGAGTTTCAAAGAGCGCAAACGTTTATTCAATCTGCCGCGGTCCGGTTGGGAAGACTATAAGGCCGGGCTGATCTCAAAGGGCGGTGGTATTTTTTCCCGTCTGGAGAAGAGTATCCCGCTTAGCCCGGAAGTGCGTAGCTGGCTGAGTATCGAAGAAAGGCAGCTGGCACCCAATGATTTGATCCGTATCCTGTTGAAAGCTGATGTTGACCTTTTGTGGAATGGTGGTATTGGCACCTACGTTAAGGCATCGGGAGAAGGTAACGCCGAAGTCGGTGACGCACAGAATAACTGGCTGCGTATCAATGGTAATGAGTTGCGTTGCAAAGTGGTTGGCGAAGGTGGAAACCTTGGTTTGACCCAGCTCGGTCGTATTGAATATGCGCAAGCGGGTGGCCGTATCAACACTGATTTCATCGATAACTCGGCGGGAGTGGACTGCTCGGACCACGAGGTCAATATCAAGATTCTGCTTAACCAGGTTATACGCGCGGGCAAATTAACCGAGGCCAACAGGAACAAGTTGTTAGCTGAGATGACAGATGAAATTGCGGCGCTGGTTTTGCGCAACAATTACCTCCAGACCCAGACCATATCGATGATGGAGACATTGACCGGTGCCCGCCTGGGTGCCAAGCAGCACTTTATTTCAGTCATGGAAGCCCAGGGTATTCTGGATCGTGATCTGGAGGAATTACCGCATGATGAGGAGCTGACACGACGTCGCACTGCCGGTCTTGGAATGTGCCGGCCAGAGCTGTCTGTTTTGTTGTCATATAGCAAAATTATGCTTTATCGCCAGTTGCTGGATTCAGATGTACCTGAAGATCCATGGTTATCGCAGGAGCTGCAACGTTATTTCCCGTTGCCGCTTCAGCAAAAATACAGTGCTTACATGGATGGACACCGTCTGAAACGCGAAATCATCGCAACCCAGGTCACCAATAGCCTTGTTAACCGGATGGGATCTTCATTTGCACTACGTATGCATGAGGACACCGGTGCTACCGCTGCCGAAGTGGCGAGGGCATTTACCATTGCCCGCGAAGTTTTCAGGGCGCGCGATTTCTGGGGCCGGGTTGAAGCCCTGGACAACAAGGCGGGGTGCAAGTCACAGATAAGTGCCACGCTGTCGATGTGGAACCTGCTACGACAGGCCACACGTTGGGTCCTCAACCAGCCTGGTCATAAACTGAATATCCGTGAGAGCATAGAGCGTCTGTCACCCGGTCTCAAAATTCTGGAAAAGAAAATCAAGCAGTCACTGAGTACAGAGGGAAAGGCGAAAGTTCAAATACGTGCCGAGCCCCTGATTGCGAATGGTATGCCCAAGACACTGGCTATTCAGGCGGCCAGCCTGCATTTGCTCTATCCGGCCCTGGATGTGGTTGAGACTGCTGCCATACGAGATGCTGATGTAGCCAGTGTGGCTATAGTCTTCTTTGGCCTGGGTGACCGCCTGGGATTGAAATGGTTACGCGAAAGTGTGGAAAAATTGCCGGTTGCCGGTCAATGGCATGCACATGCACGTGGTAACCTGCGTGACGAATTGTATTCACAACACCGCAGACTGGCCGGCAGGGTTCTGGAAGCTTTTCCAGATGAGAAAGACCCGGTGAAGCGTTGGATAGAGGCAAATAGTGATGCGGTTGAAAGTGTTTCGCTGATGCTCAGTGATATGCAGGATTTATCATCAATGGATTATGCAACAGTGTCGGTCGCGGTTCGCTCCCTTGAGGGTTTGCTGACGGGATCAGAACCGAAATGAATGCCAACCGTATTCACTTTGTGGCCAGCCAGGTAGAGCCCGCCGGGGAGGCGCTCGCGTTGATGCAAAAGCGCTATGGTCAGTCAGAGCTGGATAGTGCTGATGTGATTGTTGCGCTCGGTGGTGATGGTTTCATGCTGCGCACTTTGCACCGTGTGATTCCGAAGAACATACCGGTTTTCGGTATGAAGATCGGAAATGTTGGTTTTCTGATGAATCGTTATAGCGAAGATGACCTTGAAGAACGGTTGGCGTCTGCCAAACCAGTGAGCCTGAACCCGCTACGTATGGATGTGCTGACCGAGTCCGGTATCCAAACCAGTGCCCTGGCTATCAACGAGATATCGCTATTGCGTCAGACCAATCAGGCTGCCCACATCCGGATTCTCGTCAACGACTCGGTAAAAGTGGAAAAAATGGTTTGTGACGGGGTATTACTTGCCACCGCTGCCGGTAGTACCGCTTATAACTTTTCGGTGCGGGGGCCGATTTTGCCACTGGGCACAGACGCGCTGGCACTGACACCTATCAGTCCGTTCAGACCACGACGCTGGAACGGCGCGATATTGCCGATTTCCGCCCGTGTAAGTTTTGAGGTGCTTGATCATTACAAGCGTGCAGTCAGCGCAACTGCAGATGCCTATGAGGTGAGGGATGTCATCCGGGTCGACGCCTATGAGGACAAGGACGTAGAATTAAAACTGTTGTTTGACCCTGCCCACTCGCTGGAAGACAGGATACTCAACGAACAGTTTCTATAATATCACCCTGGTATATTCCGGTATTCTCAAGTTCTGATAAATGGCCTGTTAAGCTATAAACATGACAGGAACCGTAACCAAGGAGCAAACACCGCATTCGCGGGATTACATCAAACCACTTGTTGTGGCGATTTCTTCGCGTGCACTATTCGACCTGAATGAAAGTCATTCTGTGTTTGAATCAAAGGGGCTTGCAGCTTACGCCCAATATCAGATCAGCCGGGAAAATGAATTTCTAGAACCCGGTGAAGCCTTTCAGTTGGTCAAAAAACTGCTGGCACTTAACGCTGATAAACTGAATCATCAGGGTGTAGAAGTCATCCTGGTATCCCGCAACAGCGCCGATTCCGGTTTGCGGATCTTTAACAGTATCGAACACCATGGCCTGAATATTGAGCGGGCGGTATTTACCAACGGAGAAAGTCCATTCCGCTATATGAAAGCCATTGGCACCGATCTGTTTTTGTCAGGTCATGCAGATGATGTGCGCCAGGCCCTGCGGGCGGGTTTTGCGTCGGCAATGATACTTCCCGGTGCAAAAGACAGGCCGGACGGCGACCAGTTGCGTATTGCATTTGATGGTGATGCTGTTTTGTTTAGCGACGAAGCTGAGAAGGTGTATCAGGCAGAGGGGCTGGAGGTGTTTTCACAACAGGAAAAACAACGCGCCGACACACCCTTGCCGGATGGTCCGTTTAAACCACTGATGCAGGCATTACAAAATATTCAGTCTTCTTACCCGATTGAAAACAATCCGATCCGGACCGCCCTTGTTACCGCAAGGTCAGCACCGGCCCACAAACGCGTCATTCTGACACTGAGAAAATGGGGAATTCGAATTGACGAGGCCCTGTTTTTGGGTGGCAAACCCAAGGGGCCATACCTTGCCGCTTTCGGTGCGGACATTTTTTTTGATGACCAACAGATTCATTGCGATTCAGCGCGAGAGCACGTTGCGACCGGTCATGTTCCCAATGGAGTACGGAATGCTTAGCCCGGACATTTCACCAAGGATTCGGAATTTGCGTGGTCACTGGCGAAACAGTTTGGTTGATCGTTCGCGGGAGCATAGCGGTAGCTATGGTTCAAGAAGGATCGGCCGAAATGTAAAGTCAGAGGCCGTG
>RCNE010000263.1_pt1 | contig 28105 bp, 31 predicted proteins | sample 2041361 | NCBI WGS metagenome assembly RCNE01 (sample SAMN09708229, study PRJNA481090) | Marine sediment metagenome, whole genome shotgun sequencing project. | reverse complement strand
GATTGGGACGCATTGGACTGCGAGGTGACCTTCGTACACGAGCACTTGGAGTCTTCATCGGCGGTCATCGAGCAGCTCAAGGGAATCGAAGTCGTGGTGGCGATGCGTGAGCGCACACCCTTCGACGCGACCTTGCTGGAGAATCTTCCAGACCTCAAATTGTTGGTCACGACGGGCGTGCGGAATGTGTCGATCGACGTGGCTGCCGCGACAGAACAGGGCGTCGAGGTGTGCGGCACCCGATCGCCCGGTCATGCGACTGCTGAGTTGGCCTTTGCCCTAATCCAGACCCTGGCTCGAGGCATCACGGGTGAAGTTGAATCGGTCCGATCTGGTGGATGGCAAGCAGGACTCGGTCGCGACCTGCGCGGAGCAACCCTCGGCATCATCGGCCTCGGTCGCCTCGGATCACAGGTCGCACAATTTGGACTGGCGTTCGGGATGGACGTCATTGCGTGGAGCGAGAACCTGACGGCGGAGCGAGGCGAAGAAGTCGGAGTTCGACTCGTGTCGCGGTCCGAGCTCTTTGAGCTATCCGACTTCATCTCGATTCATCTTCGGCTGTCGGACCGAACACGCGGGCTCGTGAGTGCGAGCGAGCTCGCGATGATGAAGGACGACGCATATCTCATCAACACGTCGCGTGGCGAGATCGTCGATGAGGAAACGTTGTTGTCGGCTGTCCAAGCAGGTGCGATCGCCGGTGCAGCCGTCGACGTGTTCGGCGAAGAACCCTTGCCCGTCGACCACCCGTTCCGGCAGGAGCCCAGGATTCTTGCAACACCCCATATCGGATACGTCACGCGCGAGACCTACGAGGTGTTCTACGGCGACGCTGTCGAAGGCATCGCCGCGTGGATCGCCGGCTCGCCGGTACGGGTGCTCGAGCCCTAGTCGAGCAATCCGAAGTCGGAGAGTGACGTCCGCATCCGCTGATCTTCGATCTTCAGGAACTCATCGGTCGCCGCTGGCCCGAGAAAGTTCGGCGTCCACACGTGCTGTTTGAGTGCCGTACTCCAGCTCGCTCCCTGCATGGCTTTGTCGATGGTCGCCGACCAGAAGGAAACGACGGCGGGCGAAAGTGACGGCGGGCCGAGCACACCTCGCCAGACCCCGATTGTGCAATCAACTCCGAGCTCTCCAAAGGTCGGCGTCGCGGACAATGGACCTCCGAGGCGAGACGGCGCCGACACACCGAGAAGTCGAAGCGAACCAGCCTCGAACTCGGGCACGACAGATGCAGCGGACACGGCAGTGACACCTGACGAGTTTGTCAGGGAGTCGGCGATGGCCTCGGGCGCCGAGTTGAACACGGAGATTCCGACATCGGAGGGAGCTACGCCCGCGTGCTGACACAAGTACGAAAGCGCGATGTGGTTGATGTTGCCTCGAGCGGTTGCGAGCGACACTGTCGGTGCCGCAGACGAGGTCAGGCTGGTTATCAGATCCTCGGCGGACTCCAGAGGTGAGGCCGTTGGCACAGCGAAGACGATGTACTCCGAATACAACATCGCGATCTGGGTAAGGGTGCCGAGCTCGAGATCGGACACGCCCGTCAGCCTGTTGGTGATCAGCGTCGGCGAACTGATCGACAAACGCTGGCCGTCGCCATCGTGGGAGCACAAGAGGTCCCAGGCGTTGCCGCCGCCACGACCTGGAACATTGGACACACGCACAACAAGATCCGACGTCTCTTCGAGTGCGGAAGCCAGAGCTTTCGCGGCTCGATCCTGGCCACCACCGGCAGGAGTGCCAGCGATGACCTCGACTGTGCCCTGCGGGCGCCAGTCGGTCTGGCTCAGCTCCATGGTGGAAGTGTGCTCAGCATCTCGAGGAATGCCGAAGAATCAATACCTGCGAACGCCGCGGAAACTCCTTCATCGGTGGCATCTTCGATTTGTTGTCGCACGGCAAGCCCTTCGGTCGTGACCTCGCCGTCAGCCGCAAAGCCGTATTTGATGAGGTTCTCGCTGGGCGTGGTTGAACCTTGCAGCGCAGTACCTGCCCATGCACCGGTGAGAACCTCGACATCACCCGCGCTCAAATCGAAGGCCATCCATGCGTCGACATGCGCCTCGTTTCGGACGAGTCGTAGACCAGTCAACCGTTGCCAAAAACAGTGAAACGGATCCGTCGCTTCATCAATCACTTGAGCAACGGCGACAAGTCCATGGCCACCGTCGCTGGCGTGAAGCACTTCGCGAGCCATCTGGGAGGCGGTCAGAACAGTGTCCTCATGGCCAAGCCAGAGCTCTCGAGACGCGACGTCTATCTCGTGATCGACTTCAGCGACGATCGGGGTGAGCAGCTCGGTCGGAGTCAAGTGATCGCCATCGCGAGTAAACAGGCCCGCCGACACCAAGTCCTCGAGAAAGGTCGTCATCACCTGCTCTGGTCGATATATATAGCGGCGCCGTATAAGTGCCTCGGTGAGGTGATGGCGGAACGCGATCAGGTTCAGGAGCGGGCCGAAGGTGGCTGCCCCCAGCATCGAAGAGGCTGGGAGCGCCCCATGACGTGCGCGCACTGTGTCGCCAACCGCCCATACCAATCGATCGATCTGACCAGCGGTTGCATCAACATCTGACATCTGCACGAACCTATCGAACCGGGCGGCGCCTGTCGCTCTCGCTGTCGGTGTTCAAAGGGTGGTGAACTGGCGCTCGCCGGTCCCGGGAAAGCCGCCTCGCGCTGCACCAGCCTGCACGTTGCGGAAGAAGGGTCGGAAGGACTCGGCGAGCGGTCGACCGTTCGGCAGCGACATCCAGAGGCGAAGCAAATGGCGGCGTCGCTCCGTCTCGGGGAAGTCTTCGAAAGCTGTTCTTGTGTGGAGGGTCAGATGGTTGTTCAGGAACTGCATGTCGCCTGGCTCGAACATCATCGTGAGATGGAATTCTGGTCGTGCCGCAATCTCATCGATGTACGCCAGGGCTTCCTCTTGTTCTGGAGTAAGCGCCGGAATGTCGGAGTTCGTTTCGGCTTCGAGTTCAGCTGAACGAATGTGTGTGCGGGTGTACCGTGCTGCGAAATAGCCGTCCTCAAGGGCGAAGATCGGCTGGGTGTAGAACGGTGCAACACCAGGCAATTCGTTGCCCTGCATGCTCCACCAGTAGGGCTCATACAAGACGGTCAGGAGATCTGGGCGTGTCCGAAAGATTTCGTCGTGTATCGCTGCGGTGCTGACGATTCGACTGAGGCCGCCCTGCTTTGCTGGGTGCAAACAGAACAACCCGGTGATGTCCGCTGCATCGCAGTGGTAGGTCAGGTCGCCATTCGATGTGTAGCCGCGGAATTTTGGACCGTCGAGGCCGGTGCCGATATCTCGTACATCTCCGAGGTAATCGTTCCGACTGCTCTGAGAGACCGCAGTACCTACATGGAGCCCAAGACCCCAGAACACCATCCGAAGTTGCGCGGTGGTGAATCGGTCCGTGGGGAAGCCGCGCAGCAGCTTGATTCCGCAGCCGTCCTCGAGCTCGATTCGTACGTCCGCCAGCACAGAGGAGAGCGAGGGGAGCGGGAAGTCGGCGAGGCGTAGATCGCTCATCGTCCTGTGTGAACGCTCGGCGCTGAACAACGCCGCCTCGATCTCTGCGATCTCGGCATCGCTGAGCTGATGAATCCACGCCGTGTTGCGAGCGATTTCAGAGCCCAACCACGACGCTGGGCTACCTATAGGAAGAAATTCTTCCGAAGTTTCATTGACAGCGCGCCAGACTCGCTGTGGCGTAAGCGGCATGTCCATGTGGCGAACGCCAAGATGTGAGAGCGCGTCGATAACGGCGTTTTGTACGGCGGGCACTCCACCAATCGTGCCGGACTCGGCGATCCCTTTGGCTCCGAGCGGATTTTGTGTCGTGGGGTGTTCGGTCAGTTGGCATTCAAACGACGGCAACTCGGCGGCTGATGGCACTGAGTAGTCGAGGAAGTTCACGGTGAGCGGATTGCCGGACTCGTCGTAGACGAACTCTTCGAAGAGAGCTTGGCCAATCGCCTGGGCAAGCCCACCGTGAACCTGGCCGAGGGCAAGCATTGGGTTCACAACGGTTCCGACATCGTCGATCGTGATCATCCGGATCAGGTCAACCGCGCCCGTTTCCGTGTCGACTTCGACAACTGCGCCGTATGCGCCATAGGGAGCGGTCGGTCCCTCGGGTTCGTAATCGACCTCGCAGCGCAACCCGGAGTATTCGTGGCGATCGTCGTCGTCGGCTTGCTCGTCGACGATGCCCTGCGCGACCTCGAGCCAGCCGACCGATGCGGCTGCAGGTGAGCCCACGACATGAAAGCGACCATTCGTCACGTCGAGCACAACGTCTGCCAGCTGTGCTTCGAGCTGGTCAGCGGCCTTCTGGCGAGCTTCCACCACCAACTGTTCGGTCGCCAGTGCGATTGCCGAGCCAGCTTTTTGCACCGACCGCGAACCACCGGTGATCCGGCCGCGCGGAACGATGTCGGTATCACCGTGGATCACCTCGATCTGATCGAAGGGCACTCCGGTGCGATCGGCCACGAGCATCGCCCAGGTCGTGTAGTGACCTTGCCCGTATGGCGATGAACCGGTCAACACGCGCAGTCGACCATCTGCTTCGAGCTCGACCGATCCGTACTCGGCTCCTGGGATACCAGCGGTCCGGTCGATGAAGGTTGAGATCCCGACACCGAGCTGTGTGTGCGAAGCGCTATCACGTCGGCGCGCTTGTTCAGCCTTCAACTCGTCGTAGTCGAGCTCTTGAACGAGGAGTTCCAGAGCTTCGGGGTAGTCCCCGGAGTCGAGGTAGACACCGGTTGGATTGGTCGTTGGGAGTTCGTCGGCTCGCAACAAGTTCTTCCGCCGAATCTCTACTTGGTCCATGCCGATCTCGGCGGCGAATCGATTGACGGCGCGATCGATGAGCGCTCCACCCTCAGGGCGACCCGCTCCGCGATAGGCAACGATTGGAGTGGTGTTCGAGACAACACATCGCAGGCTCCAGTGCGCCCGCATGCGAAAGGGGCCCGGCTGCATTCGGGCCGCGTTTCGAGCAAGCGCAGCACCCAGCTCGGGGAACGCTCCACAGTGAGCGAGGAGATCGACCTCGATCACTTTGAGCGTGCCATCTCGGTCACCGCCGATCTTCACCCGTTGACGTTGTCCCCGCGAATGGCCCATGCCGACCATGTCCGATGTCCGCGGCGGTGACCATCGGACGGCTCTGCCCGCGCGTCGAGCCAGGGCGGGAAGCACGATGTCTTCTGGATACAGGCGGATCTTGGCGCCGAAACTGCCTCCGACATCTGCGGTGATGACCCGGACTTCACTCTCGTCAAGACCGTAGATCGCTGCGAGGCCAGCACGAAGAGGATGGACTCCTTGGCACGATGCGTACTGAACCAGACGTCCCTCGTCGGTCCACATCGATGCCGACGTTCTTGTCTCGATCGGGGCCGGTGCGACGCGTTGGTTGACGAACTCGGCTTCCACGACGACCTCGCAGTCGCTGAAGTCCGCTGGCCCGTCGGTGCCGCCGCTCTCGGCAAGCATGACGTTTGTTCCAACTTCGGGAAACAGCACCGTCTCATCCGATGCGGCATCTTCGAGCGTGACGACGGGGGGCAATGCGTCGTATTCGACGATGATCTGCTCGAGAGCATCGGCAGCCTGCGCCTCAGTCTCGGCGACGACAGCCGCGATTGCTTGCCCAACAAAGAGGACTCGATCGGTCGGGAGGATTGGACGACGGGCAGCCTCGGGGTAGTCCGGGAGGACCGACGATATGCGTCCAAGATCGAGATCCGCCCCGGTCACGACATCTACAACACCAGGCATCGTCCTTGCCTGCGACACGTCGATGCTCGTGATGAACGCATGTGGTTCGGTCGAGGTCAGGAATTGTGCAACAAGCGCGTTTTCGAGCTCGATGTTCCCGACGTAGGTGGTATCTCCACGCAACAGATGCGGATCTTCCGCGCGAAGAACTGACGTACCGACCAGACGAGTATCCACGAGGGCAAACGTAGCAAATCCGTTCGGTGAGTTCTCTTGGACTTCTGGTCTACGTTGTCCTCATGGCGACCTCACACAAGTTGGTTCCGTCTGCCGAAGCAGTTGCTGCGCTGGCCCCGACAGGGATACTTCGAGCAGGCATAAATCTCAGTAACTTCTTGCTGGTCTCGAAGGTGGAGGACGATGGCACGCCCACTGGTGTCTCACCCGACATAGCCAGCGCGTTGGCTGCTGTTCTTGACGTCGAGATCATGTTGATCACGTACAAGAATCCTGGAGACGTCGCAGATGCTGCGACGACCGGGGCGTGGGACATCGGCAACATTGGGGCCGAACCGGCACGTGCCAAGTTCATCAACTTCTCCGATGCCTACGCCGAGATCGAGAGCACATACCTCGTGCCTGCCGACTCGCCGCTTCAGACGATCGATGACGTTGATAGTGAGGGCGTGCGAATCTCGGTCAAAGAACGCGCTGCGTATGCGCTCTGGCTTGAGCGCAATTTGCGACACGCGGAGTTGGTGCAGACCGAGAGCCATGACTCGTCATTCCAGACCTTCGTCGAACAGCGGCTTGATGCGCTCGCCGGTCTCCGGCCTCGCCTGGAGGCCGACGTCAAGCAGGTGCCTGGCGGGCGTGTGCTTGAGGGAAAGTTCTCCTCGGTCAAACAAGCGATCGGTACGCCGGTCGACCGCAGTCCCGCGGGCATCGAGTTCCTTCAAGCCTTCGTCGCCGACGCCAAACAAAGTGGTCTCGTCGCATTGTTCATCGCGCAACACGCTGCCGACGGTCTGTCCGTCGCACCTCTGGAATAACGAAGAGACATTCAGGAGAACATATGAGCTTCGACTACCCGGCCTCGTATCCCACACTGACGTTCGACCGACCGTCCAATGGGGTGCTTCGAGTCACCCTCGACGGCCCGGGACTTAACTCGGTCTCGCCGGATGGGCACCGCGAACTGGCCGATGTGTGGCGGTCCATCGATCGTGACCCTGAGACCCGGGTGGCGATTCTCCGAGGGGCGGGCAAGGGGTTTTCGTCGGGCGGCAGTTTCGAGCTGATCGATTCGATCATGGACGATGCCGACTATCGGTTGGCCGTGATGCGCGAAGCGCGCGAGCTCGTGTGGAACGTCATCAACTGCTCCAAACCAATCGTGAGCGCAATGCACGGCCCTGCTGTGGGCGCAGGTCTCGTGGCCGGAATCCTGGCTGACATCTCGATCGTCGGCCGAACCGCACGCATCATCGACGGCCACACTCGCCTTGGCGTCGCTGCCGGTGACCACGCGGCAATCTGCTGGCCGCTGCTCTGTGGCATGGCGAAAGCCAAGTACTACCTACTCACCTGCGACACGCTCACCGGAGAAGAAGCCGAACGAATCGGTCTCGTATCACTTTGTGTGGAAGACGACGAAGTGCAAGACCGAGCCCTCACCGTCGCTGCCGACCTTGCGAAGATGTCCCAACCAGCGTTGCAGTTCACGAAGCACTCGTTGAATCATTGGTATCGCAACGCCGGACCGATCTTCGATGCGTCGCTCGGGCTTGAGTTTCTCGGTTTCGGAGGCGCCGATGCAGCTGAAGGTCTCGCATCACATCGCGAGAAACGTCCCCCGAACTTCCCGAGTGCCACGCAGGGTGAATGAGCCACCGGTTGAGCCTGGGGATGAATCGACTTCATGGAGATGTCTCATCGAATAGCTTTTAGGTGAATAGTTGTCGGCAGGCCCACCAATGAGAGAACAATGTAATGACGATCAGTGACCAATCCCGCCGGACGAAGATTGTGGCCACCATCGGTCCCGCATGCGACAAACCGGAACAGATCGCCAAGTTGATCGACGCTGGCGTCAATGTGTTTCGGCTTGGCACCGCACATGACGACGTCGAAGTGGTGCTCGCACGAGTGGCGACGATCAGGAAGGTGGCGGCCGAGAAGAATTCAGCCGCAGCTGTTCTTGTAGATCTTGCTGGCCCAAAGGTCCGTTCTGGGTCATTCGGTGAGGATGGTATTCGATTGGTCGACGCGTCGAGAATTCGACTTGTGCCGGGGAATGATCCGAGCGACGCGACAACGATTTATGTCAATCACCAAAGACTCGTGGAAGACCTTGAACAAGGCGACGTTCTGAACCTTGGCGATGGTCGGGCCGTTCTCCGAGTCGACGAGATCGCTGCTGATCATGTGATGGCGACGGTGGTCCACGGTGGCATGATGCGTGGGCGACCCGGTGTGCACATTCATTCGGACCGGCTGAATATCCCGACGCCAACTCCCGAAGACCTCGTGGTGCTCGACGCAGCCATCAACGCCGGGGTCGAGATGATTGCGGTCTCGTTTGTCCGAACGGCGCGAGACATCCGAGCTCTCGGGCTCGAGCGAGCGCCTGCAGGGCCCCTTGTCGTGGCAAAGATCGAAACAGAGGCTGCGGTACGAAACCTCGACACCATCCTGGAGGTCAGCGATGCGGTCATGGTCGCACGTGGCGACCTCGGACTGGAATGTTCCCTCGCGCAACTTCCCGGTTTGCAGAAACAGATCATCGAAGCTGCCGTGGAGCGCGGGAAACCGGTCATCACGGCGACCCAGATGCTCGAATCGATGACCGACAACGCCTTGCCAACACGCGCCGAAGTTTCCGATGTGGCCAACGCAGTCTTCGATGGAACGAGTGCCGTGATGTTGTCTGGCGAAACTGCCATCGGCCATGATCCCGAACTTGTCGTGCAGACGATGGACGAGATCTTGCGCAGTGCAGAGAGCAGCTTTGACAACAAGTCGTGGTCGCGACGAGTTGAGGATTTTGGACACCGCGAGAGCTCGGACGACCACGTTCGTATTGCCAACGCCGTGTCGGCCGCATCGATTCGAGTGATCAACTCGTTGTCACCCGAAGCGATCGTCTGTATCACGGGCACGGGTTCGACCGCTCGAGCGATCTGTCGTTATCGACCCGACCTGACCGTTCTCGCAGTGACCCACGATGAACACACGTACCGTCACCTCAACCTCGTGTGGGGCGCGACCCCAATTTTGGCTCCACCATTAAGTGAGGGCCCTCGTCGCATTCACGGAATTCTTGACGAGCTGCAGTCGCGGGGTTTGCTGACAGCTGGCCAGATCGTTCCCGTGGTGGCAGGGTCGTCGAATGCTTCGCTCTCCGCGAACGTTCTTCGGGTCGAGACGTGCCAACCACTAGCTGAGTAACCGCCTCTAATCGCTCCTCTTGAACACCGATGGGCGGGTCTCGATGATCCACTCGTCGATCGCGGCCCACTGGTCGTAGAGCCAGTCGCCAAATGCAGCGTCGTCGGTGGGAATCTCCGAACTCGGCGCCGACCAATAGGTCGCTTGCACGTTGCGTCGAAGCGGCACGTTGCGCCAGATAGCGCCTATCGAGTGCAGGTCTCCGAGCCCGACGTGTGCAACGAACACCACCGTCATGTCATCACGAGCTCGGAGTGCCGCAAGAGCGCCAGCAGTTCGTGGTGGGAGCACGTTGACCATCCCCGCCGCGAGATCTGCACGTTCCGGATGGCGGCTCGTGGCCAGCGACTCGATTGCGGTGGTCCAGCGCTGAGGCGTCCAGTTTCCACCCTCGGGAAAGATGATCGCCACGCTGTCGTCGTCCATGGTGGCGCACATGTCGGTGATCGACGCGAGCGCTGCGTCGCCGGTCTGTCGGTGGTCGAGGAAGTGATGAGGAAGGCGCAACATCAGGTGATTGAGAAATGGGTCCCACAGCAACTTGTGTGAGCCGAGCATTCGAAGCTGGCGTTTGTAGTCGCGTATCACCGTCCGAGCGAGGAGGAACGCATCGCCAGGGCCAGCGTGTCGAGCGAACGTCAGGATCGGGCCGTGTATACGTTCGGTCATGGGAAGGATGAAGTCGAACCCGAGATAGAAGCGGAGCGCACGGGTGACGGCCTCGAGCCAGAGACCGAAGATGTAGTTGTGAATCCGTAGCGATCGAGGCGAATGGATACGCACCCCGAAGCCGAAACCAACCCAAAGCGCGAAGGCCGCAATGAGCCCGACGAACTCGGTTACGCACAAGGCGATTCCAATGCCGCCGAGACGCGAGAAGCGCCATTGCTTTCGGTCGACCAGATCGATCAACGCAAGAACGAGGTGAAGGAGTGGCGAGAGCAGCGTGATGAGACCCGTGAAGATAAACACCACTGGGGTCACGAGCAGCACGCGAAACCAACGAGGTGGTACCCAGATTTCCGGCTTGCTCTCCACAAAGCCCCCAGACGGTCAAGCGATCATCGTCGACCAATGATTCAAACCTAATGTGCCGTCTCCGCAACGAGTAGCTGGATAACCTCCAAAGTATGGCCGCCGAGCAACCGTCTGAACCGCCTGAAAGGATCGCGTTCGTTCTCGGCGGGGGAGGGCTCCGCGGTGCGGCCGAGGTCGGGATGGTCAAGGCGCTCGGAGAAACCGACGTTCGCCCGGACATAGTCGTCGGGACGTCGATCGGTTCGATCAATGGTGCGGTCATCGCTTCGGGCCCACTCGACGAGATGGCCGAGCGTCTCGTGGGCATGTGGGACGAGCTCACTGAGTCGGGTGTTTTGCGCGAGGGCGCTCTCAGCCGAGTCGCGAACATCGCTCGTCACCGCACCCACCTCCACACCAACCAGGCCATGCGCAAACTGCTGCTCGACTGGCTCCCACACGCCACCTTCGAAGAGCTCCCCACTCCGTTTCAGTGCTCTGCCGCCTGTGTGGAGACGTCGTCTGAGTGGTGGTTCGAATCGGGGCCGCTCATCGATGCTGTATTGAGCTCGTGTGCGGTACCGGGTCTACTTCCTCCAGTTGAGGTGAACGGCCGACACTTCATCGACGGCGGGGTCGTCAACTCCATTCCGATCTCCCGCGCTCTCGAGCTCGGTGCAACGACGATTTATGTTCTTCATGTCGGCAACATCGATACCCCTCTTCGAGTCCCTCGGAATGCTTGGGACGTCGCCTTCGTGGCGTTTGAAATTTCGCGTCGACATCGCTTCCATCGTGACATGGAGAGTCTCCCCGAGGGTGTGACGATTCACGTCTTGCCGACGGGACTTGATCCCAATGCAAAGTTCAACGACCCGTCAAAGCTCCGCTACAACCACAGCCGTTCGATCAGGGACGGCATCGAGAGGGCGTACGACGAAACAGCTCGATACCTGGGCGAACTGGCTGGCTGAGCGGTGGTCGAGATCGCTACTTAGGCACGATGTCGATCAGGACAGCTTGGCACCGTCCGGTTACCTTCAGCTGTGCAAGCGCTTGTCCTCGGAGAGCGTCGATCTCCCTCGCTCGATCGGCGTTGACGAACAACTGCTCGAGCTGTGGAAACTCGATCTGCTCAAACTGAAGCCGACCTTGAAGACAGAACTGTCCGTCGGTCGGTGATGGTCGCTCGATGGTCACCTCGAGCGCGCGGCCGGGACGTTCATCGGCGAACAAGACGTAGACGGCATCGCCTCTCTCTGCGTCTTCGGTGTTTGATCCGAGCGGAGTCGGGACGTCGTAGCGGATGTCCATGTAGCTTCCGCGGAAGAACGACAGCGGATCGACCGGACGCATGGCCAGTGTCACCTCGTCGCCGGTGGCTCGCACCCACAGCGGCGGCAAGAGCGCCAGCAGAATCGCAGCGACGGCCGTTGCGACCGCGATGAGATGACGTCGTGTCATGACGGACCCGCTCCGATCATGTCCCGACGTTTGCGCTCCAGAACAACAGCGACAGCGACGACCAGAACTCCTCCGAGAAGAACTGCCAGTGAGGTGGGAAGGGCCCCGGCGATCCGACCGATGTAGGTGGCCATGATCAGGGTGGCCATGGCCAGGAAGCCCGTGTTCACGACTCCCCGGAGGTCATATCGCTGCCCGAGAGCCGTGGCCACCAATGCAAGGCCGAAGATGAAACCTCCCCAGAGCCAGAAGAGCAGTGCTGAACCATCGAAGGGTCCGTAGAGCCAAGAGGTGGTGTCGAGGTCGCCGCCGTCCCACCCACGGTCGAGTGGAACATCGACCTGGGGTAGGAGCAGCAGAAGCAGGATCGCAGTGGCCCCGACCGTCGCTCGAAGGAGCGGGTGCGGCGTGCGCCACAAGGCCGCTCCGACGACGGCTGCGGCGATCACAATGACGAGCAAATGAAAGGGGCGAAGATCGATCTGGAATATGAACCCGAACGCAGCGGGGTGAAATGTTGAGACGACAAGCGGCGTGGCGATCATGCTCACGCCAGCCGTTCGGGCCGCAGTCTGGAGGAACTGAAACTCGGTCTCGGCGACAAGCATCGACAACCCAAGTAACGCCAATCCGACCAGCGGGATCAACGGGCGAATCCCCCCGGGATCGACCAGGAAGGCGCCTTGGTCGAAGAACTGTGAATCGGGAACCGAGAACCATCCGAGTGTGAGGACTCCGAGGGACACTGCCAGCCATCCTTGGGCCGCGGACGGCGACGCCCACCCGGTCACGAAGGCGGCCAGCGCCCAAAGTGTCGTGCCTTGCCACCAATTCAGCGGCATGTTGAAGATCTGACCGGCGAGGAAGATGTTGACACCTGCCGTGATCGAGCTGAGAAACCACAGACCCTTCGCCGTCGTGTCGAGACGTTGCCTGCTTGCGACCACAGCCGCAGCCGCTACAGCCAAATAGATGGCGAACAGGAGGGCCATTCGCCGGACCGGGGACTGTTGATCCCACTGACTGCTGATGAAAAGCAACAGGCCGATGCCAATCAGGCCTGCCCCGACGAATGCCAGGAGAAGCACGAGTCGATTGGCCCGTTCGGGTTCCTCGACCTCGCGAAGAGAGGTTCGCATCCGGTCGGCGAGTTCCGGCGTGATCAGCCCATCGGCCTCCCACAGTTCGATCGCGTCGCCGGCGTCCACGTTCGAACCCTACGCGCCTTCGGCCGAGTCCGAACAACCTCAAAGAGAAGGCTCAGCCCAGGATGTCACCTCTGCGCGAAGGGCGTCGATGAGCGTTTGTGCTCGGGTTCCTGAGTCGTCGTTGCGGTGGGTGATGTTGACCCCGAGAATCGCGGCGGCAAGCAGCTGACGCCGCTGGGCATTCATGCTCGCTTCTGTCTCTCCAGATTTGGAAGCCCGCTCTAATGCAGCGCGCAGTCCCTCTTCGAGGCGCGTGAGATAACGGTTTGTAGATTCGCCGTCGACGGCGGCGGACATGTCGTTGACGATGAGGCAGCCAGCGGGATTGGTCCCGGCGCCGAGGTTCGCTGCAAGACGGTCGAAAAATTCGATGATGTCGGCGACGCCACTGGTGCCGCTGTGTAGCGACTCGAACAACACGTTCTCTGCGCTGTCGACGTACGCGGCCGCAGCGCTGCGGTACAGGCCTTCTTTACCTCCGAAGCTGTTGTAGATCGTCGAGCGGTCGACACCAGTCGCGGACTCGAGGTCGCCGAGTGTCGTTGCCTCGAACCCCTTCGCCCAGAAGGCCGTGATCGCTCCGGCGACGACGGCTTCGTGATCGAAGCTTGGTCGCCGTCCGACCCGCTTTTGTGTGGAACTTGCATTCTGCACCATGCAGTGTAGAGTAACAGCAAGAGTTCTACAATGGCGAGTGCAGATCACCAGCCACAACGAAGGAACCCCGCCATGACCACGCTTGTTGTCACCGCTACACCCGCCGAGGGCCAGCACGAAGCCATGGGCCGATATCTCCAAGGCGTCGGGCCCCTCCTTGCTGGCGCCGGCGGCACACCTGTCAAGAGAGTTCGCGTCACTGACGCGATCACGGGCACAGCGGGTACTGGAATTGCTCTTGTCATGGACTTCGAAGACGCCGAAACCGTCGGTGGCGTGTTCGCGAGCGACGCCTACAAGGCGCTGATCCCCGACCGTGACCCAGGCTTCTCCAGCCTGGAGATCCTCATCACCGAAGCAATCGACTGAAACAACCACCCGCAACATCGAAAGGAAGTGCGAAATGCCTGAGTTCACGATCACCCGCCAAATTGAGGCGCCCGTTGAGAAGGTTTGGGAGGTGCTCGACCAGTTTGGCGACATCTCCAAATGGAACTCGGGAGTGAAGAGCTCCGAGCTGACATCGAACGGCCCGGTGAGTGAGGGATCGACCCGACACTGCGATTTTGCTCCGATGGGCGCAGTCAACGAGCGCATCGAGACCTACATCCCGAACCAACGTATGACAGTGAACCTCTACGAGACGTTCAAACTGCCCATTGCTGGCGCCATTGCCGACTTCAACGTTGCCGAACATGAAGACGGCACTGCACTCACGCTGGTCTATAGCTACGAGCCCAACCGACTGGGCCGAGCCGTCAAGGGAACAACCGACAAACAGATGCGAAAAGGAATCGGCGGCCTGGCTGATGAGCTGAAACAAGAAAGCGAACGGGTCGCCACGGGAGTCTGACGCTGGGCAGACGGTTCTCATCGGTTTTTGCCATACGCCACAGCCCAGTGGTTGTCGTGTCAACCATCTCCTGGTATGTTGATGCGTCAAGAGCCTAGTTGACAGATCAACTACATCTTCACAATGGCCGAACTCATCAACCACCCAGGAGATCAAACCGATGACAATCACCACGACCGCACTACCCACAGGCACCTGGCAGCTCGATATCTCAGCGACCAGCGTCACCATCGCTGTCCGCAAGTTGGGCCTTTTCACCATTCCGGCCAACCTGACCGTCACGTCAGGAAACATCGAGATCGATGGGAACCACGAGCTTGTGAACGTGGAGGTCCTCGCCGACGCCGCCTCGTACACGAGTAAGAACGCCAAGCGCAACGAACACGTGCGCGGCGGAGACTTCCTCGACGCCTCCAACTACCCGACGATTTCGTTTAGAACTGGCGCGGTGACTCGGAGCGGCAGCGGCTATCACGTGAGTGGCACGGTCACACTCAAAGGGCAAACCTCACCCATAGATGTCACCATCGCCGACGTTCAATTCGCCGACGACAGCGGCTCATTCAACGCATCGGCCACGATCGACCGTACGGCGATCGGGGTAGACAAGTTCCCGACCTTCTTCGTTGGGCGCGACCTCGAACTGACGGTTTCGGCGAAAGCTTCGAGGACAGCGCGAGTAGCCACCGCGTAGCCGTCGAACCCCGCTGAAGGAGAAGTTCAATGGAGATTGGTATCGACAGCTTTGCCATCAAGCAGCGTGGCTCGACCAGCGCGGCTGACGGCTCACAGGCAATCCGCGAGCTCCTCGCGCGAATCGCGCACGCAGACCAGGTGGGCCTCGACTCGTTCGGAATCGGCGAGCACTATCGAGAGGAGTTCCTCGATTCAGCTCCTGTTGCCATCTTGTCCGCAGCAGCCGCGTTGACCGAACGAATCCGGTTGACTAGTGCGGTCACGGTTCTCAGTACCGCTGACCCTGTTCGGGTCTTCCAGAACTTCGCCACCCTTGATCTCATCTCGAAGGGAAGGGCAGAGATCGTTGCTGGCAGAGGTTCGTCGATCGAGTCGTTCCCCTTGTTCGGCTACAACCTTCAGGAGTACGACGAGATCTTCGCCGAGAAGCTCGAGCTCCTTCTTGCGATCCGCGAGAACGATGTCGTCAACTGGTCGGGCACGTATCGCCCAGCCCTTGTCGATCAGGCGATCTATCCACGACCACTCCAGGACCCGTTGCCGATCTGGCTCGGAGTAGGAGGTACGCCAGCGTCATTCGCTCGGGCCGGGACGCTTGGTTTGCCACTGATGCTCGCGGTGATCGGCGGTGAAACGCACCGCTTTGCACCCTTGGTCGATCTCTATCGAACAAGCGGCGAGCAAGCGGGCCATTCGCCCGAGCAGCTTCGCGTCGGCGTCCACTCCCTGGGTTATGTCGCGGACAGCACAGAACAGGCGATCGAAGAGTTCTATCCGGGGTATGCCGAGGCCTTCACGAAGCTTGGTAAAGAGCGCGGTTTCGCGCCGGTGACCAGAGCTGGCTTCGATGCACAGAACGGCATCCGAGGAGCCTTCCTTGTTGGCGGGCCTGAAGAGATTGCCGAGAAGATCATGCGCCACAGCGAAGCTCTCGGGGGTGTCTCGCGATTCACCTTCAATATGGATGTCGCAAACTTGTCTCACCAGCACCTGATGCACGCAATTGAGCTTCTCGGCAGTCACGTCCAGCCGCTACTGAACGACGGCCGCCGATCTTGACCAACGGTGTGAGCCTGGGCATCTTCTCGGGTCGGCTGAGCGCACTAACGTTCCGGAAATGTCGCAATCCGTTTCCGCAGTTAGTTCCAGCCCAGAACACACCTTCAGCAAACCGAATGTTTTGTCCATAACGCTCATCGCTGGTGTGGGTGTCGAAGGTGATGCGCATTCTGGGGAACGGATGAAACATCGGTATCTGGCCGAAAAGGACGCCACCCAGCCGAACCTCCGCCAAGTTCACCTGATTCATCAAGAACTGTTCTCGATCGTTGCAGAGCAGGGCCACGATGTTGCTGCCGGTCAGCTTGGCGAGAACATCACGACCCAGGGAATTGACCTGCTTTCGCTCCCAACCGGAGCAGTCCTCCATGTGGGTTCTGAGGCGGCCATCGAGCTGACTGGTCTTCGCAATCCTTGCGTCCAAATCGACCGGTTCCAAGACGGGCTCATGAAGCTGCTGCGTTACCGGACCGACGACAAGGGTCTCGTCCGTATTGGTGGCGTCATGGCGATCGTGCTCACCGGAGGCGTGGTGCGACCGGGCGATGAGATCACGGTCGAGCTACCTCCCGAACCGCACCGAGCGCTCATCTATGTCGTGAACTCCCATTACCCCAGCGGACCCGCCGCTGAGTAGTGGCCATCGTGGCTCAGTCGATATTCCAGGTGATGTCGAGAAGTTCTTCACTGAGTGACCAGAGACGGGCGCCGGCAGCTTCGTCTTGCGCTGCGTCCGACATGTTGGCTTCGCCGACGGGGCCCCGCGAGCCTCCAAATTTGGTTGGGCCGTAGTAGTGGCCGTTCTGCGCTTCGTCACCAGCAGCAGCGAGCACCTCTGGTAACGCCCCGTCGGTCGCCTTCTGGGCCATCACGGCGTTTGTGAACTTGTACAAGGTCTTGAATAGGCCAGTAGGGCCGGTGCTCTGCAAGTTGGTCGCCGAATACCCCGGGTGAGCGCTGGCCGAGATCACTGGCGAGCCAGCCGCTTCGAGACGGCGGGCCAACTCGAGTCCATACATCAGGTTGGCGAGTTTGCTGTGTGAGTAGACCTTGGTCGCCGAATAGTCATTGGCGAACATGGGGTCGTCGAAGTTGATGCCGTCGGCGCCGCTATGAGCGATGGAGCTGACCGGCACAATTCGACCGGATCGAGCGTTCACCAGGTCGAAGACGAGGTGGTTCAACATGAAATGGCCAAGGTGGTTCGTGCCGAACTGCAACTCGAATCCATCAGCGGTTTCCAGCTGGGGTGTTTGCATGATGCCAGCGTTGTTGATGACGGCGTCGAGACCATCGGTGAGTTCGCGAACATCAGTGTTGGCTTTACGGACTGAGTCGAGGCTTGCGAGATCGAGGCGCAAGAGGTGCACATCACCGGTGCCGCTGACTTCTGAGAGGGAGGAAATCGCCGCCTTGCCTTTGGCCGTTGAGCGTGCTGCAACGATGACATTCGCATTCGCCTGACGCAGGTGAGTGGCCGCCTCGAAACCAATTCCAGAATTCGCCCCTGTGATGAGATATGTCTTGTCGGTCAGATCGCTGAGCCGGTCTGCTTTCCAATCGACGACTGGCGGTGTTGCAGATGTGTTCATGGCGATTTCCTGACTGGGGCCGAGAGTGAGAGGCCGTTGAATCGAAAGCTTATGAGGCTGGCCGCTTGTTCGACTGACTCATCGCGCTGGAAACCCGGGCCGAATTTCTTTCCGTTTCCGGTCACAATCAGACCTGGCCATCGTCTAACTCTCCATCAACTACATGATGGAGAGACCAGAGATGACTACGGCCCACACAAAAGCCCACACTCCAGCCGAGCTCATGGAGCTGTTCGCAGCTCGCGCCGGCGCTGGGGACCTTGAGGGCCTTGTCGAGCTGTACGAGCCCGATGGCATATTCGAACCCGAGTTTGGAGCGACCGTCGTTGGACACGAGCAGCTTCGTCAAGCGTTGCCTGCGTTTCTTCAGCTGCGTCCCCAGATCAGTTATGTCGCGGAGCCTGACATCGTGATCGTTGGCGGGACGGCCCTCGTCACCAACTTCTGGACGATGACTGGTATTGCCCCTGACGGTTCGCCGGTACACGAGTCGGGGACGAGTGCCGATGTTTGTCGACAGCGATCGGATGGCACCTGGGGAGTTTTGATCGATCAGCCGCGTGGCGTGCCGAGCGCATGAGTCTTCCCGGTCTGGAGCACACTGAACAGATGTTGGCTGCAGACGAACGACAGTTGGTCGAGGACGCTCAGGCCGGGGATGCAGATTCCGTAGAGGCGTTGATCGATTCCGTGCGCGATCGGCTCTATCGACTGTCCCTTCGGATGGTGACCCAACCCGACGACGCTGAAGATGCCACACAAGAAATTCTGGTGAAGGTGCTCACGCGGTTGTCAACGTTTCGAGGTGATGCGCGGTTCACGACGTGGGCACATCGCATTGCAGTGAATCATCTACTCGATCGCAAGAAGTCTGCGGTCGAGCGGTTGGAGCTCACCTTTGACATGTACAGCGACGATCTGCGGCAGGGGTTGGCACCAACGACAGTGACCGGCCCTGAAGCTGAGTTGCTCGCGACCGAGGTCCGTCTTGGTTGTACGCAGGCGATGCTTACCTGCCTGGATCGCGAACACCGAGTCGCGTATGTCCTCGGCGAGGTGTTCTCGGTTTCATCAACAGACGGGGCGTACATCTGTGATGTTTCGGCTGCCGCGTATCGCAAACGATTGTCGAGGGCTAGAGATCGAGTGCGCTCGTTCTTGGATGGAAATTGTGGTGTCGTGAACCCGGGTGGAACATCGTGTCGATGTGCACGTCGTATCGACACAGCAGTCTCACTTGGACGGATTAGTGCGTCGAGTCCAACGTTTGCACAGCATCCAGCCGCGTCAGGCGCTGAAGACATGGAGCGCCTGTTCGATGCTGCTTCGCTGATGCGGAGCCACCCGGAGTACCTCGCACCAGGTGATCTCGCTGACCGGATTTCACACCTCGTCCATTCTGGAAACTTCGGCTTGCTCGACTAGTTGCTTGACGCATGCGAGCGGACGGACACCGGATCACGCGCTGAGCTCGGAGGTGGAGAGGGTGCTCCTTTCGGTTGTTGAGGCGTCAGCTGTCCAAAACCCGAGTAGGCCGAGCGCTGCGACCTTTACGACTTCGGCGACGCCGTAGAACGTGTGGAGGTGTGAGGGGGGTGGCTCGATTCCGGCGATAATCGAGGCGACGCGCTCGTCGAGGGCGGGGACCAACCACAGGGCCTGCAGCACGACGACTCCGGAGATGATCGCGGCTGCGACCAGGGTCCGGTCGGACGGTCGTTGCCCCGTGGCCACAGCCCGCCAAATCACGATCGCGAGCAAGATGGTGAGCGCCCATTCGAGGTAGCCGAGGGCTTGGAAAGTGGCCCGGCCAACGTCGAGCGCGACGGCACGCGTGATCGAGTCAGCGGTGAATTTCACCGGTGTGGCCAAGAACGACACGCCGATCACGATCCCCATCCACACCCATGCGAGCAGCCGGAGCGTTTCGCCCGCGGGGAACTGAAGGGCCACTGGATCGGTTGGTTCTTTGTGCACAGAGCTTGCCTTCCTCGCACCGAATAGTAGTCTCATACTATGCGACTAGAAGTTACGCGCAAGAGTGATCTTGCGGTTCGGTCATTGCAGACACTCGCGGTGAGTGCTGAACGGATGAAGGGCCCCGAGTTGGCTCTCGCTGTAGGGAGCACATCCGGCTTCGTATCGCATGTGCTGACTCCGCTGGTGCGGGCTGGGTGGGTTCGTTCGGACGCAGGTCCTTCAGGCGGGTATTCGTTAACGGCCGACCTCGATGAGGTGTCGGTGCTGGCGGTGATCGAGACGATCGAGGGACCCACCGATTCGGGTCTGTGTGTGCTGGCGGACGGACCCTGCGACGACGCTGGAACGTGTGCTTTGCATGTCCCCTGGATGCTGGCGCGTGCCCAGCTCCTGACCCAGCTCGATGCAACGTCCGTTGCCGACGCCTCGGCGGTGGCATCGTGAGCAGTACTAACCCGACAGGTGCCATCGCGGCCAATGTTCCGTCGACGGGTCCGGATAGCGGTGTTTCCCTGCGGTCGGTTGCGCTGCCGTCCGAGCATGGCGGATGGAGCCTCACGGCCGAACCCGCGCTGTTGGGGCTGCTGGTCGCGTGGTCGCTGCCGGGCCTTGCGTTGGGTGTTGCAGCGATGGTGGCGTTCATGGCGCGGACACCCGTAAAGCTGGTGCTGGTCGACCGGTTCCGTCACCGCTGGCTGCCGCGGACACGGCTGGCCGCCCAAGTCGCGGCCGGCGAGCTGGCTGTCCTGCTGGTGCTCGTCGTTTACGCGGTGAGTGCTGCGCAGTCGTTCTGGGCGCCATTGGCTGTCGCAGCGCCACTGATCATGCTCGAGTTGTGGTTCGATATGCGCAGTCGCGGCCGCCGTCTCATCCCTGAACTGGCCGGGTCGATCGGCATCGGGTCGATAGCCACAGCGATAGCACTCGCCGATGGCGCAGACGCGAGTCTCGCATGGGGTTTGTGGGTGGTCGTGGCCGCTCGTTCGGTCGCTGCAGTCCCATATGTGCGTACCCAGATCATGCGGGTTAAGTCGCAGCCCGAATCCCGGTGGCACAGCGATGTCGCGCAACTGGCCGCTGTCGCCGCGGCGGTGATTGGCTGGGCGTTCGACCTGGTTCCGACGGCCGCGGTTGTCGCACTCGTCGTGCTCGCTGTCATCAATGTCGTCGCTGTGCGCCTTACGCCACGTCGTGCGGTGGTGATCGGGATCCAGCAGATGATCTTCGGGATCGCCGTGATCCTCACTACCGCAATCGCTCTCGCCTGATGAAACCCAGGCACCAAGGAGAACATGCCATGTCGACCATCAATCCCGATTCAACGCTCGCCGCGCTGGTCATTGCCCGCCCCGATGTCGCACCTCGACTTGATGCGCTCGGCCTGGACTACTGCTGCGGCGGTCAACGAAGCCTCGCAGATGCCACCAGCGAGCGTGGGCTTAATCTCACCGCGACGATTGCCGAGCTAGACACGATCGAAAAGGCGGCTGATACGTCGCCCGAATGGGACGGCATCGACGGCCTGGTGGATCACCTCGAAGCAACCCACCACACGTACCTGCGCGAAGCTCTACCTCGGCTAGTCGCGCTGGCAGACAAGGTCGCTGGGGTACACGGGGCCACCCACCCCGAGCTGACAACGGTGGCTGAGCTAGTGCACGAGCTACGAGACGACCTCGAACCGCACCTCCTCAAAGAAGAACAAGTTCTCTTTCCGATGATCCGTGACCTGGCCACCGCGACGGCCGCGCCAGACTTTCATTGCGGCAGCCTCTCGAACCCTATCCGAGTGATGCTGAGCGAGCATGACACCGTGGGCGAACTCCTTGCTGCACTTCGGGCCCGTACAGGCTCGTATCGCGTCCCTGATGACGGTTGTGCCAGCTACCAAGCTTTGTACGCGGGCCTTGCCGAGCTCGAAGCAGACACGCACCTGCACGTCCACAAAGAAAACAACGTGTTGTTTCCCGCTGTTCTCGAGACCGAACGCGCCCTCGCCGCAGGTCCTCAGTGAGTGTCGCGGAACTCGGCGGCGACCCGGTCTCGACACAAAACGGTGCGTCTTCTGTCGTCGATCTCGGTGCTGCTCGGTTGGGTCCGGGTGGGGCGATCTGGAGCCTGCCTCATGGAGGCGACCTCGACGCGAACCTCGTCCGGCTCGACCCCGGTACAGGCATCGGAAGCCACATCAACAACGAGGTCGACGTACTGCTCTTCGTCCAATCCGGCACAGGCGAACTGAGCGTCAACGGCCAGGTCAGCCAACTCGGCGCCGATCACCTCGGCCTCATCCCCAAGGGATCGCGACGAGCAATCGCCGCTGGAGACTCAGGCATCACATACCTCAGCGTCCATCGCCGGCGCGGCCCACTCGGGATCAGACCAGCCACAAAGGCGGTCGATGATGACTCCCCGAGGCAGTGAAGACAAGCCGCCGCGAGACGACCAAACCCGCGCCGCATCGCGCCAGGGGGGTCGTCCGAAGCGAAAGGGCGCCCAATCACACCCTCCGTGGGGTGCAGCGTTGTTGATGATCGGTGTCGTCGTCCTTCTCGTGCTGATCTCGATGGTCGAAGTCCTCTGAGCGCTGAAAGAGCACCTCGGGTTCACGATCCAGCGCAGTGAGGGGAACGGGTCGGCTCACAGCAGAAGCTACGGTCTGGCGAGCGAGGTTGGTTCATGTTGAGGGCAGTCGACGCGGAGTTCGCGGTCGGTAATTTCTGTGTCGAGGAGGAGACAATGTCCTGACGTCGGCACTCGCGGTAGTAGATAGTGGCCGCAGGCGAGGCAGCTTCGGTTCACTGTGATGACTCCGGCGGATTGGAGTCGCTTGATCTCACCGAGGAGGAGCCGCAATGCGGTGCCACGCTCATCTGCTGAGCCAGTCTGGGCGGAGAGGAGTGGGGCTAGTTCGTCGGCGATCTCGATAGCGAGGTTGTTGCCAGCCTCGGTCAGCGCGATAAGGGTGCTGCGTAGATCATCGGGATCGCGGTGACGGCATATCAGCTCTCGCTTCTCAAGGGTAGCCAGGGCGTCACTGGCCGTGGGTTGTGAGATGTCGAGCTCGGCTGCGAGATCGCCGACACGTCTGGCATTCGATTTTGTGAGGGCTTCGAGCGCGCTAACACCGAGTTGCGACAGACCGTGCCGAGTCGCCGCCTGCTGCCGGCCTGCGCGTAACGCCCGGCCGAGCCGTTCGACGGCCACGAGGAGTCTGCGCTCGAGTTCGGTTTCGTTGCTCATTCGGGGGCTTCCTATGCCACAAATTGGTCCACAAAAATGTTATATAGGTATCCTATGGAAATGCGAATAGTTGGCAAGTTGCGAGAAGATCTTGCGGAACGCGCAACGTACCGACAGTTGCACCATAGTGGTGGCGATGACCGCCAGTCCTGAGTCCATGGCGGCTCAGTCTCGGCGCCCACCTAGTCGGTTCTCCTTTCTCGACGACGAGGTCGATGCAGCCTCGGTGGCATGGGGCCTCGTCGCGGTGACGATCCTGCTGGTCGGGGTGTACTTCGGGTCTGGCGGTATGCGCTGGTTCGACGCCGCGCTATCGGGCTACCTCCTGGGCGTGCTTCTGGCGACATTCGCCGTGGTCTACCGCTATCGGGTGTGGCTTCAGCGGCCGCCTACCAAGTTGCTGAATCAGCGGGGCTGGCAAGCTCTCACACGCCGCGGCCAGCGGGCCCGTAACACGGTCCAACTTGGCGGTCTGGTCGCGACGAACCTCGCCGGGCAAGGCTTCATTCGTAAACGGTCGACGAGTCGTTGGATGGCGCACCAACTCGTCTTCTGGGGCTGCATCCTGGCGGGGCTAGTCACCTTCCCGCTCACGTTCGGCTGGTTGCACTTCGAATCCGTCGGTCAGGATTCCGAGCAATACCGCGCCTACGTATTCGACATCGGAACCATCGACTTTGGCTCCCGTAGCTTTCTGGGTTTCATTGTGTTCCACACGCTCAACATCTCCGCGGTGCTGGTCATCGCTGGCGTGGTGGTATTTCTTTACCGTCGACTGAACGATCCCGGCGCGATAGCGGTGGAACGAGCGGGTGACTTCGCTGCGCTGGCGGGTTTGTTTGCCGTCTCGATCACCGGGTTGTTCTTGACCGCATCGAGTTTGTGGCTCGAGGGTCGGGGTTACGTCTTCTTGAACACGGTTCATGCCTTGACGGTGATCCTGGGCTTGATGTACATCCCATTTGGCAAGCTGTTCCACATCTTTCAGCGTCCAGCGAATCTTGGTGTGCACTTCTATCGACGTGAGGCGGCGGAGGGTGAACCCCAAACCTGCCGGGCCTGTGGTGGCCCGTTCGCCTCACTGATGCAGATGGATGACCTCAAAACCGTGTTACCTCAGGTTGGGTTCGACTACTCGATTCCCGAATCGAGCGGTGGCGGGAACTGGCAGGACACGTGCCCACAGTGCCGCCGCAAACAAGTCGCGCTCAACCAAATTCGACGAGTCGGAGGATTCGGCTGATGGCACAACCACCCCTCACCGATCAGCAACTGATCGAACGTTATGGCCCTCACCTCAACCAAGAGCCACCCGGAGGGTGGGATGCTGGCCTCCGGGTCGACAAGGTCGTCGACACGCACTGCTGCTTCTGTGGCCAGCAGTGCGGCATCAAGCTCAAGGTGACCGACAACGAGGTCGTCGGTTTCGAACCGCGCTACGACTTCCCGTTCAACGAGGGCAAGCTTTGCCCCAAGGGCGTCAAGCGGTATCTCCAGGGCAGCCATCCCGATCGACTGCTCGAACCGCTCGAACGTGACCCTTCGAACCCAGATGGGTTCCGGCCGGTGACGTGGGACCATGCACTCGATCGCACGGTCGCGGAGATCCGCCGGATCGGCGAGCAGTTCGGCCCCGATGCATTCGCCATGTTGTCCGGCGTCTCGCTCACCAACGAGAAGTCCTACCTCATCGGGAAGTTCGCCCGCCTGGCTTTGGGAACCGCAAACCTCGACTACAACGGCCGGCTCTGCATGGTGTCCGCAGGTGCCGCGTCAAAGCGGGCGCTCGGTGTCGACCGCGCTCCGAACCCGTGGAGCGACATCCCCTTGGCCGACGTCATCATCGTGGCCGGGGCGAACGTTGCCGAGTGCGCACCGATCACCACCAGCTACATCTGGCGGGCGCGCGATCGCGGCGCGAAACTCATCGTCGCCGACCCTCGCGTCACGCCGCTCGCCCGTACGGCCGATGTCTTCTTAGGATTGCGGCCCGGCACAGACTCCGCGCTGTTCGGTGCAATTCTGCACGTGTTGATCAAGAACGATTGGCTTGACCACGCGTACATCGACGCACACACCAACGGATTCGAAGAAGCGGCGGCGGCGGTGGCTGACCACACGCCGACTTGGGCCGAAGGCGTCACCGGCGTCCCAGCCGACCGGATCATCGAAGCAGCACGTCTTTGGGGTACCTCGGCAACCGGGATGTTGCTTCACGCCCGAGGAATCGAACACCACACAAAGGGCGTCGAGAACGTCAACGCCTGCATCAACCTCGGCCTCGCCACCGGCAAGTACGGCCGACCGGGATGTGGAGTGTGCACCATCACCGGGCAGGGCAACGGCCAAGGCGGTCGTGAACATGGCCACAAGTGCGATCAGCTCCCTGGCAACCGTGACATCACCAACCCCGAACACCGAGCCCACACCGCGGCGGTCTGGGGATGTGATGTGGACGAGATTCCGGGCAAAGGCATCACGGCTCAGGAGATCGTCGAAGCCATCCATGACGGCGAGATCAAGGGCTTGCTGTCGATCTGCTTCAACCCATTGGTTTCACTCCCCGACACGAAGTTCACCCGAGAGGCACTCGACAAACTCGAGTACTACGCCGTCATCGACTTCTTCCTTTCCGAAACTGCTCATCACGCGGACATCGTGCTGCCCGGCAGCCTCCAGGAAGAAGACGAAGGCACAACGACGACGGTGGAGGGCCGTTGCGTCAAAATTAACGCGGCCGTCGACCCGCCGGGACAAGCCCGAAAGGACTGGGAGATCCTCCAAGACATCGCCCAACGTCTCGGCAAGGGCCACTACTTCGACTTCACCGGTACCGAAGAACTATTTGACGAGATGTGCAGGGCATCAGCGGGCGGAAGCGCCGACTACGCCGGCATGACGTGGGACCGCATCGTCGACGAACAGGGCATCTTCTGGCCCTGCCCCGAACCCGGCCACCCTGGGACACCACGCTTGTTCGAAGGTGGCAAGTTCTTCCATCCCGACGGCAAGGCCAAGTTTTTCCCGATTCGTTACCGAGACCCCGCCGAGGTCGTCGATGACGAGTATCCCGTCTGGCTCACCACCGGCCGGGTTGTCTCTCAGTATCTGTCAGGCACCCAGACCCGACGCATCGCGCAACTCGTCGACCAATACCCCGAACCGCTGTGTGAGATGCACCCGCGGCTCGCTGCGCAGTTCGGCGTCGAAACCGGCGATCGGGTCACCGTCACTTCACGTCGCGGATCGATCACAGTGCCAGCCAAGGTTGTCGAAACCATTCGGCCCGACACGGTGTTTATTCCGTACCACTGGCCCGGCGATAAGGCAGCGAACGTGCTCACCAACAGGGCGCTCGACCCGATTTCAAAGATTCCCGAATACAAAGTCTCTGCGGTCCGCATCGAGAAAGCATCTGGCAATGTGGCGGTGGCCGACACCCGAGACACTCGACTTCACGATGGTGAGACCCCGGAGGCAACACGATGATCGACGGCAAGGTATTCGTCATCGACCCGAGTCGCTGCATTGGTTGCGAAGCCTGTGTACACGCCTGCGAGGAATGTGGCACCCACCGGGGGACCTCGCTCATTCATCTCGAGCAGATCGACCCCGGCATCACCGCCCAGACTGCCCCGATGGTGTGCATGCACTGCGAAGACCCAACCTGTGCTCAGGTTTGTCCCGCCGATGCCATCAAACAGAACGAACTCGGCGTGGTGCAATCGGCGCTCAAACCCCGTTGTATCGGCTGCTCGAACTGCGTGTTGGCGTGCCCGTTCGGTGTTCCCCGCTACTTCCCCGAACCGGACCAGATGATGAAGTGCGACATGTGCTTCGACCGCACGTCTCAGGGTTTGGCTCCGATGTGCGCATCGGTGTGCCCCAGTGAGGCGCTGTGGTACGGGACACCCGAAGACTTCGCCGAGCGGCGTCCTGGACAGCTCACCAACGATTTCACGTTTGGGAATCAAAACGTGAGGACCCAGGTCGCAACCGTTGTCGATGATCGCAAGGATGGTCCCCTCGATGTCGCCACCATGACAGTTCGAGAACGTTGGCAGGACGACCCTTTTGGTATCGGAATCGACCACACGCAGGTGATGTAATGACCAGCACCCAACGATCGCCAAACGACAGAAGCGACACTCCAGCGGCTGGAAGCCCCGACGACGGAACCCCGGTGTGGTTGCGGGACTTTCCGTACACTTCCGCCGGTGAAGAAGCTGTTTCGCGTCGAGCATTTACGGGCTACTTGATCGGCGGATCGGGTGTGTTCGCAGCCTCCACGCTCGGCGCAGCCGCGTGGACCTCGCTGCGCGACCTCGATGCTGGCGGGCCTACCCCTGTCATCAAGCTTGACGAAATTTCCGAAGGCGACGCACACCTGTTCCGGTACCCGGGCCCCGACGATCCAGCCATTCTCCTGCACCTCGCGGGCGGAGAATTGGTCGCCTACAGCCAAAAGTGCACACATCTCGGGTGTGTTGTGTTCTACGAACCCGAGGAAGCTGAACTCGTGTGCCCGTGCCACGAAGGAGTTTTCGACCCAACAACTGGTGACCCGACCGCGGGACCACCCGAACGGCCGCTCCCCTCCATCGCTCTCGAGATTCGAGATGACACCGTCTGGGCGCTCGGTATTGCCCGATGAGTTCGGTCAGCGCACAAGACACCAAACGCAGCGGTGCCGTGTTCGTGTACGTCGTTCTCATCCTCGCTCTGCAAGTGTTCTTGCTCGTTGTGGCGCTCGAAGCCTTTCAAGCCGATGACGAAGCGCTGGCCTGGCCGGCCGCAGCGCTCTCTGTGGGTCTGTTCGCGACCACCCTCGGCTTCGCTCGACTGCTTCGTCGTGAGTGAGCTGAGCTCATACCGGTGCGGGGCGATCAAGCCAAGTCGGTGCTCTTCGGGACCTTGGACCCTGTTGGCGATTGATGGTGATGGGGACGATCACCTGTAGCCGGAACAGAGAGAGTTGATCGATGGATAACGACGGCGCGGTTCAAGGCAGTGGCGAGAGCCCAGCACCCGACGCTGGCGCACCCGTGCTCTGGGACTTCAGTCAAGAGCGAATTCGCACTCTGCACTACACCTGGATCGCGTTCTTCATGACGTTCTTCGTGTGGTTCAACCTGGC
>RCNE010000262.1_pt1 | contig 28144 bp, 26 predicted proteins | sample 2041361 | NCBI WGS metagenome assembly RCNE01 (sample SAMN09708229, study PRJNA481090) | Marine sediment metagenome, whole genome shotgun sequencing project. | reverse complement strand
AAAGTGGGAAAATTGCTATGAAAAAGAATATTACTATTAAAAGTAATATAAATAAGACTGTAAAAATACAATATTTACATCAAAATCCTAATCTATTTGAAAAATTTATTAATTAATTATTTTGAAGAGATAAAATCATAAAAAAACCCACTCTAAAAAGAGTGGGAAAATTGCTATGAAAAAGAAAAAGTTACTGAATTTAAAAATCCAGCAAAACAAATATAACGAAATTTTTCTTAAAAAAATTCATTATCCTCAAATTCTTATTTATAAGAAATTGATTCTTGCGAAGTTATGAAAACATATCTTTTACTTTTTCAAAAAAAGATTTCTCCGAAACAGATGGTTTCGGGATGAAATTTTCATGATCTTTTACACTTTCAAAGAAGGCGCGTTGATCTTTTGTTAATTTTTTAGGAGTCCAAACATTAAGATGAACTAACAAATCTCCATTTCCGTACCTGTCAAGACTTGGAAGACCTTTACCTCTTAAACGGAGTATTTTTCCGCTTTGGGTGCCCTCTTCAATTTTAATTCTTACTTTTCCTGTTAGTGTATCAATTTCCTTACTAGATCCCAAAACTGCCTCAGCATAACTAATATAAAGATCATAATGCAGGTTGGTACCTTCACGCTTTAACTTTTCGTGCTGTACTTCTTGAATCACTACCAAAATATCTCCCGGAATACCATCGCCTGGAGCTTCATTTCCTTTTCCAGAAACCTTTAGCTGTACCCCGTCAGTTACTCCCGCCGGAATATCGATTTCAACGGTCTCTTCTTGAGTGATCAAACCATTGATATCTGCTCCTTTTGGCCTGTGATTAACCACCTTACCAGCTCCTTTACATGTAGGGCATGCAGTAGCCGTTTGCATCCTCCCCAGAATGGTATTGGTCACCCTCATGACACTCCCCTGGCCATTACATGAAGAACAGGTATTATAGGTAACACCAGCCGCTTTTATCTGACGTTTTACCTTTACCTTCTTGCTAACACCATTTAAAATATCTTTTAAGTCCAGCTTTACCCTAATCCTCAGGTTACTTCCTTTAACACGGGCTTGTCTGGATCCTCCGCCAAAACCTCCTCCGAAGTTTCCGCCAAAGTGGCCTCCAAAAATATCACCAAACTGGCTAAAGATATCGTCCATATTCATGCCTCCAAATCCACCACCGGCACCACCATTTTCAAACGCGGCATGACCATACTGATCATATTTAGCCTTTTTGTCAGCATTGCTTAAAATCTCATAGGCCTCTGCAGCCACTTTGAATCTTTCTTCCGCTTCCTTATCTCCCGGATTCTTATCTGGGTGATTCTGTACTGCTTTTTTACGATAAGCCTTTTTTATTTCGTTGGCAGTAGCATTTTTACCTACTCCAAGTATGTCGTAATAATCCTGTTTCACAAATGATCGTTTTAAATTATTAGTAAGGCTTAATTACCCAAGATAACCTTAGGGTAACGAATAATGGTTTCTCCTAGTTTATAACCTTTCTCCACCGTATCAATTATTTTACCTTTTAATTTTTTGGATGGTGCTGGGATTTGGGTAATGGCTTCGTGTATCTCAGCATCAAATGTATCGCCTTGCTTCACTTCCATCACTTTCAATCCTTTTTGGCTTAATGTATTCTTAAATTTGTTATAAATCAACTGCATCCCTTGCAACAGCGCTTCATCAGAAGATTTCTCGATTTCCTTTAAACCTCTTTCGAAGTCATCAAGAATTGGCAAAAGTACTGTCATCAGTTCCTTATTCGCAGTGCTGAACAATTCGATTCTTTCTTTAGATGTTCTTTTTTTATAATTTTCAAACTCCGCAAACAACCTTAGAAAATTATTTTTTTCCTTATCAATTGCTGCTTTAAGCGCTTCACTTTCAGATTCAATAGATTCATTTTCAGAGTTTTCTGAATTTCCTACCTGATCAGCAGCTCCCTCTGTAGTATCATTTTCCACTTCCTGATTGGGAATATCTTTTTCCATTTCTTTTTCTTTATGTTCTTGATCGCTCATTTTAATTCAATTTTATCCTCATACACCTAGTAAGCAAATTACTTGCCAAGTGTTTAATTGTGTCATATTGTCACAAAACTAAAAAGTTATTATAAAATTTATTTTAGAAGGTATTCTCTATTCTTTCGATTTTAGCACCCAAAGAGCGTAAACGTTCATCAATATTTTCATAACCTCGATCAATCTGATCAATATTATGTATAATGCTTGTTCCTTTGGCTGATAAAGCAGCAATAAGCAAGGAAATACCCGCTCTGATATCAGGTGAACTCATGGTTGTCGCCATTAAACTTGACTCATGATTCATACCTATTACCGTCGCTCTGTGAGGATCACATAAGATCACCTTAGCACCCATATCAATGAGTTTGTCCACAAAGAACAACCTGCTTTCAAACATTTTCTGATGGATCAACACACTGCCTTTAGACTGTGTTGCTACCACCAGGACAATACTCAATAAGTCTGGAGTAAAACCGGGCCAAGGTGCGTCAGAAACTGTAAGTATAGAACCATCCATATAGCCCTGAATTTCATAACTTTCTTGCGCAGGAATGAATATATCATCATTGACCTGTTCCAGTTTGATTCCTAATTTTCGAAATACATTCGGGATTAATCCGAGGTCCTTCCAGCTTACATTTTTTATTGTTAATTCAGATCTGGTCATGGCCGCCATGCCGATCCAGCTTCCAATCTCGATCATATCAGGCAGCACCCGATGTTCACAACCACCTAGTTCGGACACTCCTTGAACGATAAGTCTATTTGAGCCAATTCCATTGATTTTTGCCCCCATACTTACAAGCATCTTACACAACTGTTGTATATAGGGTTCACAAGCTGCATTATAAATGATAGTTTCTCCTTTTGCCAGCACTGAAGCCATTAAAATATTTGCCGTACCAGTAACAGAAGCCTCGTCAAGTAACATTTCAGTTCCCTGTAATTCTTCAGCTTCCACTCCATAAAAGGATTCTTCCCTATTATATCTGAATGTCGCTCCAAGTCTTATAAAACCTTCAAAATGGGTATCCAGTCTTCTACGACCAATCTTATCACCTCCTGGCCTTGGAATATAACCTTTTCCAAATCTCGTAAGCAAAGGGCCTACGATCATTATAGAGCCTCGAAGTGAACTGCCGTCTTTTTTAAAATCCTCAGATTCCAGGTATTTCAGATTGATATCATCTGCCTGAAAAGTATAGGTATTTTTATCGAGTTTCTCAATTTTTACACCAAGCTCTCCCAATATGAAAATCAGCTTGTTTACATCCCTAATGTCAGGAATATTACTAATAGTGATTTTAGAGGCGGTTAACAGGGTAGCACAAATGATTTGAAGTGCCTCGTTCTTAGCTCCCTGGGGGACGATTTCACCATGTAGACGATGCCCTCCTTCAATTTTAAATATTGACATTAGCGAAGTTTATTATAATAGGAATTATCTTTTTCTAAAATTCTTTTTACCTTGTTTTTGATTGGTTTTCTGATAAGATTTAGTTGGCTTCTTTCTCAATAGATCTTTTGACTCAGATAAAGTTTCCTTATCTTTCAAAACCAAAGCTCCACCAGACAATTCACTTAAATGACTAAAGATCACTTCATCATCAACTGTATCCTTATTCCAGTTCAAATAACACTTTTTCATATGGTTGGCTATGGTAAAAACCAAAGCGTCTTTCATCTCACCTTCTTCCCAGGTAAGCGCCGTATCGATCATGATCTGAATGTTATTGCCATAAAACCTGTATTTGGAAGCCGACTTTGGGTAATCCATTTTCCCGGGCTTGGCCTGCAAGACCTCTCTTTCCGGTTTTGGATAAGGTGTGTCAACCTCTAAGTTGTAATCAGACATAATAAATAATTGGTCCCATAATTTATGCTGAAAATCCGGCACATCTCTTAGATGAGGTTGCATATTTCCCATTACATGTACAATGGCTTTTGCCATAGTATTTCTTACTTCTATATCTTCCAATTTGATACAATGATTGACAAGCTTTTGAATGTGCCTGCCATACTCTGGTATGATCAAATGTTCACGATCCGCATTATATTCTAAATCCATCCTTTAGATTCTTTAAATCAACTTTTAATTAAAATCTTATCTTGTTGCAAAGTAACAATTATTTTGATGACCAAAGCAACGATTTAGCCAATAATCTTCAACTTAGCGAATTGCAGTAATAACTTCTTGGTATCACCTGAATCAAATTTAATCTCGGCCTTTTTACTATTGCCTGTTCCTTCTACTGAAAGTACTTCTCCCCTACCAAATTTAGCATGCTCCACAGTATTTCCCTCGAGAAGATTATTGTCAAACAGGTTTTGAGAGCCACCTATGTCACTCACTTTTTTAAGGTGCTTGGGAGGTAGTGATTTTTCAGGTTTGGTCAGTGGCTTCTTGATGAGCTTCTCGACCGTTTTCTGTATTGGTTTTTTAAACCTGATCTTATTTTGATCAGGGATGCCAAAAATATCCTTGTCAATAAATGTATTGCTCTTCACAGTTTCCTTCCTTGGAGTTATATAATCGATAAATTTCTCATCGATCTCCTCTAAGAATCTACTGGGTTCACAATCTATTAATTTTCCCCATCGATATCTGGATTGTGCATATGACAGATATACTTGTTTTTCGGCCCTCGTAAGTGCCACATAGAATAACCTTCTCTCCTCTTCAATTTCACTCCGGGTATTCATACTCATGGCAGAGGGGAAAAGATTCTCCTCTAGGCCAACTATATATACATATGGAAACTCCAAACCCTTAGCAAGGTGTATGGTCATTAAAGAAACCCTCGGAACATCATCCTTTTCCTGATCAAAATCAGTCGCCAATGCTACGTCTTCCAAAAAAAACGCCAGGGATGCATCTTCTTCTTTTTCTTTTTGCTCTTCAATAAAATCTTTGATACCATTCATCAATTCCTGAACATTTTCCACCCTGCTAACAGCTTCAGGGGTGCCTTCACTTTCTATATCCCTAATCAGTCTTGTTTTCTTGATTACCAGATCAGCCATCTCAAATGCATTTTTTGATTGTGCTTCGATCTGAAAACTCCTGATCATATCTCTAAAATTCAGCAGTTTGGTTTTTATACCCGAATTTATATTGATCGGAAGGCTATCTAACTGGAAAAGTAATTCGAAAATAGAAACTTCATAATGATTCGCTGCTATAACCAATCTGTCAATGGTCGTTTGACCTATTCCCCGTGCCGGATAGTTGATCACTCTTTTAAGCGCCTCCTCATCATTCGGATTGATCAATAATCTCAGGTATCCCAAGGTATCCTTGATCTCCTTTCTTTGATAAAATGACAAGCCACCATAGATCCTATACTTGATATTTTTCTTACGCAAGGCATCTTCAATGGCTCTTGATTGCGCATTGGTACGATAGAGTACGGTGAAATTATTATTTGGCAATTGGTACTGCATCTTATTATCAAAAATCGAACTTGCCACAAAACGGCCTTCATCTCCCTCAGAATAAGTACGCATTATTTTAATCAACTCTCCCTCTTGATTTGAGGTCCAGATTTCTTTATCCAGTTTTGTCTTGTTTTTATCAATGACACTGTTGGCGGCCTGAACAATATTACTGGATGAACGGTAATTTTGTTCGAGCTTGAAAATTTTCACATCGTCATAATCCTTTTGAAAATTAAGAATGTTCTGGATATTGGCTCCACGAAAGGCATAGATACTCTGGCTGTCATCACCTACCACACAAATGTTCTGGTATCTGTCTGCCAAGGCCCTTACTATGAGGTATTGAGAGTGATTGGTATCCTGATACTCATCCACCAAAATATACCGAAACCTTTCTTGATATTTTGCCAGAACCTCAGGAAATCGTGTGAGTAATTCATTGGTCCTTAAGAGCAAATCGTCAAAATCCATTGCCCCAGCTTTAAAACAACGATCTACATATGCCTGATAAATGGTGCCAATTTTAGGTCTTCCGGATACCTTATCAGCCTCCATTACCTCTGGGTTCTGATAATAGGCCCTAACAGTAATCAGGCTATTCTTAAATTGTGAGATCCTCCCTAAAACCTGTTTGGGTTTATACTTATCTTTTTCGAGTTGTAATTCCTTAATGATGGAAGAAATTAATCTTACTGAATCCTGTGTATCATATATCGTAAAATTCGATGGATAACCCAATTTTTCGGCCTCGCTTCTCAGTATTCTTGCAAAAACACTATGAAAGGTACCCATCCATAAATTTTTTGCTTCACTAGGGCCTACAACGCCGGCAATACGACTTTTCATTTCCTTAGCCGCTTTATTGGTAAAAGTAAGTGACAAAATATTGAACGGATCTACCCCATTTTTCATCAAATGCGCAATTCTATAGGTAAGGACCCTGGTTTTACCAGATCCGGCTCCTGCGATGATGATCATGGGTCCCTCTCTTTGAAGAACTGCCTCTTTTTGTGCCTCGTTTAACTCGTCCAAATAACTACTCACTTCCCCTGCGTTTTTCTTCAAAAATACAATGCATATTGAAGAACAACAATAAAAGTTATTGACATTTTGTCAAAAAAAAACCGCTTAAAAAAGCGGTTTTTAAAAACTATTGCGGTGTCTCTACTTCTTGGTGTAAATTTCTACCCTTCTATTGGCCTGACGACCTTTTGAGGTTTTATTATCTCCAATAGGTTTTGAAGAACCGTAACCTACCGCTTTGATATTCTCAGCAGGAAAACCATTTTCAATTAAATAATTCATCACTGCATCAGCTCTTTTTTGAGATAATTCACTATTGATTTTATCACTACCTGTACTGTCAGTATGTCCTTCAACTACGAATTGTGAAGTTGTATACTCAGTTAGGATTTTGTCAATACCTTCAAGTCTGATCTGTGTTTCATCAGTAAAAGAGTCTTTACCTGTTTTAAAATAAATAGCTCTTGCCAAATCGGTAATTTCTTTTTGTACCGCTTCAGTTACTGCCGGGCATCCGTAATTTGAAGATGAACCAACAACATTAGGGCATTTATCTTGATCATCCGGAACACCGTCTCCATCAGCATCTTTCACCGGGCAACCTTTATTTTCAATAGGCCCCGCTTCATTTGGACATGCGTCTTGTGAATCCATAACGCCATCTCCATCAGTATCAGGGCAACCATTAAATTGTTCTAAACCAGCAACTTCAGGGCACATATCTTCTGAATCCATAAAACCGTCACCATCTGTATCAGGACAGCCATTAAATTTAGCTAAACCTGCCTCAGTTGGGCATTTGTCTTCTGAATCCTCAATACCGTCTCCATCTGTGTCAGGACAGCCTTTAAATTCTTCTAGACCTGCTACTTCAGGGCATAAATCATCTTTATCTTTTACGCCATCACCATCGGTATCTTTGCCTTTTAAATTAAAATTAAGACCCAACATAAACATTTGAGTGGTCATTTCATAAGCAACTTCTGAACCTGGAATCTTACCTAAAGGATTATTGGTAGCATCCCATGGTCCATCAGGAAAACCATCTTGGTTAAAATCGATTGCCGGTACCGGACTTAAAAGATTTCCACTTGTTTTACCGTCACTCATACCATAGTGATACACAGCGTCAATTCTGAATGCATCAGAAACTTCATAACTCAAACCAAATTGAAAGGCATGAGCAATAATAGCTGTAGCCGGAGTAGAAAAGAAAGCCAACTCGTCTTGAATAGGATTGGAACTATAGGTATAACCAAATCTCAATGGCAATTTCTTAATCGCTTTTAATTGAAGTCCTGCTGAAACAACAGACATATTCTGCCATCCAAAGCCATTTACAGCTCCCGTAGGAAAGCCTGTCATCGGGCCTTCATCAGCTATTGACCATCCGAAATCTTCAAATCCTTCTGTACTTTCATAGTCCACATAACGATAATCCAAAGCGATATCAACAATTCCCTTTGAATAACCAAGTCCAATTGAATAAATAGCAGGATAATTCATCGTAAACTGAACATTTGGTGCAGAAGAACCATCTAAGTAGTTATTCTCGAAATCAAATTCACTAAAGAATTGCGGGCTCTTATATGAGGCACCTATCTTAATTCCTTTTAATGAATCATAGAACAAACCAACCTGACCACCAAAACCAGTGGCAACGGCAGATTCACTTAATGGATAGCCCAAGGTTTGACTTGGCGCAGCCAATGGATTAGGTTCTAAAATCAAGGAAGAATAGTTAAAAGTAGGTTGCAGACCAATAGAAAATTTTTCAGAAATATTATAAGCCCAGGTAAACCCTACTTGCAATAACATATATTCGGAATGTAAATTTCCAAAGCCCATCAAATTTTGAGGATATAGAATAGCATTTGAATTGTTTGGATCCCAATTAGGATTCGGATTACCATCCGAACCAATCGGTAAATTGGTTTCTTGTGGAAAATCAACACCGAAACCACTTACTCCAAACGCAGAAATACCAAACGTATGTTTGGAATCTTTTTTTCCCCATGCAAATGCAAGAGCTGGCATAGGACTATACCCTAATTCAGATTTAGTCTCACCAAAAGTGCCTGGTGCTCCTTCTCCTAACATTCCAGGAGGAAGCGATGATGACAATTCAGGCACACCTTCAAAGGCACCAATGTCAAATTTTAAAATAGAGCCGTCAAAAACAGAAAGTGCTGCGGGGTTCCATTGCATAGCTCCACTAATATCAAGAGGTTGAGCAGTTGAAGCGCCCCCCATTGACATATTGACTGCCCCTACACCTTGCATAAGATGCCCGGTTTGAGCCATAGCCATACTGCTCAAGAGTATTAAAAATAGTTTGATTGATTTGTGTATCATAATGATTAAATTTGTGCCGTATTGTTCATGTGACATGAAATTACTAAAATAAAATTAATTTCATTTTTATGACTTTTACGATCTGTTAATTTAAATCAAAGTTAGTATCATAAGTTACAATTAATTGTGACAAATATCATCTAAATTGTACTTTGTAATGATAGTTACATAAGTTATATTTGAACCTCTAAATTCTATCCATGGACCTGACAAAAATTATAGAATTATTATCCTACACCTTGCCTGCTGTTGTTACCGGACTCGTTGCGCTCTACTTCTTTAAGTACCATACCGAGAATGAAGATAAACGACGAAACTTTCTGCTTAGAAAAGAAACTCAAAAGCAAGCCTTACCCATACGTTTGCAAGCATTTGAAAGACTTATTCTATTTTTGGAACGTATCTCCCTTAACAAATTACTGATCAGGATCAAGCCTACAGGAAAGGATCCTGAAAAATACAGCCATAAATTAATCAGCATTGTTGAACAGGAATTTGAGCATAACCTGGCCCAACAGATCTATGTTTCGGAAACGGCATGGAAGGCAGTGGTTACCTCCAAGAATTTGATGATCAAAATTATCCGTACCACGGCTGCTAAGAAAGAGGTGGAAACGGCCGAACAATTAAGGGAAGACATCCTAAGTAATATGGGTAAAAATGACGGCCCAACCAGTGCGGCGATCTCTTATTTAAAAATAGAGGTGAAAAAAATATTTTAACCTTAACCATTCATGATGATTTTACGATCATAAATGAAGGAGTTAAAAATGGCTTTACACCAATTCTTTATCATTAAAAATCTAAAACAATATACTTATGAATAAAAAATCGATCTTCGCTTTCCTTCTTCTTTTGAATACCATTTTTGTATTTGGACAACGGCCAGAAGCGGACATTTTTAAATTGAAAAAAGGAAACCTTGTTATACAACCCATTTTGCACGGAACCCTTGCCTTTCAATATGAAGGCAAAATTATCTATATAGATCCTTATGGAGGCGAAAAGGCTTTTAAAGGAATTGCAAAGCCCGACCTTATTTTAATTACAGATATCCATGGAGATCATTTGAACGAAAAAACACTGGATGCCATAGACACAAAAGGAATCAAGATTGTGGTTCCTCAAGCTGTAGCTGATCAAATATCTGAAAAGTATCACAGTCAATTAATCATTCTGGCAAATGGTGAACACAGCAAGCAACAGGGTATTGGCATTGAAGCGACTCCTATGTACAATTTACCCGAATCCGCCGATTCAAAGCATGCAAAAGGAAGAGGCAATGGATATATTTTACAAATTGGTAAAAAGAAGGTTTATATCTCTGGAGATACTGCAGATATTTCTGAAATGCGTGAATTAAAGGATGTCGATATTGCTTTTGTATGTATGAACCTCCCCTACACGATGACTATTGATCAGGCTGCAAGTGCGGTACTCGATTTTAAACCAAAGGTAGTTTACCCTTATCATTATAGAGGTAATCCTGACATGAGCGATACGGAAGCTTTTAAAAAGCTGGTCAACGAAAAAGATCCTGGAATTGATGTCAGACTTCGAAACTGGTACCCTGAATATTAAGGAGTTAATGAAAAAATGAGACAATGAATTAATATTTGGTTTTTTTTCCATTGTTTCATTATTTCATTATTTCAATGGTTCATTGTATCATTTTAATAATGTCCTGCTTTGTAACAATATGGAACTGTCCATCTCCTGCATCTACAATAACAGCTTGATTGTTTTTATGAATCAATGAGGATATTTTCTCAACCGACACATTCTTTTTGACTACAGGATAGGGCTTGCTCATAACATCCTTTATCGGTTTATCTGCGATATGTTTATCTTCAAAATACAGCCTGAATAACTGACTCTCGTCAAGAGATCCTACAAAACCATCAGCGTCCGTTACAGGTAGTTGAGATATTTCATACTTCCGCATGCGCTCAATGGCATGAGAAACCAATTCCTCCGTTTTAACCGAAACCAACTCCTCATTTTTATTCTTAATCAGATCCGCTGCCGTTGTAATATTTTCATCAAGGAATCCTCTTTCCCTCATCCAGTCATCATTAAACATTTTTCCCACATAACGGCTACCATGATCGTGAAACAGCACAACAACTACATCATCTGGTTTAAAATGTTTTTTTAATTGAAGTACTCCTTTAATGGCTGATCCAGCAGAATTCCCAACAAAAATTCCTTCTTCCCTTGCTAATTTTCTGGTATAAACCGCGCCATCTTTATCGGTTACTTTTTCAAAGCCGTCAATGATGTCGAAATTTACATTTTTTGGTAGGATATCCTCTCCAATGCCTTCAGTTATATAGGAATAGATTTCATTCTGATCAAACTCACCAGTTTCATGATACTTTTTAAACACAGAGCCATAGGTATCTATACCCCAAATTTTAATATTTGGGTTTTTTTCTTTTAAGTATTTCCCCACCCCTGAAATGGTACCTCCTGTACCCACCCCTACAACAAAATGGGTCACTTTACCATCGGTCTGTTCCCAGATTTCAGGACCGGTACTTTCATAATGAGCAGCAGTGTTGGAAAGATTGTCATATTGAAGTGCATACCAGGAATTCGGCGTTTCCTCAGACAGTCTTCTGGAAACCGAATAGTAGGACCTGGGATCTTCAGGTTCCACATGAGTTGGGCAAACAACCACCTCAGCACCCACTGCCCTTAAAATATCTATTTTCTCTTTAGACTGTTTATCAGCAATCACAAAAATACATTTATAGCCTTTTATATTGGCAGCAATCGCAAGGCCCATTCCGGTATTACCCGAAGTACCTTCAATGATGGTACCTCCTGGTTTTAATAATCCAGAGGCTTCGGCATCTTCGATCATTTTAAGTGCCATGCGGTCTTTCACTGAGTTCCCTGGATTAAAGGTTTCTACCTTTGCGAGTACCAGCGCATCAACATCCTCTACAATTTTATTCAATTTAACCATGGGTGTATTCCCAATGGTTTTCAATATATTTTCTACGTATTTCATGGCTTGTTATAAGATGGTCAAATTTAAGGAAAATAAAATCAGGAGAAACAGGATCGTGTCTTATGAACTAAACGCTAAGCAAACATTCCCGGAAATGCTGCTCTGATATCCATACCCTGAACATAAAGCCTGAAAACAGATCTTAAATAACCCAAACCATATCCAAAAAACTGCACATATACTGCCAATAAACTGTTTAAGGCAACAACAACATTTTTTGTTTTAGAAAAGGAATCAATCAGGATGAGTATGGTGTAAAAAGCATAAACCATAATACCGCTCTTATATCCAAAATACAAGATCAGGCAAGCCGCTAAAAATCCAAGTACAAAGAATGAGGGCAACCAATAAGTCAACCTTGACGAACCTGGGTACATTTTATTCAATATGGGTCGTGCTGCTCCAAAATTATTTGTCTGTTTAAAAAAGGCCCTGTAGGATGTTCTCCTTTTATGAAAAACAAATGCCTCCGGGAGCAAACGCGTCGAGCAACCCTTTTTCAAAAGCTTGAAATTCAAATCAATATCCTCTCCAATTCTCTGTTTTGAAAAGCCCCCAGTCAAGGTAAAAGCCTTTTTGGATAGCCCCATATTAAAACTTCTCAATTGGAATTTTTTTGATGGTGTCTCCTTATTTCTTAAGCCTCCGGTTGTAAGAAAGGAGGTCATACTATAATTGATGGCCTTTTGCCAGCTGCTAAAACTGTCATGCGCCTCATCTGGTCCGCCAAATGCATCTACATAGCCTTTTTTAAGTGCAGTCTCAATATTTGAAAGATAATCCTCCGGAAGAATACAATCAGAATCTAAAAGAATGAAATAGTCACCGGAGGCACGATCCATTCCATAATTTCTACTATCTCCGGGTCCTGAATTTTTCTTAAAGCAATACTTGATATTCAGCGATTCTTCATGTTTTTTGACTATCGAACTACTTGTTTTTACCGACCCATCTTCTACGACAATTATTTCAGGGTTGGTAAAAGGGTTTTGCGCCAAAATGCTCTCAAGCAACTCATCGAGCTCCTCTGGCCTGTTGTAAACCGGTATGATAATAGAAAAACGCAAGATGAAATAGTTTTCAGTAAAGTTTAAAAAAAATCGGGAAAATTAAGATAATCTCAAAAATTTCCCGATCGTGATATATCGCTCAAATTAACATGACTTACTCTTCGGCATCCATAAAACCATCCATAATCACATCACTGATTCCCATATTTGAGAAACCTCCGTCATGAAACAAGTTTTGCAGGGTAACTTTTCGGGTTAGGTCCGAAAAAAGAGTAAGTGTATAATCTGCACATTCCAATGCAGTAGCATTACCTAAAGGTGACATCTTTTCAGCATAGCTTAAGAATCCGCCAAACCCTTTTACACCGCTTCCGGCTGTGGTAGGAGTTGGTGACTGAGAAATCGTATTGACACGCACCTTGTGGTCACGTCCGAAGAAATAGCCAAAACTTCTGGCAATCGATTCAAGGTAAGCCTTATTATCAGCCATATCGTTATAATCAGGAAAAACTCTTTGCGCCGCCATATAGGTAAGTGCTACAATGGAACCCCATTCAGTCATGGCATTTTTCTTGTAAAGTACATTCATCACTCTATGAAAGGATAAGGCAGAAACATCAAATCCCTTATGGGTATAATCATAATTAGACTCAGTATAATGCTTTCCTTTTCTCACATTGATCGACATCCCAATTGAATGAAGTACAAAATCAATCTTTCCTCCCAGAATTTCCATAGACTTTTCTACTAAATTCTCAAGATCTTCCATAGAAGTGGCATCAGCTGGAATGATCTCAGACCCCGTAGCAGCAGCTAATTTATTGATTTCACCCATTCTCATTGCGATTGGGGCGTTGGTCAATACAAAAGTTGCTCCTTCCTCATGGGCTCTCTCTGCTACTTTCCAAGCAATAGAGTCTTGATTCAAAGCTCCAAAAATGATTCCCTTTTTTCCTTTTAAAAGATTGTACATATATAATTATTTAAATATTGTTTTATTATGATTGCAAAATTTGTTCTCAAACAGCGGCAAAGTTAATAGATTATTTTCAAATGAATATTATGACAACAACTGTTTTGCATGTGCTATTGCAGATTCTGTGATCTTACTTCCTCCAAGCATTTCGGCCAACTCGACCAGGCGTTCGTCACTGTTCAATTTTTTGATATTTGATGAAATTCCTTCCTTGCGTTCTTCTTTAAATACTTTATAATGATAATGTCCTTTTGCAGCAACCTGAGGAAGATGCGTGATCGTAATCACTTGCATATTTGCACTCATAGTAAGCATTAGTTCTGCAATCCTGTTAGAAACTTCGCCCGAAACTCCAGTATCAATTTCATCAAAAATAATGGCCGGTAAATTCGAATATTTTGACAATATCGACTTCACAGCCAGCATTATTCTCGACATTTCACCACCTGAGGCCACCTTCTTTATAAGCTCAAAGGATTTTCCTTTATCTGATGACATCAAGAATTGCAAATGATCTCCTCCATTAAACATGAATTCATCTGTTTTTGACAGATTGACCATGAACCTGGTATTTTTCATTTCAAGACCTGCTAATGTTTTCTCCATTTGCACACAAAACTGAGGAAAAGCCTTTTTTCTACGATCATGTAACTTTTTACAAAACCTCAATAGGCTTTCTTCAGCCTGTTTGATTTCCTCATATTTTTTGTTGATCATTTCATCAGCATTGTCTACCTCCGAAATTTTCAATTGATACTGATCACGAACCTCGATCAGCTCTTCAATAGTCAAGGCCTGATGCTTTTTCTGTAAATCATAGAGCAATTGCAAACGGTTTTCCACTTGCTCTAATGTCGCAGGATCATAGACTAAATGATCATTTTCAGCTTCTACCTCACTCATGACATCTTTAAATTCTATGATCATACTTTGCATTCTTTCCGACAAAGTATTATAAAGATCCGCATAAGACCCGATGCGCGTCAATTGTTGGCTGATATCAGAAAGCTGACTTAACGTTCCCAGTGATTCTCTTTCTGAAATCTCCAGTACACCAGTTAAACTAGCTTTTATCTCTTCTATATGTGAGAGTTTTTCAAGGTCTTTTTCGAGATCTTCAAGTTCTCCTGTCTTTAAGGCCGCCTTGTCCAATTCATCCCATAGAAATACATTATAATCATATTCCTTCTGGGCCTGAAGCTGTCCTTGTTTGATGGCCTCCAACTCCCTTGACATCAACTTGTGCTTCTGAAAAGCCAAATGGTAATCCTTCAAATAGGTGTTATTATCAGCCAATGAATCTATGATATGGAACTGATAAGACGGGTCTGACAATTGCAAAGTTTCATGTTGAGAATGTATATCGATCAACTGACTTGTCAAGCTATTTAAAACTGATAAATTTGTTGGCGTATCATTTACAAAGGCTCTTGATTTTCCATTAGGTAATATTTCTCTCCTGATGATCACCCATGGATCATAATCGAGGTCATTTTCCTTAAAGAACATTTCCAGATGGTATGAACCGACCTGAAATTCTGCTTCTATAACACATTTTTTAGCCTTGTCATAGACCAAAGTAGTGTCAGCTCTTTTTCCTAATACCAAGGCCAGCCCTCCCATTAAAATAGACTTACCAGCTCCGGTTTCACCTGTAATGATAGAAAGACCTTCCTTGAATTCTACTTTCAGGTTTTCTATCAGGGCATAATTTTTTATGGATAATGATGCGAGCATAAATTCTTCTTAATTAAAAAGATACAGAGCGATAAACAAACTTAAATAAAAAGTTACAGGAATCTACTGGCGACTACATTTTAATTTCTTTCCATTTTTCATCATAGGATGAATAAATTCTGGAAAGCACCTCTTTCAGTTGGGAAGTATCAATACTTGGACCATCAGAAAATATATCAACGATCTCATCCCCTTTTGTATCAAAGAAAACCCGAATTAAAAAAGTGTTGGGCCTTTCATTATACAAATTCTGAAAATCCTGAATAGATTTACTCATGACCTCCTTGGCATCTCTTGTATTATCAACCATTCGGTCTAAGCCCAAAATATGATATTCATACATGGTTTTTCGGTATTGTTCATATACAGGTGATAACAAATTCTCATTCAACTGGAATCGGGTATAATTTCCATCAATTCTGTTCCAGCCCACTCCCCCACCTTGCTGGGCCACATTCACGACACTCTCCGCAAGTTTAAAAAAATTCTCTCCTCCTTTATAACCGAAGGTATCCGCCTGATAACCCAATATGGTGTAGGCGTAAAAAGTCAATATGGAGACAAGATTGGAATCAAAATTATTCTCATTATACACCAATGGCTGGAATTCCTCATAGCCAAAGGAAATATTATTGTCATTAAAGTTTAGAATCGAAGTTGTATAAGTTGCATTATAAACTGGTCTGGAAATTTGGAGCTGTAAACTTCCCCTAAAACTATTGGCCGATACGGCCTCTAAAATATTAATGGTAAGGGAACAATCAATACGCTCATGTGTTTTATAGACAGTATTGGTCCATTTGGTATTGTTCATATACTCGAAGATATCATTTTGCATGGTATCAAAGATCTTCTTATTGGAAATGCCTATTTCGGCACTATTGATAAATACAACGCAGTTCAGTTCCTGAGCTGATAACTTCATCCCAAACACAAGCAAAACTATGATAAAAACCTTACGCATGAACAACTTTTAAAATCTCAATAAAAATATCAGCAGCTACTTCCCTTTTGCTCTTGAGTTCAAATTCCTGAATTTTCCCTATTCTGTCAATCAGTGTAACCTTATTTGTTTCTGATTTAAACCCTGCTCCCTTATCCTGAAGTGAATTTAAAACGATCAGGTCAAGATTTTTTTTCCTGATCTTTTCCTTAGCATTCTCCAGCTCATTTTCAGTTTCCAGTGCAAATCCAACCAAATATTGTTCTTTTTTTAACGCTCCCACAGAAGCCAGTATATCTTTGGTAGGTACTAATTCTACTACCATATTCTCTTTATGCTTCTTTATTTTTTGAGAAGATACAACTTTAGGTGTAAAATCGGAAACGGCAGCAGAAAAGATCGCTATATCCATACCGTGAATGAATTCGTGAGTTGACTGATACATCTGTTCAGCACTCACTACATTAATTCTATTGATATTGCGTATCTCCAGACTTTCTTGGCTAGGGCCAGAAATCAACGTCACGTTAGCACCTAAACTCGCAGCCTCTTCTGCTAAAGCAAAACCCATTTTTCCAGAAGAATGATTTCCGATAAATCGAACAGGATCAATTGCCTCATAAGTGGGGCCAGCAGTGATCAAAACACGCTTTCCCCGAAGTGGTAAACTCTCTGAAAGATGATTTTCAATAAAAGTCAGGATCTCTTCAGGCTCAGCCATCCTTCCTTCACCTTCAAGACCACTGGCAAGTTCTCCGAATGCAGGGGGAATGAACACATTTCCTCTTTTCTCCAAAGTACCAATATTACCTGAAGTAGTCTCATGCTGATACATATCCAGGTCCATGGCGGGTGCAAAATAAACGGTTGATTTGGCTGATAAGTAGGTGGCCAAAAGCAAATTATCGCAAATGCCATCTGACATTTTCGCAAGTGTATTGGCTGTCAACGGAGCAATAACCATTAAATCAGCCCAAAGCGCTAAATCGACATGGTTATTCCACAATTCATTCTCCTCATTCTTTTCATAAAATGTAGATTGAACAGGATTTTTCGATAAAGTTGACAACGTAAGCGGTGTGACAAAATCTTTGGCAGCCGGAGTCATAACTACTTTCACTTCCGCTCCTGCCTTTATAAAATGCCTTACCAAATAGGAGGTTTTATAAGCAGCTATTCCCGCAGTAACTCCGAGAAGAATTTTCTTACCGCTTAAAACAGACATCATTATTCTATATTATCGTTATCTATATCTGGAGTTCTGTAGTAAATTTCATCATTTAGCCATTCCTGAACTGCAATTGAAGTTGGTTTTGGAAGTCTTTCATAAAAACGAGATACTTCAATTTGCTCCTTGTTTTCAAATACTTCTTCAAGACTATCATTGAAAGTTGCAAATTCCTCTAACTTGTCAATTAGTTCACTTTTCAAATCTTCATTAACCTGTGATGCCCTTTTTGACATAATGGCAATTGCCTTATAGATGTTTTCAGTTGGAGCTTCAATTTTAACTTTATCAAAAGTAATTGTACTCTCAGGAGCTCCTGTATTTTTGTAATCTTTCATCAGTTAATTATTTTTGTGATATTGTAGCTAATAATTCTTTAGTTTCAGTCAATTCTTCCTGGAGTTTTACCCCTAATTCATCCACCTCTTTTATTTTTTCAGATTCCGGAAATGTTTTCTGAAACTTTTTGTAAGACAATAGTGCCTCTGAAATTCTTTCTTCTTTTTTACTTAAGATACTCTTCATTCCCAATTCATAGGCTGATTTAAAGCTGTAATAATATGTTTCCTCTTTAAACTCCGAACCTAAATGGTCTTCGTTAAAGTTTTCAAAAGCCTGAATGGCCGCTTTGTATCTCGATGTATGATAATACTGTCTTGCTACTTCAAAATCCTTGAATTGTAATTTCCTATTCAATGCTGCGTAATCCTCATTTGCCTCTTCTATCAATTCCGATTGAGGATACTTATCAATAAAATCTTGATACGCCGATAAGGCCTTGTATGTATCTTCCTGATCCCTGCTATACTTAGGCGCAGCCAAAAAATAACTTTTTGCACTTAAATATGCTGCCTCCTGCACTTTAGTGCTCTCGGGATAATTGACGATGAATTTGGTAAAATAATAAGACGCCATGGTATAATTCTCTGTTTGGAAATAAGAATCAGAGATCATATATTGGATTCTTTCCATTTGAGGTTTATTGGCATAAGGACCCATGATCTTCTCAAATAGAGCAATGGCCTTTTTATAATCCTTCTTTTCATACATGTCTACCGCTAACTGATACTTTTCAGTATTCTTTCCTTTGTTCAGTACTTTGTGGTATTCGCCACAAGAACCGAGCAATACGGTAAGCATTAATACAAAAGCTATCTTCTTCATTTTTTGCATTTGGCAAAATTACTCTTTTAAAACGGAATTAGAAAAAATATTTTTTCATTAAACCATGGAAAGAATCAAATAATAAATATTTGATTCTTAGTGACTTAATTCTAAAACATCAATGAAAGATTCTCTTTTCTAAACCGGAGCCTGATTTGTAACCAGAAGTTTCACATCATTGTCAAAAAGGTATAAACCTCCTTTATCATCTCCAATCAATTTAATCTTATCGAGAATATTTCTTGCAAGTGCCTCTTCCTCAATCTGTTCAGCTACATACCATTGAAGAAAATTGTGAGTAGCGTAATCCTTTTGAGTGAGTGTGATATCAACCAGATCATTGATCTTTTGAGAGACCATTACTTCATGATCAAAAAGACTCTGAAACATTTCCTTAAAGGATCCGAATGACATAGGAGGTTTTTCCAACGCAGAAATCTGCGCATGACCACCTCTTTCATTCACGAATTTTACAAGTTTTAACATGTGCATTCTTTCTTCATCTGAATGAGCATACATAAATGATGCTACTCCCTCAAACCCCTGAAATTCAGCCCAAGAAGCCATTGCCAGGTATATCTGTGAAGATTCAGCTTCAATCTGAATCTGGTGATTTAATGCTTTTTCAATAATATCTGAAACCATTTTCTAAATTTTAAAACGAGATACAAAGGTATTAATTTTTTGTTGTAATTCTTGTGTTGCAGGCACTAATGGTAACCTCACAAAAGCATCTGAAATTTTAAGTGCTTTTAGCATGCTTTTGATACCTGAAGGATTCCCTTCAGCGAAGATCAAATCTATGCTTTCTGATAATCTGTAATAAGTCTCATAGGCTTCGTCACAAGCGCTTGCTTGCCCCAACCGAATCATTTCACTAAAAGCTGCTGGTAAGCCCTGACCAATCACTGAGATAACCCCTGCCCCTCCAGCCAATACCAACGGCAATGCCAGTTTATCCTCTCCTGATATAACAAGAAAATCAGCAGGTTTGCTTTTGATCAATTCAAGAACTTGCTCAAAATCACCTGCGGCTTCTTTAATACCAATAATATTTTTACAATCATTGGCGAGGCGCATCACAGTTGCCGGCGTCATGTTACTTCCGGTGCGCGGTGGGACATTATATAAGATCACAGGAACAGGACTTGCCTCTGCAATCATTTTAAAATGTTGGTATATTCCTTCCTGAGAGGGCTTATTGTAGTAAGGTGAAACCGACAAAATAGCCGAAAAACCATCGAAGTTATCTTGCTCCAACTCCTCCACCAGGCTCCTGGTATTATTACCTCCAAGTCCAAGTACAACCGGTAGTCTTCCATTATTTACTTCAAGAACTTTGGCTTTTATGAGATCTTTTTCGTTTTTGCTAAGGGTCGCAGTTTCTCCGGTAGTACCAAGGACTACCAAATAGTCTATGCCATTATCCACCTGATAATTGACAAGCCTTTCCAAAGCTTCAAAATCTATCTCGTCATTTGAAGTAAAAGGCGTTATCAATGCCACCCCTGTTCCTCTAAATTGTTCCATTTTATTATTGATAATCATTCTTATTATTGATTAACTTAAGTATTTGTAAATACTTAAGCAGTTCCCTGTTAAAACCATCGATATCATTTCCAGGTACTTTTATGGCGATATCATTAAAAAAATTCACCTCATGTTCAAAACCAGCCCTCATTTTCGCAGCTGATTTCAACATAATCACCTTGGGAAACAAAAGCTCTGGATCACAGTAATTGACCAAAAGATCAAAATCTCTACTCACAAACTTGTTCAGCGCCTCTGATTTTATTTTGCCATACAAACCAAAATCCTTTTCACTACAAGGCCTGTAAAACTCAAGTGCCGTGCCCTTTCCACTAGGATCAAACAAACATATTTTTAAGTCTTCAGGCTCTAAATTCAAACCTTTACTTAATCGTTTGGTGAAATCATAGGTTTGAATCAATGATAATTCTGCCAGCACTCCAACCCTTTTTATGACCTTCACCTCATATTCCCTGTCGGAAGATGCAGCATTAAGTTGGTTTTTTATAAATTTGTTGGCAGTTGTATTCTTTAAATTCAATATTCCCATTCACCAGAATTATGCACACAAAACTATATAAAATTATAGTATTAATATTGATTTCGTCATTATTAAACAAAATCACGGTTTCCTGTAAAGAAAAAAACAATGAACTGAAAATGATCCGTGGCAAACAAATTGAAATCAGCCCTAGTCTGAAGTCTGATCAGAATATACTTAGCGATATCCAACCCTACCACGATGAACTCGAAAGTAAAATTAACGAAGTACTTTGCTATAATCCCAGGAATTTATCAAGAAGCGAGGCTGAACTCGAAAGTTCACTTGGAAATTTTTATGCGGACGTCTGTTTGGCACGTGCAGACAGTGTTTTTTTCAATGAAAAAGGAAAACATATTGATTTTGCTTTATTCAATTATGGTGGGATTAGAACTGCTATTCCCGAAGGTTCAGTAACGGTAGAAAATATTTTTAAACTAATGCCCTTTGAAAACAAATTGGTCGTAGCCCATTTATCAGGGAGCATGGTGACTGAACTTTTTGATTATGTGGCCACGAGAAAACAGGCGCATCCTATAGCAGGTCTTCATCTTGAACTAAAGGATGGAGAATTATCAAAAATTCAAATTCAGGGTAATAAATTTGACCCAAATAAGAGCTATTGGGTGCTTACACATGACTATTTACAGCATGGAGGAGATAATATGTCTTTTTTTACCCAACCTCTTGATTTGTATATCAGTGATTATAAAGTTAGGGATGCCCTTATAGATGAGCTCAGAAAGCTAGACACGCTTCATAGTTCATTGGATAACCGATTTTCTAAAATCAATTAAATGGAAAGAAGACAGTTTTTAAAAAACTCAATCGCTACCGGATCCCTTATCGGTTTAGGGGGGCTCTCATTGACCTCTTGTGAGCAAAAAACAGAAAAAAAGATCACCATCCTGCACACCAATGATGTACATAGTCATATAGAACCATTTTCTGAGGGTCACGATAAATATCCCAACATTGGAGGAGTTGCCCGTAGGGCGTCTCTTATAGAAAATGTTCGACTAGAAAACCCGAACACCCTGCTGTTCGATGCGGGGGATATTTTCCAGGGTACGCCTTATTTTAATTATTTCGGTGGTGAAGTAGAATTTAAAATGATGAGTAGGCTGGGTTATGATGCTGCAACCATAGGAAATCATGACTTTGATAATGGTATTAATGGCCTTGAAAAACAATTGCCTCATGCCAGTTTTGATTTTCTCATTGCCAACTATGATTTTGGAAACACTACCCTTGATGGCAAAACCAAGCCCTATAAAATTTATCATGTTGATGGTATTAAAATTGGAGTATTTGGTATTGGTATTAAACTTGACGGCCTTGTGGATCCTCAGTTATATAAGGAAACGATCTATCTCGATCCTATAGAAACTGCCCAGGATATGACCAATACCTTAAAAAATGAAGCGCAATGCGACCTGGTCATTTGCCTCTCGCATCTTGGTTATTATTACAAAAGAACCCCTGAATATATCTGTGATCTTAATTTGGCAAAAAATACCAAAAATATAGACCTCATTATTGGTGGGCATACCCACACTTTTTTAAAAAAACCCACCGTAGTTAGAAATCTTGATGATAAAAATTTACTTGTCAATCAGGTGGGGTGTTGGGGGGTCAATTTAGGGCAGATTGACTTTATCTTTGACGAAAGGAAAAATATTTCGTCCAAAGGGGTCAGTATTATTGTATGACCCGGTTAGAAGGTATTTATAAAGAAAACCAAACCAATAATTCAAAACGCTTTAGATGCCGATAAAAGAAATTGCAAACACCAGTTCGCTTAACGAAATGGCAGGTTTATAATTTGTTGGATCTTATCAGTATCTGTAACCATGGCTTGACCCATACCCATCTGCACGACTTCACTTTGAGGTTTTCTCGCCGTAAAATGAAGGTATTCAATACCTGAATCTGAAAAATTTAAAGCATTTCCTGCATTTACACCGCTACCGGCTATGATCTGAATTTTATGTCCGTATGCCTGCTGTATTTGAGCGATGAGAGCGATCCCCTTTTCTGCCTTTGGCTGCAGCCCTGAAGTCAACAAACGATCAAAGCCAAAAGCTTCCACTTTAGTTATCGCTGCCCTGTAATCTGGCACAAAATCAAAGGCTCTGTGGAAAGTGGTCTTCAAACCTAATTCATGGGCCAGCTGAACCAGTTCTTTATTGGTATCAGCAACTGTATTATTCGCATCAAGAATTCCAAAAACAACTCCATAGGCTCCTGCTTCCATAGCCGCTTTAATATCCAAACGCATGAGAATCAAATCATCACTTGTAACCTGAAAACCTCCTTCTTTATGCCTTATCATCACATGAACTTCCGCTTCTGACCTATCCACACATTGTTTGATCAGTCCATAATTAGGCGTTAGGCCTCCTACTGATAAAGCTGCACAAAGTTCTATACTGGTAAAACCAAATTTACCAGCCATCTCTGCGCCTTCTACACTATCTGTACATAGTTCAAATTTCATCTGATCTGCTATTTATTTATCTGTTCCTTGATCTGTTTATGATCAGTTCGTTATCTAATATTTTTTCTTGTTTCATTCAACCTTCTATTGAATCAGATAAAAATAGTATTTTTAAACGATCAATAAAATTTAATATGCTCGAACTTGCTGGTATTATCATTCTGGGAATACTCGCCCAGTGGGTAGCCTGGAAATTTAAAATTCCTGCTATCCTTCCTTTAATTCTTATAGGACTGTTCGTTGGCCCGTTTTCTACCATGTTTTCCGCCGACGGCAATAAATGGATAGAACCAGTTTGGAATGGCAGTTATGGACTATTTCCGGGAGAAAGTCTGTTTAATTTTGTTTCCTTATCCATTGCCTTGATCCTTTTTGAAGGAGGGCTCACTTTGAAAAAAGATGAGATCAAAAGTGTAGGCCCTGTGATATACAAACTAATCACTGTAGGAGCCTTGGTCACTATGATCACTGCAGGAATTGCAGCACACTTTATTATTGGTCTCAACTGGCCCTTATCCTTTTTATTCTCTTCTTTAATCATTGTTACAGGACCTACAGTGATCACACCAATTCTAAGAAATTTACCTTTGAAAAAAGATATTTCAACTATATTGAAATGGGAAGGTATTCTTATTGATCCAATTGGAGCGCTGGTAGCCGTTATTGTTTTCGAATTTATCAGTCTTGGTGGTGATCATGGCACTGAATACACAAAAGAAACCTTGGTGGAATTTGGGAAAATTATAGTTATAGGCTTTTCTATTGGGTTTACATCAGCCTATGTTTTTGCCACTTCACTTAAACAACGATGGATTCCTCATTATTTATTAAATGTTGTCTCTCTTGCTCTTGTATTAGGTGTATTTGTTCTTGCTGATCTCTTCGCCCATGAAAGTGGTCTGCTTGCTGTGGTCGTCATGGGTATGGTACTAGGAAATATGAAACTCGCTGCCTTGAAAGGTGTCTTGTATTTTAAGGAAACCATTAGTATCTTATTGATATCTATCCTTTTTATCCTGCTCTCTGCCAATATCAATCTGACTGATCTTGAATTGATCTACAACTGGAATTCGCTTATTCTTTTTGGATGTGTTGTATTAATTGTAAGGCCACTTGGTGTATTTCTTAGCAGTAGAAAAAGCTCTCTGACCAGAAATGAAAAAATATTTATCAGCTGGGTTGGTCCCAGAGGTATCGTTGCAGCCGGTATTGCCTCCTTATTTGGATTGAAACTGACGATGCAGGGAGTGACCAATGCAAACTATATCACCCCTTTGGTCTTTATGATCGTATTAGGGACCGTTTTGCTAAATGCCACTACTGCAAGAATAGTGGCAAGATTTACCGGTGTACTACTTAAGAAATCTGAAGGAATATTGATCATTGGCGCCTCGGAACCTTCCAGACTTATAGCTACCTATTTGAAAAACAACAATAGAAGAGTTGTCTTGATTGACAGTAATAGAAACAATATTTCCAAAGCCAAAGAAGAAGACCTCGAAGCAATTGAATGCGATATTTACGGAGATGAGATCTTTGAAAATATTGAATTGAACGATATGGGATTTTTACTTGCTCTGACTGGCAGCAATACCATCAATGAATACGCCTTATCAAAACTAAAACCTTCATTCGGAGAAGAAGGTGCTTTTAGGCTTATTAGCGGAAAAGAAATGAGAGATCCCAACAATAATCCTGAAGAAGGACTTTTTTCGCAGACTGATGACTTCATTAATATCTCTGAGGTGGTAAGAGATTACCCGATCATTAATGAGGTGACTATCAATTCAAACGAGCACTATCAGCAAATTATCGAGGCTACCAAACATGAGATTAAAACAATTCCTGTATTTGTAAAAGACCTTAATAATGACATTCATATGATCCCTTCAAATCACGATCAACTCACTGTTGAACAAGGATTTAAACTTATGTATATCGGTAAAAAATTAAATGTCTAATCCCTATTTTGTGCAAGGATTTTGGCTTGAATCATCACAGGAAAATGGTCGGATGGGTACCTTTGGTCTTTGGAATCAGTAAGCACTACATATTTTTTGACGGTAATGATTTCTTTTGAACAAAAGATATAATCTATGCGATCCTTCACAGGTCCATGAAATTCAAAACCTGTAAAAGTGCCAAAAGGACCAAAAGGTTTCCCCAATGAAATCTGTCTCGAATCATTATATTGTGAGGATAAATAAACAATCGCCTTGCTTTTTTCATTCAGGTTAAAATCACCAAGAATAAAAACCGGTAATTCATCCTTGTTAACTTCTTTAATTTTTTCAACGATGAGTTTTGCGCTATTTTCACGTGCAACCTCCCCAATATGATCGAAGTGGACATTAAATACCCAAAAATTATTACCCGTGGTCTTGTCCATAAAAAAAGCATAGGTACATATTCTTTCATAAGCTGCATCCCAACCTTTTGATACTTTGTCGGGTGTTTTTGAAAGCCAGAAAGTTTGATCTCCTAAAAGTTGAAATTTCTCCTTGTTATAGAAAATGGCACAATATTCACCCTTCGCTTTTCCATCGTCTCTTCCGACACCCACAAAAGTATAGTCTACCAGCGATTCATCCAGATAGTTGACCTGCTGCGCCAATCCCTCCTGAATACCAAATATATCCGGAGCATGGAAAAGAAGTTGCTCACTGAGATACTCTTTTCTTTTTTCCCACTGATTGTCACCATCATTAACCGTTGCATAACGAATGTTGTAGGTCATTAAGCTAAGCTCTTGTGCTATACCAGCAGAGCATAAGAGTAGTACGATAATTGTTAGTATAATTTTTTTCATGAAAAATAAAGACTGTTCTGTTGAGCATCGAAAAAAGTCACAGCTATATCCTCAACGCATAGAGAACTATATTTTTTTCATCTGTTGCTTAACCATAATGATCTGATCTTTTAGCATACCGTGCTTATCCAATTTTTTTGCTTCAGCAATCAGCATAGTTGCTTCTCTTTTTCTTCTTTTTGTAAGGGCAATACCTGCAAGTTGCAATTTAGCCATCGCCTTGTCGTGATCCATGGCCAGTCCAATATTTAAGGCCTTCTTGAAAAATCTTTCAGCCTGGGTAAGATTTGTTTGGGAGACCATGATTCCTCGAAGAAAATTATAATATCCTTCTTGTTTCTTGGTCAGTGCCGCTGATGGGTTCTTGATTTTATCGAGAAGTCTGTTTCCTCCCTCAAAATCCTGCTTTCGCAATTTGAAAAAAGTTAATAAAAGAATCTCATTTTTAAAATAAAAAAAGACAAAAATACCCGCCAGTAAAATTATGGAAATACCATTCATAATATGACCCTTTGTAAATTCATATACCGCCCAGGCCACAATAATTACAGCCAGTACAAGTTTTATATTTTTATTGAACATGTGTTGTTTTAATTTTTGTGCAAATTTACATTTTTATGGCATTAATCATGGAATAAATCAGATTAAAATCTGATACCTATACGCTGAGAAATATCTACACGAAGGCCAAACTGAAATTTTGTTTCCCAATTTCCTAATCTAAGTTTTGAGAAATTTTAAGACCAAATACTACGTAAAAAAAAGGAAAACCAAGATAGGGTTGCATAATATTAGGTCTATAAATAAAATGGAAAACCTTTTATCAGGAGCTCATTAGTAAATGACTTAAGAGATGGTGACCCATCAAAAATTCATTAGACTTTCTATCGAAAATGATCCATCCATTAATTTCCCCATGTGATGCTGACAGGCATTTTGCATCTCCTGCAAACAGGGAAATGAGCACATCTGGTTGGTAGGTCAAGACATGGTTTTGAAACTCCAATAGCACAGATTCTGAAATACATTTGTCACTGCAGGTCAAGATAATATCTGCATCATTCTCAAGGCTTTGTATAGCCAGTTCTTTTAATCTTTTTCAATGGTATCATATTCTATAATATAGATATCCTCATTTTCCTTCTTCATTTTGTATTCCTCTCTTGCATATTTCTCCAATGAGTCCGGATCGTTCAGGTTATTAATTATTTTTTGATCCGCATCAATTTGTTTCTTATAATAGTCATTGGCATCTTCCAGTTTATCAACTTCTTCATCAAGTTCCCTGTGATTCATATATGAGTTTTCATCGAAAAAGCCCATCCAAACAATAAAAAGCACCAATACGATGACATATTTATTACTAACAATTCGAAAGGCCTTATTCTCCTTAATCTGTTTTAAATTCATCTCTCCAAACTTTCTTTTATAACCGTTCTAACGATATCAATGGCTACAGTGTTATAGGTATCATTAGGAATGATGAGGTCGGCAAAATTTTTAGTAGGTTCAATAAATTCCTGATGCATGGGTTTTAAAGTAGACTGATATCGTTCCAGCACTTCATTGATATCCCTTCCTCTTTCATGTATATCGCGTTTCAACCTTCTAATCAGCCTTTCATCAGAATCTGCATGAACGAAAACCTTTATGTCGATTAAATCCCTTAATTCTCTATTGGTCAAAATAAGAATACCCTCAATGATTACGACTTTTTTTGGATGCGTTATTAAAGTATCCTGTACCCGGTTATGGGTTGCAAAAGAATATATGGGCTGTTCAATCACATTTCCCTTTTTTAACTCGTGGACATGACCGATCAAGAGATCAAAATCTATGGCATTGG
>RCNE010000261.1_pt1 | contig 28176 bp, 25 predicted proteins | sample 2041361 | NCBI WGS metagenome assembly RCNE01 (sample SAMN09708229, study PRJNA481090) | Marine sediment metagenome, whole genome shotgun sequencing project. | reverse complement strand
TTCATGAAGGACGGACCACTTGATATGCGGATGTCCCAAAGCGGTCCTTCTGCCGCTGATCTGGTGAACGAGGCTGATGCTGAAACGCTCGCCGACATACTATTTCATTACGGAGAAGAGCGCGCCAGCCGTCGTATCGCAGCGGCCATATTGCGCGCGCGGGCAGAGGCGCCTGTTACGACAACATTGCGCCTTGCCAGTATCATTGAGGGGTGTTTGCCGCGCTCCAAACCCGGGCAATCGCATCCGGCAACGCGCAGCTTTCAAGCTTTGCGCATTGCCGTGAATGACGAATACGGAGAACTTTATCAGGGGCTCATGGCTGCTGAGCGGGCGTTGCGTCCAGGTGGTAAGCTGGCTGTCGTCACGTTCCATTCGATCGAAGACCGCATGGTAAAGCGCTTTTTGCAGGCACGTGCGGGTACCGGCGGGCGCGCTAATCGGTATGCACCCGAGATGGCGAGCGAAGCACCACAGTTTACCCAGAAAACCCGCAAGGCCATTGGTCCGGATGCGGAGGAACTGGCCCAAAACCCGCGCGCCCGTTCGGCCAAGCTGCGCGTGGCGATCCGCACCGATGCACCGGCAGGTGCTGGCGTGCAGCCAGATGAAAAGTCCATTGGAATGCCAACACTCAAAGGAACCGGATAGATGCGTAGTTTTTTGTTTTTGCTGACCGCAGTTGCGGTGATCGGAATGGCGTTTTGGGCCTACCGCGAAAACTATGCGACGCAGCGGGCGCTGTCAGAAACAACGCGACTGCACACACAAATCGGGCTGGCCAGCGCCCGTCTGGCGGTGTTGCGGGCCGAATGGGCCTATCTTAACCGACCCGACCGCTTGCGCGAGCTGGCAGATATAAATTTTGACCGTCTCGGTCTGTTGCCACTGCGCCCAGATCAGTTTGGCCGCATCGACCAAGTGGCCTATCCGCGTCCGATCCTGCTGCCGATCACAAATTCAGTGGACTTGATGTCGACAGGCGATTGGCCATGATCCGCACCCCTCTTCGTCCCCTGGCCCGCATCCTTGAGGCCCGCACAAACGGCGAAAATCCGGACGCAATCGAACGGGAAAATATCCGCATTCGCCATGAACAGATGCACGATAAAGCCCGCGCGCGTGCTGAGGGCCGGCTTTTGGTTCTCGGGGTGTTTTTCTTTTGCGCTTTTGCGGTTGTGGGTGCGCGCATGGGGCTTCTGGCCACTGCAGAGCCGGTTGAACCAAGGGCCAGTGCCAGCAGCGCGCCAATCAGCGCCAACCGCGCGGACATTGTTGATCGCAATGGCCGCATTCTGGCGACCAATTTTGAGACCCACTCTCTTTATGCACAACCGCCGCAGATGATTGACAAGATCGCTGCCGCCGAGGCCTTGGCGACGATCTTTCCGGATCTCGACCGCGATCGGTTGGTCAAGCAGTTCACCGGCAGTCGCAAGTTCATCTGGATCAAGCGCAAGATAAGCCCCGAACAGAAACAGGCAGTGCACGAGATCGGCGATCCCGGCCTGATGTTTGGGGCGCGCGAAATGCGTCTCTACCCGAATGGCAAACTGGCAGCACATGTGCTCGGTGGCGCGTCTTTTGGCAAAGAGGGCGTACATGCCGCAGAGGTCATTGGTGTCGCGGGTGTTGAAAAGTACTTTGACGATGATCTGCGCGACCCGGCAAGACAGGGTACGCCGCTGCAGCTTTCGCTGGACCTCACGATACAGGATGCTGCGGAACGAGTACTGTATGGCGGCATGAAGTTGATGAACGCCAAAGGCGCGACCTCGGTTTTAATGGACGTGCACACCGGTGAGGTTATTTCGGTGGTATCACTGCCGGACTTTGACCCTAACGAGCGGCCAAGACCGCCAACGTCCGGAGACCCTTCTGACAGCCCGCTCTTTAACCGGTCGGTGCAAGGGGTTTATGAGCTTGGGTCAGTTTTCAAGATTTTTGCCGTCGCTCAGGCGCTTGATCTGGGGCTGGTGAACCCCTCGACCATCATCGATATTCGCGGGCCGCTGCAGTGGGGCCGCTTTCGAATTCGAGATTTTCGCAACTACGGCAATGAGTTGTCAGTCACAAAAATCATCGTGAAATCCTCCAACATTGGGACTGCCCGACTTGCCCAGCAGATCGGTGTCGCGCGCCAGAAGGGCTTCATGCGCACACTTGGGATGTTAGAAGCGACCCCGCTGGAGATGGTTGAGGCCAAAGGCGGCAAACCGCTTTTACCGCCAAATTGGTCAGAGCTGAGCGCGATGACGATTTCATATGGCCACGGTCTCAGCACCAGCCCGATGCATCTTGCTGCGGGGTACGCCGCAATTGCAAATGGCGGTCATTATGTCAAACCAACGATTCTGAAGCAGAAGGGGCCGCAACACGGCCCACGTGTCATGTCTGAGCAAGCCGCCGCCGCATCGCGCACGATGCTGCGCCAAGTAGTGACGGACGGCACCGCCAGCTTTGGCGAGGTGCCCGGTTATGCGGTGGGCGGCAAGACCGGGACTGCCGACAAACCCAGATTGCGCGGCGGTGGTTATTACGAGGACAAGGTGATCGCGACGTTCGCCAGTATCTTCCCGGCCCATGATCCAAAATATGTATTGATTGTTTCACTGGACGAGCCATCCGAAAATTCCGGCGAAAAACCGCGCCGCACAGCAGGCTGGACTGCGGTCCCCGTGGCCGCCGAAATGATTGGTCGCATAGCGCCATTGCTTGGGTTGCGGCCTGACGTTGAACCCGGACAATTGGCTGGTATAACGCTCACGTCGAACTAAACAGATATGGCGTTGGGGGCAGGGCAGATGGGCAAGACATTGGCAGCACTTGGCCTGACCGTCCCGGGCGGGCGTGACGTCCCGATCTCAGGGCTGAGCGTCGATAGCCGGTTGGTCAAGCCGGGACATTTGTTTGCGGCACTGCCCGGCAGTCATGTGCATGGTGGCGAGTTCATTCAATATGCGTTGCGGATGGGCGCAGCCGCGATCCTGACCGACCGCGAAGGGGCAGAGATTGCGCAGGCCGAGTTGGCCGCTTCTGATGCCGCCCTGATTATCGCTGAAGATCCGCGCCAGACGCTGGCCTACGCTTCGGCGCTGTGGTTTGGCAGTCAGCCGGGCACAATGGTTGCGGTCACGGGTACAAACGGCAAAACCTCTGTCGCCAGTTTCGTGCGACAAATCTGGATCGAAATGGGCCTGTCTGCGGTCAATCTCGGCACCACGGGGGTTGAGGGTAGCTGGGCAGCGCCGCTGGCCCACACCACACCTGAGCCTATAACTTTGCACCGCACGCTGGCTGACGCCGCGCAAAATGGTGTGACCCATGCGGCGATGGAGGCCTCCAGCCACGGCCTCGATCAGCGGCGGTTGGACGGGGTGCAACTGATGGCTGCCGGATTTACGAATTTTTCGCAGGACCATCTCGACTACCACGCCACCTTCGAGGACTATTTTGCCGCCAAGACAGGACTTTTTCGCCGGGTGCTGCCCGAAGAAGCTACCGCCGTGATCAACATCGACGATCCCAAAGGTGTCGACATGCTGGCCATTGCCACAGCGCGTGGGCAGCATGTCATCAGCGTTGGCCGCGATGGTGGTGATCTGCACATATTGGGTCAGCGATTTGACGCTACGGGGCAGGACCTTCGGTTTTCATATGATGGAAAAACCCATCAGGTGCGTCTGAACCTGATCGGCGGGTTTCAGGCGGATAACGTTATGTTGGCGGTGGGGCTTGTGATCGCATGTGGCGCAGAACCTGCCCGGGTGTTTGATACGCTGGCACACCTGACCACGGTGCGTGGTAGGATGCAATTGGTGGCCACGCGCGACAGTGGCGGTGCTGTTTTTGTTGATTTTGCCCATACACCTGACGCAATTGCTACAGCGCTTCAGGCGCTACGCCCGCATGTTCTGGGGCGGCTGATTGCAATTGTAGGTGCGGGGGGTGATCGCGATCCAACGAAACGCCCGTTGATGGGGCAAGCCGCAGCAGAACATGCGGATCTGGTGATTGTGACGGATGACAATCCGCGCAGCGAAGACCCTGAAGTGATCCGCGCCGCTGTTCTGCTCGGCTCACCTGACGCAACAGAAGTTGCGGACCGCGCCGAAGCAATCCTGCGCGGCGTTGACGCGCTGGGCCCGGGTGATGCGTTACTGATCGCCGGAAAGGGACACGAGACAGGTCAGATCATTGGCGATGATATTCTGCCCTTCGATGACGCCGAACAGGCAAGTGTTGCAGTTGCCGCGCTTGACGGGAGACTGGCATGACGCTCTGGACGGCAAAGGAGGCGGCGCAAGCGACCCAAGGACGTCTCACCCGCGAGTGGGCGGCATCTGGCGTGTCGATTGATACAAGAACTCTTCGGCAGGGAGATTTGTTCGTTGCGCTACAGGCCGAGCGGGATGGCCATGAATTCGTCGCTCAGGCCCTTGAAAAAGGCGCTGCTGCGGCGCTGGTCAGCCATGTCCCCGATGATTTGCCAGCAGATGCGCCCCTGTTAATTGTGCCGGATGTGCTGGAAGGATTGGTTGCACTTGGTCGCGCTGCGCGCGCCCGGACCAAAGCCCGGGTGGTTGCGGTCACAGGCTCGGTTGGCAAAACCTCGACCAAAGAAATGTTGCGCGCAATGTTGACCTTTCAAGGCAACACCCATGCCGCCGAGGCCAGTTACAATAACCATTGGGGCGTGCCGCTGACTTTGGCGCGCATGCCTAAGGACACGGATTACGCCATTATCGAAATTGGCATGAATCACCCCGGAGAGATTTCGCCTTTGACTCAGATGGCACACCCGGATGTGGCCCTGATTACAACGGTTGCGGCGGCACATCTTGAGGCGTTTGAGAGCGTCGAAGGCATCGCCCACGAAAAAGCGGCAATTTTGGATGGGCTTGGCGTGGGCGGTTTTGCAATTCTGAATGCCGATATTGAGCAAAACGCAATTCTGCAGGCAAAGGCCGTAAGTATTGAGGCGCAAATTATCGATTTTGGCGAGAAAGCCGAAGATTTCAAGCTGGAACAGGTCATCTTGAACAACGACGCAACAGTCGTCAGGGCAACCGCATTTGGCGCGCCGCTCTTGTTCAAGATCAACACCCCGGGCCGACATTTTGCGATGAACGGGCTGGGCGCTCTTGCTGCAGTGCATGCGCTGGGCGCTGATCTGGCTTTGTCTGTGCAGGGGTTGGGCCGCTGGCGTCCCTATAAAGGGCGCGGTGTGCGCGAAACGATCTTGCTCGACCCGGTTGAAACCGACCAGACTCTTGATTTGCTTGACGATTCCTACAATTCAAACCCAACGTCTCTAGGGGCTGCGCTTGAGGTTCTGGCTGCGGCCAAAGTTCTCGATGATCTGGGCCGCGTGGCCAAGGGGCGGCGCATCGCGGTGCTCGGCGATATGAAGGAGCTCGGAACGGACGAGGCTGCTTTGCATCGTGCGGTGGCTGACCTGCCTGCCATGAGTTCGATCGACACAGTGCACTGTATTGGACCGCTGATGCATCACCTTTACGAAGCCCTGCCCGACCACAAGCGGGGCGTTTGGATGAAGACCAGCGATGGGTTTGTGGGTGCGGGGGTGCGACGTCATCTCGACAGTGGTGATGTTGTGTTGGCTAAGGGATCGTTGAGCATGAAACTGGGGCTGATCGTTGACGCGATCCGAAAAATGGGCCATGCGAACGCACAAGAGGATACACAAGATGATGAGTAGGGACCCCTGAAATGCTCTATTGGTTGACCGCGCTGTCGGATGGAGGGGATTTTTTCAACCTCTTCCGATATATCACATTCCGCGCGGGCGGGGCGTTTATGACGGCCCTGATCTTTGGGTTCATCTTTGGCAAGCCGCTGATTGCTGTGCTGCGCCGAAAACAGGGCAAGGGTCAGCCAATCCGGGACGATGGCCCCGAAAGCCATTTTGTAAAAGCCGGTACACCGACTATGGGCGGGTTGCTCATTGTCGGCGCGTTGCTGACTTCAACGCTGCTTTGGGCGCGGCTCGACAACCCCTATGTCTGGCTGGTTTTGTTTGTGACTATGTCTTTTGGGCTCATTGGATTTGCAGATGATTATTCCAAAGTGTCGAAACAGAATACCAACGGAGTGTCGGGGAAACTGCGCATGGCTCTGGGGTTGATGATTGCTGCCATCGCAGGTTTCTGGGCATCTTATTACCATCCGGATGCGCTGCAAAACCAATTGGCCGTGCCGATCTTCAAAGACGCTTTAGTCAATATGGGCATTCTGTTTGTTCCGTTTTCAGTGATTGTCATTGTCGGCGCCGCGAATGCGGTGAACTTGACGGACGGGCTGGATGGCCTCGCTATTATGCCGGTGATGATTGCTGCGGGCACCCTTGGCGTTATCGCTTATGTGGTTGGGCGGGTCGATTTCGCCAATGACCTTGGCCTTCACTATGTGCCCGGATCAGGGGAAATCCTGATTTTTACGGCGGGTATTTTTGGCGGTGGCTTGGGGTTCTTATGGTACAATGCGCCCCCTGCAGCGGTCTTCATGGGCGACACTGGATCGCTCGCTTTGGGTGGCGCGCTTGGGGCGATTGCAGTGGTGACAAAACACGAGTTGGTGCTGGCGGTTGTCGGCGGTCTTTTTGTGGTCGAAGCGCTGAGCGTGATCATCCAAGTGCTCTATTTTAAGTCCACTGGTAAGCGGGTCTTCCTGATGGCGCCGATCCACCACCACTACGAAAAGAAGGGTTGGACCGAGCCGCAGATCGTCATCCGTTTCTGGATTATCTCACTGATATTGGCGATCATCGGGCTCGCGACGTTGAAGGTCCGGTAAGGAAATACACCATGCCCCATGCAGAATTGAGATACTCCAGTGACCTGCGGGTAGATCCCGTCGCCATTCTGGCCGATATTGAGCAGATGATTTTGCAGCATGATGTCGGATCGGGCGAATGCAAAGGGCGGGCGTATCCGACAGATTACTATCACCACAGCCATCTGAGCCTTGAGATCTCGATGCTAACCAAATCACATCGGGATGAGGCATTTACCACTGCTTTGATGGGGGATCTGGAACGGCTGGTCAAAGCCCGCATCCCACAAAGTTGCTGCTTTTCCTTTGCTCTAAAGTATAGCAAAGGGGCCTACGTCACCAATTTTCACGAGGGTAGTTCATGAAATACGGGTTCATCACGCGCGGGTCTGATAAGTGATCTCGGTACAAGGGTACGAGGGCAAAAAGGTTGCCGTACTGGGCCTTGGTCGCTCGGGGTTAAGTGCGGCTTTGTCGCTACGCGAAGGTAAGGCGGAACCGGTGTGCTGGGATGATAATCCTGACGCCCGCACAAAGGCGGAAAACGAAGGGCTCACCATCGTTGATTTGCGCAAACAGGGAGCATTCGATGATGTAGCGACGCTAATTGTCTCTCCGGGTATCCCACACCTTTACCCCGCCCCGCACCCAGTTGTGGCTTTGGCGCAAGCTGATGGCGTCTCTGTCGATAATGACATCGGCTTGTTTTTCCGCTCTTTCGCGACCTCAGAATGGGACGGCTTTGACATTGCGCCACGGGTGATTGCAGTGACCGGTTCGAATGGCAAATCAACCACTTCGGCGTTGATCCACCACATTCTGACTCATGTCGGTCGTCCGGCACAGTTGGCAGGCAACATCGGGCGTGGGGTTTTGGACATTGATCCGGCCATCGATGGTGAAGTGATTGTGCTGGAGCTGAGCAGTTATCAGATCGAACTGGCCCGCGCGCTGACCCCGGATATTGCTGTTTTTACCAACCTCTCGCCGGATCATCTGGGTCGCCATGCTGGCCTTGGCGGATATTTCGCGGCCAAGCGCCGACTGTTTGCTGAAGGCGGTCCGGATCGTGCAATCATTGGCGTGGATGAACCCGAAGGGCAGTTTCTGGCCGGGCAACTCAGCGAGGGGCGGGGCGATGATCGGGTGATCTCGATATCTTCCGGTCAAAAGTTGAGCGGACCGGGGTGGCACGTTTTTGCTCGAAAGGGGTTCTTGTCGGAATACCGCAATGGGCGGCAGGCAGGATCGATTGATCTGCGCGGCATCGCTGGGCTTCCTGGAGCGCATAACCATCAGAACGCCTGTGCGGCCTATGCTGCGTGTCGCACGCTAGGGTTTGCGCCCAGAGTGATTGAAGCCGCTTTTCACAGTTTTGCCGGATTGCCGCATCGCAGCCAGATCATTGCCCAAGCGGATGGCGTGACTTATGTGAATGACAGCAAAGCCACCAATGTCGACAGTGCCGCCAAGGCGCTTAGTGCCTTTGACAACATCCGCTGGATTTGTGGAGGTTTGGAAAAAGACGGTGGGCTGGAGGGTTTGAAAACCGCCACCGGCTCGGTCGTGAAAGCCTATGTGATCGGGCGCGAGGCGGCAGGATTTGCCATGCAACTTGGGATTGACACAGAAGTATGCGGCACGATGGAAGTGGCTGTCGCACGCGCAATGGAACAGGCGCAGTCCGGCGATACGGTGTTACTTGCACCCGCGGCGGCAAGTTTTGATCAATATGATAGTTTTGAGCGGCGCGGTGATGACTTTATCGCTCAGGTGCAGGCAAGGCTGGACTGATCGGGTCAGGCTTTGAACTACTGTCCAGCGCTGCCTTGTTGGGCGATCGCGGTTCCCGCAGCATACGCCGAAGACCATGCCCATTGAAAATTGTATCCGCCGAGCCAGCCAGTGACATCCACCGCCTCGCCGATGAAATATAGGCCGGGGACAGATTTGCTTTGCAGGGTCTTGGAGGATAGCGCGCCGGTGTCGATACCACCCAAGGTGACTTCGGCGGTGCGGTATCCTTCCGAGCCGTTGGGGGTGAGTTGCCAGTTTCTCAGGGCTGTGATCAGCGCGCTGAGGGCCGCATCAGATTGGTCCGCAAGATTTCCGCTAAGATCCCGTTCATTGGCGAGATAGTCAACCAGCCGGGCGGGTAAATGGCGTGCAAGTTCTGTAGTGAGATTGCGCCGACCTTGTGATTGGCGTTGGGATTGCAGGATGTCTAGAAGTGCCACATGCGGGATAAGGTCCACGGAAACAGGCTCACCCTCGCGCCAGTAAGATGACAACTGCAGGATTGCCGGTCCGGACAGGCCGCGATGGGTAAACAGTAAAGCTTCTTCAAAACTTGCGCGATCATTGAACAGGCGCGCAGGCGTTGCGACCCCGGCTAGCGGGGTAAAACGCCCTTCCGGAAACGTGAACGGAACAAGCGCCGGGCGTGTCTCGGTCACCGGGATAATAAACTGGTGGGCTATGTCGTAGGCAAAACCCGTCGCGCCCATCTTGGGGATCGACTTTCCCCCTGTTGCAATCACGATGTTATCGGCAGAGGTCTGTCCGCCGTCTTGCATTGTTACCGCAAAACCGTCCGGCGCTTTCTCGATCCGGCTCACCGCCGTTTGCAAGGCAAGTACGGCGCCCGCCTTGTCCATCTCATCCAACAGCATCGCGATGATAGCTTTGGCGGAAACATCGCAGAACAGCTGACCCAGCGTTTTTTCGTGATAGGCGATGCCATAAGAGGCCACCAGATCGATGAAATCCCATTGTGTGTATCGCGCCAGAGCTGATTTGGCGAAATGCGGGTTTTGGGACAGGAAATTATCGGGACTGGTGTGCAGGTTTGTGAAGTTGCAGCGCCCGCCGCCGGAGATGCGGATCTTTTCGCCCGGTGCCTTTGCGTGATCGATCAGCAGGACCCGCCGGCCTGAATGCGCGGCACACATCAGGCCGGCCGCGCCTGCACCAATGATCACCGTGTTATAGTGCCGAGCCAGTTCCATGATCCAGCAGGTGACGTCGTTTTCTGATTGACGCAAGAGGAAGACTCTGGCGCGATGCGATTTTTCGCGCTAAACTGCGACTTAGACCCCGAAAAGGGGCGGTGTTGAGGCAGTGATCGGCGGTGATCCATGACAGAAATGGTTTATGGCGCGGTTCCCGTGCGGGACGGCGAACCAATAATACCCAAATGGTGGCGGACCATCGACAAATGGTCGATGTCCTGCATTCTGGCGCTTTTTGCGATCGGGATTTTGTTGGGGCTGGCGGCATCGCCACCGCTGGCAGCCAAAAACGGGTTTGAACCCTTCCATTACGTGCAGCGTCAAGCCGTGTTTGGTAGTTTGGGCCTGATGGCCATGTGCCTGACATCGATGATGTCGCCGCAACTGGTGCGTCGACTGGCGGTGATTGGCTTTGTTGTGGCCTTCATCTCGCTGTCTCTGCTGCCCTATTTCGGCACCGATTTTGGCAAAGGTGCGATGCGCTGGTACTCTCTGGGCTTTGCCTCGATCCAGCCTTCAGAGTTCCTTAAGCCCGGTTTTGTGGTGGTTGTCGCGTGGATGATGGCCGCCAGTCAGGAGATTAATGGCCCTCCGGGACGCACGTGGTCGTTCATTCTGTGTGTGACAATTGTGCTGATGCTGGCGCTGCAGCCAGATTTTGGACAGGCCGCACTGGTTCTGTTTGGCTGGGGCGTGATCTATTTTGTCGCCGGTGCACCGATGGTGTTGATGGTGGGCATGGCCGGTCTGGTCGTGCTGGGCGGAACAATTGCCTATTCCAATTCCGAGCATTTCGCACGGCGCATTGATGGGTTTTTATCGGTCGATATCGATCCGACCACCCAGTTGGGATATGCCAGCAACGCCATTCGCGAAGGTGGTCTTTTTGGGGTCGGCGTGGGCGAAGGAGAAGTGAAGTGGTCGTTGCCCGATGCGCATACGGATTTCATCATCGCGGTGGCAGCTGAAGAATACGGGCTGGTCCTGGTTCTGGTGATCATTGCACTTTATGGCGGCATTGTCGTGCGATCGCTGTTGCGACTGATGCGGGAACGCGACCCGTTCATCCGCCTTGCGGGGACCGGGTTGGCGTGCATGTTTGGGGTTCAGGCGATGATCAATATGGGCGTGGCGGCACGGCTGTTGCCGGCCAAAGGCATGACGCTGCCTTTTATAAGCTATGGCGGCTCGTCTCTGATTGCAGGCGGCATTGCCGTGGGCATGCTGCTCGCGTTTACGCGAACGCGCCCGCAAGGCGGGATTGGGGATCTGCTGCGGGCGGGACGGCGATGATGCACTGTCTTTCCGGGAACGCACAATGAAGCGTGAGCCGTTGATTGTGATCGCCGCTGGCGGCACGGGAGGGCACATGTTTCCCGCACAGGCGCTTGCCGAAGCCATGCTCAGGCGCGGGTGGCGGGTCAAACTGTCGACCGATGCGCGCGGTGCGCGGTATACCGGCGGCTTTCCTCACTCTACCCAAATAGAAGAGATCAGCAGCGCGACCTTTGCCCGAGGCGGTCCGCTTGCAAAAGCGATAGTCCCATTTCGGCTGGCGGCCGGTGTGCTGGGGGCAACATGGAAAATGTTGCTCGACAGGCCAGCAGTTGTTGTTGGTTTTGGCGGCTATCCAACGATTCCCGCCTTGGCGGCGGCCTATTTGTTGCGCCGACCACGCATGATCCACGAACAAAATGGCGTATTGGGCAAAGTTAACAAGATTTTCGCGCGCCGCGTCGATGCGGTGGCGTGCGGTGTCTGGCCGACGGATCTGCCTGAAGGGGCAGAGGGAACGCATGTTGGCAACCCAGTAAGACGTGCGGTGCTTGAGCGGGAAGGGGCCCCGTATATCCCGCCCGGAGACTATCCCATGTCCCTGCTGGTGATGGGTGGAAGTCAGGGTGCGCGGATTCTGTCGGACATCGTGCCGCCTGCAATTGCAACGCTGCCCTCAGATATTCTGAGCAATATCAGGGTGTTTCATCAGGCCCGCGAGGAAGATGGTCAACGGGTCATCGACTATTATGCCGAACAAGGCATCCGGGCCGAAGTAAAACCTTTCTTTCAGGACGTACCTCGCCGGATGAGCGAGGCGCAGTTGGTGATCAGCCGGGCCGGCGCGTCCTCTATTGCAGATTTGACGGTGATTGGCCGTCCGTCCATTCTGATCCCTTTTGCGGCAGCAACCGGCGATCATCAAACCGCCAATGCCCGCGGACTGGTACAGGCGGGTGGCGCGATCCTGATCCCTGAAAAGGCGCTGGACGTAGATGTACTTAGCGAGCACATCACCACGGTTCTGACCAATCCCAAAGCGGCCACGCAGATGGCGAATGCAGCGATGGGTGCTGGTCGTCCGGACGCGACCGACCGGCTTGTCGATATGGTTCTCGCGCTCAGTCAGGAGATAGATTAGATGAATGCAGCAACCAAGCTTCCCGGCGATGTCGGTCCGATCCATTTTGTTGGAATCGGTGGCATTGGCATGTCCGGCATTGCTGAGGTGCTGTTGAACCTTGATTATGTGGTGCAGGGCTCGGACCTCAAAGCGACCAAAATAACCGATCGGTTGAAAGCAACAGGCGCCACTATTTTCGAAGGCCAGCAGGCTGAAAACCTTGAAGGGGCCGAAGTAGTAGTCATTTCGTCCGCGATCAAACCCGGTAATCCGGAACTGGATGAGGCCCGCCGACTTGGGCTGCCGGTTGTCCGTCGCGCCGAGATGCTGGCCGAGTTGATGCGTCTGAAATCGAACATCGCCGTGGCCGGCACGCATGGCAAGACCACCACAACCACCATGATGGCGGAACTGATGGTTGCAGGCGGGTTTGATCCGACGGTCGTCAATGGCGGCATCATCCACGCCTATGGTTCGAACGCGCGGATGGGGCAGGGCGAATGGATGGTGGTCGAAGCAGATGAAAGCGACGGCACTTTCAACCGGTTGCCTGCAACCATCGCTATCGTGACCAATATCGACCCCGAGCATATGGAGCACTGGGGCGATTTTGACGCATTGCGTCAGGGGTTTCTTGATTTTGTGTCAAACATCCCGTTTTACGGGGTCGCTGTGTGCTGCACCGATCATGCGGAGGTTCAGACTTTGGTCGGCAAGCTGACGGATCGTCGGGTTGTCACATATGGTTTCAACGCTCAGGCTGATGTTCGGGCAGTGAACCTGCATTACAAAGGCGGCGTCGCGCATTTTGATATTGCGTTGCAGGCCGAAGGACAGGTCATCGAGGGTTGTTCGTTGCCGATGCCCGGCGATCATAACGTCTCAAACGCGCTTTCGGCGGTGGCCGTGGCGCGCCATCTGGGGATGAAGTCGAACGAAATTCGCACCGCTTTGGCCGCATTTGGCGGCGTGAATCGCCGCTTTACCAAAGTGGGTGAAGTGAATGGCGTCACGATCATTGATGACTACGGACACCATCCGGTCGAGATCGCAGCTGTGCTGAAAGCCGCACGGCAGGCAACCGAAGGCCGGGTGATCGCGGTTCACCAACCGCACCGATATACTCGGCTGAGCTCTCTGTTCGAGGATTTCTGCGCCTGTTTCAATGATGCTGATGTGGTTGCCATTGCCGAAGTATATGGCGCTGGCGAAGATCCCATTGCAGGTGCAAGCCGGGATGATCTGGTCTCAGGTCTGATCCGGCACGGACACCGCCATGCCCGCGCGATAGAAGACGAAGACGATTTGGTCCGATTGGTGCGCGAGCAGGCCAAACCGGGTGATATGGTTGTGTGTTTGGGGGCAGGGACTATCAGTGCCTGGGCCAACGGTCTTCCAGAGCAATTGGCCGCGGGGTGACCCGGTGACGGATGCTCTCAAGCGTCGGATCGGACCGGGATTGCTGGCAATGTATGGCGTCGGCATCATGGTTGGCGCGGGCATCTACGTTCTGACGGGCGCGGCGGCCGGCGCCGCTGGCATATGGGCGCCGCTTGCGTTTTTGCTGGCAGCAATTGTTGCGGTGCCCACGGCGATGACGTTCTCGGAACTGTCCGCCCGCATTCCGGAATCGGCTGGTGACAGTTCTTACATTGAGGCGGGACTGCACAACCACAGGCTCGCGGTTCTGGTTGGCTGGATCAACATTATTGCCGGAACCGTCGCGGCTGCGGCGGTGTTGCGCGGTGGGGTGGGTTATCTTGTCTCGTTCATGGACATTCCGTTCAATTGGGGCATCGTCGGTCTGGGTGTGGCGTTGACAGGCATTGCCATTGTTGGAGTTGTCGAAAGTCTGGCGTTTGCTGCAGTGCTGACCGTGATCGAAGTCGTGGGGCTTATGCTGGTCATTGGTGCAGGTTTTAGCGCAGATCCGGTCGCTGAATGGTCGCTGCCGCTGCCCAACCCGGATTGGTTGGGCATTGCGGGGGCCACAGTGTTTGCATTTTTTGCCTATATTGGCTTTGACGACATGGTCAACATGGCTGAAGAAACCCGTGATCCGGAACACACGATGCCGCGCGCTATCCTTCTCGCGCTGGTGATTACGGGGGTTTTGTACGCGCTGGTTTCCCTTGCCGCCATCCGATCGGTTCCACGTGAGGTTCTGGCCCTATCCGAACGACCGCTGGCGCTGGTATGGGAGGCAGGCTCCGGACGAAGTGGTGTATTTCTGTCTGCCATCGCGGTCGCAGCGGCATTAAATGGCGTGCTGGCCCAGATCGTCATGGCAAGCCGAGTGCTTTATGGTCTGGGCAAACGATCGCGTTCTCTTCTGGTCTTTCGCCACGCACACCCGCGCTTTGGAACGCCGGTTCTGGGGTCTGTCGTGGTGGGCGCTGCTGTGATTGGTGCGGCCATGCTCTTGCCCGTCGCAACGCTAGCCGAAATCACGACCCAGGCGCTGCTTGTCGTTTTTGCAATCGTCAACGCATCGTTGATAGCGCTGAAAAAGAGCCAGCCGGCCACGCCTTTTGACGTTCCGATCTGGGTCCCCTGGGTAGGTGCCATCGCCTGTGTCATCGCGTTTGTAGGATCAATCTTGGCGGTATTGGCATGACACTCATGATCCTGAGCTGTTTGTGGGTTTTGTCCTCGGCTGCTGTGGCACTGCTGCCGATGCGGCGCCAATATGTGCCGGGGGTTGCTTTGCTCTTTGCGGCACCCGTGCTGATTGTGGCAATTGGGTTTCAACACAATTGGGGTATCGCGGCACTTGGTCTTGCGGCGTTCCTGTCGATGTTCCGAAATCCGCTCAAGTACTTTTACGCGCGCCTTCGTGGCAATCATCCGGAGGCTCCAAAATGAACCTGTCTCTTATCCTCGCCTGCATCTGGGCCCTGACTGCCAATGTCTTGGCCATGACGCCCAGCCGTGACAATCATTGGCGCAATGCCTACGTCCTGATCGCGATAGGGGTGCCTTTGCTTGGATTTGTCACTTTTCAAAATGGGCCTTGGGTAGGGCTGTTTGCGATGGTTGCCGGAATGAGCGTGCTGCGCTGGCCGCTGATCTATCTGACCCGCTGGCTACGCAAGATCGGCTCGAATGACAAATGACGCGATCCTGATTGTCGTAGTGACGACCGTTGTGGCGGCGCTCATCGGGGGTGTCGCGAGATATCATAATGCAGCGCGGTTGCTGAGGGTTCTGTTCTTCTTGTGGTGCGTGCTGAGTGTGGTTTTGCTTGTTCTTGCGTTGGTGGGAGTGCCCTTTGACCGGCAGGTTTTTGTGATACTGTGGAGCTATTTCGCGCTCCCAGCCTTGGCGGGGGGCGTGTCCGGGGTTTGGATAGTGCGCAAGATAAGTGGGAGGGAACACTCATGACCGGTTTTGCGGTGACTGTTGGCCTTGGCTACCTGACCATCATGCTGTTTGTCACTTCAGGTGTTATTGCCGGGTGGCGCCGCAGCCGAAAAGGCCTTGCCTTTGTCTTGGTGTCGGGCGCGATTTTGCTCACGTTCTGGCTTTGGTTCATCGTCGGCGTTTCACCTTTTGATCCGTCAGCGCTGATGTCGCAGATATCTGTCCAACTAGGTGGTATTGGTGCCTTCTTGTTTGGCTATCTGGCCGCCCGGTTGCTGCGCAAAGATACTCGGCCAGAACGATCCCAGGAAAAGGTCTGACGTGACGTGACTGATATGCCGACCCCAAGAGGCAAGTTGACGCAAGGCCGCGCCCTTTCAGAGCTGACATGGCTTCGTGTTGGCGGACCAGCGGATTATTTATTTCAGCCCGCAGATACAGATGATTTGGCGCAGTTTTTATCTGCTTTGGCGCCAGAAACTGCTGTTTTCCCAATCGGGGTCGGGTCCAATCTGATTGTACGCGATGGCGGGCTACGAGCCGTTGTGATCCGCATGGGCCGTGGTTTCAATCAGATCGAGGTTGAGGGCAATACCGTCATCGCAGGCGCTGCAGCACTTGATTCCCATGTTGCGCGCAAGGCGGCGGATGCGGGGCTGGATCTGACATTTCTGCGCACCATTCCGGGCAGTATAGGCGGTGCCGTGCGCATGAACGCGGGGTGCTATGGTAGCTACATGGCAGACGTGTTGACTGGCGCCACAGCTGTTACGCGTGACGGGAAGATTGTGAGATTGAGCGCAGATGACCTGAACTTTCGGTATCGCCAAAGCGACCTGCCCGACGGCTGGGTGTTAACGCAAGCGACATTCACGCCTCCCAGGGGTGAGCCGCAGGCGCTGCATGCCCATATGGCCGACCAATTGGCCAAACGTGACGCGACCCAACCGACAAAAGACCGGTCGGCCGGGTCTACTTTCCGAAATCCGGCGGGATATAGCTCGACGGGTCGCGCTGATGATGTGCATGATCTCAAGGCTTGGGCGGTCATCGACAAGGCCGGAATGCGGGGCGCACGCAGGGGTGGTGCGCAAATGAGCGAGATGCATTCCAATTTTCTGATCAACACCGGAGGCGCCAGCGCAGCCGATCTCGAAGGATTAGGCGAAGAAGTGCGAAAAAAGGTTTACGATTCCAGTGGGATCACGTTAGAATGGGAAATTATGCGGATCGGTGAACCGGTCCCGACAGGCAGAGCCGAACAACCCGAAAAGGGACGGCAGAAATAACAGGGCCATCAAGGCCCGGACATAAAGGCACGAAAGTGGGTCAGTCGAGCAGGACGCCCCCGAAAGTAGCAGTATTGATGGGTGGCCCCTCGGCCGAGCGCGAGGTGTCGCTTTCAAGTGGGCGCGCATGCGCCGCTGCTTTGCGGGATCAGAAATATCAGGTGATCGAGGTCGATGCAGGCCGCGACCTTTGTTCTGTTCTGCAATCTGAAAACCCGGACGTGGTTTTTAATGCGCTGCACGGACGCTGGTGTGAAGACGGATGTGTGCAGGGTATTCTGGAATGGTTGGGTTTGCCCTATACACATTCTGGTGTCTTGTCCTCGGCGCTTGCAATGGACAAGCAGCGTAGCAAAGACGTGTACCAGCGCGCTGGCCTCCCATTTGTGGAGAGTTTTATCGCGCCTGCCGCCAAAGTGCGGGCCGACCACGTGATGGAGCCACCTTATGTGGTCAAGCCAAACTCCGAAGGTTCCAGCGTCGGCGTTTATCTGGTGCACGAGCGTGCAAATGGCCCGCCACAACTGTCGGAATCCATGCCCGACCTTGTGATGGTCGAGCGGTACGCGCCCGGGCGCGAACTGACAACAACCGTAATGGGAGACCAGGCTCTGACGGTAACAGACATTCTGACGGATGGCTGGTACGACTATGATGCCAAATACAAAGCCGGAGGATCTAGGCACGTCGTGCCGGCGGATATTCCTGCGGATATTTTTGAGATGTGCATGGATTTTGCAGTTCGTGCCCATACCGCGCTTGGCTGCCGCGGTGTGAGTCGCACTGATTATCGCTGGGATGAAACCCGTTGTGCCGCGGGTCTGATCCTGCTCGAAACCAACACCCAGCCGGGAATGACGGCCACGTCGCTCAGCCCGGAACAGGCTCAGGCCTGTGGAATCAGTTTCGGCGAATTTTGCCGCTGGATGGTCGAGGATGCCTCATGCAACCGTTGATCGCCAAGCGCCCCAAACCCGCAACAACCCTAAGTGATCCGGCCCCATCGCGCTGGTCCTACCGGTTTCAGCGCCTGATGCTGACACCGGGAATTGTGTTGATGCTGCGTGCCGGCATTCCGCTATGCCTCACTTTGGGTCTAGCAACCGCCTACCTCTCAGATGAAGACCGTCGTGAACAAATCGCAACTGCGGTTGCCGAAGCGCGCAACGCACTTGAAACGCGGCCGGAATTCATGGTCAACCTGATGGCCGTTGACGGGGCAGGGCACGATGTCGCCAAAGCCATCCGCGACATCATTCCGATCGAATTTCCCGTTACATCGTTTGACCTTGATCTTGAACAGATTCGCCTGACAATTGCCGGGCTAGACCCCGTCAAAGAGGTCTCAGTGCGCATCCGCCCCGGCGGGGTGCTGCAGGTCGACGTGATCGAGCGGGAACCCGTCGTCTTGTGGCGGACCCACGCAGGGTTACAGGTGCTGGATGCAGCAGGTGTTCATGTGGCGCCATCCGCAGGACGCGGCGAATGGCCAAGTCTACCGCTTATCGCAGGGGTTGGTGCCGACCAGCAAGTGGACGAGGCGTTGAGCCTGATCCTTGCTGCGGCACCTTTGGGGAATCGCTTGCGTGGCATCGTGCGTATCGGTGAACGACGCTGGGACGTCGTACTTGATCGAGGTCAGCGGGTCCTTTTGCCCGAAACCAGCCCGGTACAGGCGTTGGAACGGGTGATCGCCCTAAGTCAGGCCCAGGATGTTCTGGCGCGCGATCTTGCAGCGGTCGACATGCGACTGGCTGCCCGTCCAACCATTCGAATGAACATGGCTGCTGTAGAAGAATGGTGGCGTATCCAACAACTCACAGACACTGGAAAAACCGAATGATCGACCTCTACGAATCCCAACGCTCGATGCGACATATGCGCAAGCTGGCAATGCAACGCGGGGTAGTGGCCATTCTGGACGTGGGCAGTTCCAAGATTGCTTGCCTAGTGCTGCGGTTTGATGGCTCCAATGGCCCGATCGACGAGGCGGGCGGAGTGGGGTCACTTGCAGGTCAATCAGGGTTCCGAGTGGTTGGCGCTGCCACCACACGGTCGCGCGGTGTGCAATTTGGCGAGGTGACTGCGATGCAGGAAACCGAGCGTGCGATCAGGACCGCGCTGCAGGCGGCACAGAAAATGGCAAATATCCGCGTCGATCACGTGATTGCCTGCTTTTCCGGTGCAGACCCTCGGTCTTATGGGTTGGATGCACAGTTGGAGCTGGAAGGGCAGATTGTCACCGGGCAGGATGTGGCCCGCGTTCTTGCCGATTGCGAAGTGCCTTATTACGGCGAAGGCCGCGAAGTATTGCACGCCCAACCGGTGAATTTCGCTCTGGATCATCGATCAGGGCTGTCAGATCCGCGCGGGCAATTGGGCCAGTCCTTGTCAGTGGATATGCACATGCTGACGGTTGATGCTGCCGCCGTGCAGAATCTTGCGCATTGCATCAAACGCTGTGATCTGGAGCTCGCAGGCATTGCCTCTTCCGCTTATGTATCGGGTATTTCATCGCTGGTTGAAGATGAGCAGGAACTTGGGGCCGCCTGCATTGATCTGGGGGGCGGCGCGACTGGCGTGTCGATCTTTATCAAGAAACACATGATCTACGCGGATTCCGTGCGTATGGGCGGCGATCACGTGACATCCGATATCTCGATGGGCCTGCAAATTCCGGCGGCAAATGCAGAACGGATCAAGACTTTCTACGGCGGGGTTCAGGCCACTGGCATGGATGATCGCGAGTTGATCGAAATTGGCGGCGAGACTGGCGACTGGGAACATGACCGGCGCACCGTTAGCCGGGCTGAGTTGATTGGCATCATGCGTCCCCGGGTCGAAGAAATTCTGGAAGAAGTACGCGCACGGCTGGATGCGGCGGGGTTCGAACATCTCCCCAGTCAGCAGATCGTGCTGACTGGCGGGGCCAGTCAAATTCCGGGTCTGGACGGGCTGGCCGGCAAAATTCTTGGTCATCAGGTGCGGCTCGGACGCCCGTTGCGCGTGCACGGATTGCCGCAGGCCGCAACCGGGCCGGGATTTGCCAGTGCGGTCGGCATGTGCCTGTTCGCGGCCCACCCGCAGGACGAGTGGTGGGATTTTGATATTCCCGTAGACCGATATCCCGCGAGATCGTTGAAGCGGGCCGCAAAATGGTTCAGGGAGAACTGGTAGCCGCTAGATATGGCCAAACGTGCGATATCAGGCGGAAAATGGCAGATTTTCGCCCACATTTTGTGGCAAAAACGTGTTTTTTAGGTGACGTTAGGCTCCATGCGCGATAAGATCGGGGTGGTATAGGCAAAAAAATGCTCGCAAAAGCGGGTCAGCAGCACAGGCGGACAGTAACAATGACACTCAACCTTTCAATGCCCGGTCAAGAAGACCTTAAACCAAAGATTACCGTTTTTGGCGTCGGTGGGGCGGGCGGCAATGCGGTCAACAACATGATCGAAAAGCAACTTGATGGCGTTGATTTTGTGGTTGCAAACACTGACGCGCAAGCGCTGCAGCAAAGCGACGCGACAAGCCGCATTCAGTTGGGGATCAAAGTAACCGAAGGTCTGGGGGCCGGTGCCCGCGCAACAGTGGGTGCTGCCGCTGCTGAAGAGAGCATAGAACAGATCGTTGATCATCTGGCAGGCGCACATATGTGCTTTATTACCGCTGGCATGGGCGGCGGCACCGGTACCGGTGCCGCGCCGATCATCGCTCAGGCGGCACGTGAGCTTGGTGTCCTGACGGTCGGTGTTGTGACCAAACCGTTCCAATTTGAGGGCGGCAAGCGGATGAAGCAGGCCGAAGACGGCGTAGAGGCGTTGCAAAAAGTCGTCGACACGCTGATCATTATTCCCAACCAGAACCTGTTCCGTCTGGCCAATGAAAAAACCACGTTCACCGAAGCGTTCAGCATGGCGGATGACGTGCTTTATCAGGGAGTCAAAGGTGTGACGGATCTGATGGTACGGCCTGGTCTGATCAATCTCGACTTCGCGGATGTGCGCGCTGTTATGGACGAAATGGGCAAAGCCATGATGGGCACAGGTGAGGCCGAAGGCGAAAATCGTGCGATTCAAGCGGCTGAGAAAGCCATCGCCAATCCACTTCTGGACGAAATCAGCCTGCGCGGTGCAAAAGGTGTTCTGATTAATATCACCGGCAGCCACGATCTGACTTTGTTTGAGCTTGACGAAGCTGCGAACCGCATCCGTGAAGAGGTGGATGCTGAAGCCAATATCATCGTCGGCTCGACATTGGATACTGCGATGGAAGGTCTCATGCGCGTATCTGTTGTGGCAACCGGCATTGATGCAGTTGATGTGAACACAGAAGTCCCGGTTCCGCGTCGCCAGATGGCATCGCCGCTATCAAAAACAGTTTCTGCCGAGGTCTCCGCTTATGTCGAACCACAGGCAGCAGCGGAGCCTGAGGTGGCAGAAGAGCGGTCCCTGTTCCCGGATATGGACACCCGCGAGGCGACCGCACAGGGTCATGTTGACGATGGCCACACCGAACTGGCGCCACAAGCAGATGATCACGAACTGCCGGCCCCCGCATATCAGCCTCAGGTTGCCGAGTTTGAACCGCAACAGGACGCAATGGAGGACTCAGCCGAAACATTTGTTGCGCCGCAAAGACCTACTGCAGGCACGCCGAGCCCGGAAGCAATGGTGCGTTTGCACAATGCCGTCAGCAAAACCCCAAAGGCGGATCCGATGCAGCAGTCCGAGCAGTCCCGCGCAGTCCCTGCCGAGGCAGATGCTGAACGTCCACGTTTTGGCATCAACTCTCTGATCAACCGCATGACCGGCCAATCGGGTGAGCATCAGGCCGAACGCGGTGCGCAACCGATGCGGGCCCAGCCTCCTGTGCAGCACGCCCCAGACGCACAACCACGTGCCGCACATCAGGCTCACGATGCCGAAGATCCGGACAAAGAGCGGATTGAAATTCCCGCCTTTCTGCGACGTCAAGCAAACTGAGCGGTCACAAATCTGTAATGAAGGGTCGCTCGTGAGCGGCCCTTTTTTATTTTGAATCAAGGCGTTAACTATTGTTAAGCGAGGTTCTGCCTAAGTTCACGACACATGTTTCAGACCGTTACAAAGATTGAGTTGAGGGTCTGACGCCCTGCATTTAGGTACGGCTCAACGAACAAAGTGGAACAATGCGCATGAGCGCTAGGGGTGTTGAGTGCAGAATACGCTAAAATCAGCAGCGACCTTTCAAGGACCCGGCCTTCATACTGGTCGTGACGTGCGCCTGACTGTGCGCCCTGCGGCTCCTTATCACGGAATCTGGTTCAAGCGCACTGACGTCGCTTTGGGGGATCCGATGATTCCCGCATTGTGGGATTCGGTTAACCGCTCACCCCTTTGTACCAAGTTGGAAAACCTGTCGGATGTGTCGGTCTCAACCGTGGAGCATCTGATGGCGGCGCTTGCCGGTTGTGGCGTCCACAACGCGCTGATTGAAATTGACGGCCCCGAAGTTCCAATTCTCGACGGCTCAGCGGCGCCGTTTGTGCGCGGCTTTCTAGCGCGCGGAATTCAACGGCAGGCGGCGCCGGTGCAGGCATTCAAAGTGCTCAAGACCGTCACGGTGGAGCAGGGTGATGCCCGCGCGACGCTGCGCCCGTCGCGCAGCCTGCGCATTGATTTTGAAATTGATTTTGCGGATCAGGCAATTGGCCATCAGTTCAAGTCGCTGAATATGGCGAATGGCTCTTTTGTACGCGAGCTGAGCGACAGCCGCACTTTCTGCCGCCAGTCGGATGTGGATGACATGCATGCCAATGGCTTGGCTCTGGGTGGAACGCTGGACAACGCAGTGGTGGTCAACGGCACCGAAGTGTTATCACCTGGCGGTTTTCGCCACGCTGACGAAGCGGTGCGCCACAAGATGCTGGACGCTCTGGGTGATCTGGCATTGGCGGGAGCCCCGATTCTGGGCCATTATTATGGTGTCAGAGCAGGTCACTCGCTGACCAATACCTTATTGCGGGCGATGTTTGACACGCCTGGTGCGGTAGCCATGGTGGAATGTGATCAGGCGATGATCGCCCGCCTTCCCGGCACCGGCGTCGTTTGGGATGAAGTTCCGGCGGTGGCCTGAGCTGGTGAAAACCCAGTTTTCCAACATCTTAGAGCGCAAATAGAAAATCTTGCTGACACAAGGTGCAACAAATGCGCCAAAGACGTTTTGCGTCGGAAATTATTGTGCTAGGACCAGTGGAACGAGGGCTGAATGGCCCAATTGATTGGCGGTAAGGAACTCGGAATGTCGGTCGTCGGATCCCGAAATAAGGTGATCGGTGCGGTGTTGTTGACCGCAATGCTCAGCGCCTGCGGCGGTGGCAAAGGTGGTGGTATCTTTGGTAACACCTTTCGCAACGAAGAAACCCAGCTTGATGCTTACACACCCGAGCAGATTTTTGAGCGTGGCGAATTTGAGCTGAACCGGGACCGGGGCGATGATGCTGCATTCTACTTTTCGGAAATCGAGCGGCTATATCCCTACTCCGAATGGGCCAAACGAGCTCTGATTATGCAGGCGTTTGCATATCATCAGGAACAGGATTACCCCAACAGCCGTTCTTCGTCGCAGCGTTTCATTGATTTTTATCCGGCCGATGACGATGCCGCTTACGCACAGTATCTGCTGGCGCTTAGCTATTACGATCAAATCGACGAAGTTGGGCGCGATCAGGGGCTGACGTTTCAGGCTCTGCAGTCCCTGCGCACCGTCATCGAGCGGTACCCGGAAAGCGAATATGCGTCTGCTGCAATCCTGAAATTTGACCTCGCCTTTGACCATTTGGCCGGCAAAGAGATGGAAATTGGTCGCTATTACCTGCGTCGCAACCATTTTTCCGCCGCGATCAACCGATTTCGCGTGGTGGTAGAGGACTTTCAGACCACCAGTCACACGGCCGAGGCGCTGTACCGACTGGTCGAGGCTTATCTGTCGCTTGGCCTAGTGGAAGAGGCGCAGACCGCTGCTGCCATTCTGGGATATAACTATCAGTCTTCGGAATGGTATCAAGACAGCTATACGCTGTTGACCGGACTGGGTTTGCAACCAAAAGGTAAAGGCAGGGGCTGGCTAGGGCAGATTTATCGCCAGACAGTCAAAGGCGAGTGGTTGTAAAAGTGCGTGACTTTCTTCCAGTCCGCAGTTAGCGGCCCGCATGCTCCGTGGTCTCGACATCAGGGATATGCTTATCATTGACCGGCTGGATCTTGCATTTCAGCCGGGCCTGAACGTGCTTACCGGCGAAACCGGCGCGGGCAAATCCATTCTTCTGGATTCACTGGGATTCGTTTTGGGCTGGCGTGGCCGGGCTGAACTGGTCCGTCAGGGCGCCGATCAGGGAGAAGTGACAGCGTGGTTTGATTTGCCGGAAGGTCACCCGGCCCACTCAATTATTGAAGAGGCCGGTTTCCCGGCCAGTTCTGAACTGGTTCTGCGCCGGATCAATACGGTGGACGGGCGCAAGACGGCTTGGGTGAATGATCGGCGATGTTCTGGTGATATGCTACGGGCGCTGTCAGACACTTTGGTGGAATTGCACGGCCAGCACGATGATCGTGGGCTGCTGAACCCACGCGGACATCGCGCGTTGCTGGACACCTTTGCGGGATCGGAGAGTGCGCGCGCAAAGGTGCGGTCGATGTGGACGGCCATGCGATTGGCCCGAAAAGCCGTGGTGAGCGCCGAGGCTGCATTAGCCGTCATACTTGATGAAGAAGAGTACCTGCGCCATTCGGTGGCAGAGCTAGACGCGCTTGATCCGCAGCCCGGAGAAGACGCGGCACTTGATGCAGCGCGTCGCTTGATGCAGGGGGCTGAGAAAATCCGCGAGGATGTCGTCAGCGCGCAGAAAGTGTTGGGACAGGACGGCGCGGAAGGCGCGTTGGGTAATGCGATCCGTTGGCTGGACGGCGTGGCTGACAAAGCCGAGGGGCATCTGGACGCCCCGCTAGCTGCGCTGAGCCGCGCGCTGATCGACGTAGACGATGCGGCGGACGGCATCCAGCGCGCGCTTGACGCCTTGTCCTTCAACGCGATTGATCTGGAAGAATCCGAAGAGCGTCTGTTTGCGATCCGGGCCTTGGCCCGAAAACACGACGTTGCAGCTGATGAACTGAGCCGGTTTGGCGCAGAGTTGCGTGAAAAACTGGCCGCTCTGGATGCCGGCGATGCCCAGCTCGCGACTTTGCGCGCAGAGTTGAAAAAAGCTGAGGCAGCCTACACCTCCGCTGCTGCGGCACTTAGCACAGCGCGCATCAAAGCAGCCAAGAAACTGGACAAGGCCGTCACGGCCGAGCTGGCCCCGCTCAAGATGGAGCGGGCGGTGTTCGAGACCCAGATTACTCTGACCGATCCGGGGCCGGACGGGCATGACCTTGTGTCTTTTTCGATTGCCACCAATCCCGGCGCCCCGGCGGGCCCGCTGGCCAAAATCGCATCCGGAGGAGAACTGAGCCGCTTTCTGCTTGCGCTCAAGGTCTGCCTGACAGGAGAAAACAGCGGTCTCACCATGATCTTTGACGAAATTGACCGCGGCGTCGGGGGGGCGACAGCAGATGCCGTCGGGCGCAGGCTGGCTGCACTGGCTCAAGGTGGCCAAATCCTTGTTGTCACCCATTCTCCGCAGGTTGCCGCCCTTGGAGCGCATCATTGGCGGGTTGAAAAGCAGGTGAAGCAAGGCATGACAATTTCAACGGTAGTGCCGTTGCCTGGGCCTGAGCGGGTGGACGAGATCGCGCGTATGTTGGCTGGGGATAGCATCACCGACGAAGCACGTGGTGCCGCACGCGCGCTGCTTGCTGGATAAAGGGCATCTTCGGAAGACGCAGCCGAACATTCTTGTCACAGGGCATGGCCCATGGTGATGAACCGGGGTTTCGTATCCCTGACCTTTCAGCCTACACATAGACACCGGACTAAACCCGCAGTGTAAATATGGCCGAGCCGCTCCGCTCACTCCTTTCCCAGCAGTTTGATCAGGCGGTTGTCGCCTGCAAAGATGGCTGGCATGTGCTGCGTCACCGCGGACCCAGCAAAATTCAGTTCTGGTTCATCGCGCTCCTGATCGGAATTGGTGCGGGGTTTGCGGCGCTATTTTTCCGCAAGGGAATTGAGATGCTGCAAGCGGCAATCTACGGCTCCGATGATGTCCATAATCTTCACAGTTTTGCGTCCAGCCTGCCTTGGTACATGATCCTCTCGGTGCCAATCATCGGCGGATTGATTGTGGGCTGGGTTTTGCACAAGTTTACCCCGGATGGCCGCTCCCGTTCCGTCGCTGATGTGATCGAAGGTGCAGCGCTTAACAACGGCCGGATCGAAATGAGGGCAGGTGTCGCATCAGCCTTTGCGTCGCTGGTGACGCTCAGCTCGGGGGGCTCAACGGGCCGGGAGGGACCCGTGGTTCATATGGCCGGAGTCATGTCGACCTGGGTCAGTAACCGCATCGACGCTGATGGCATAACCGGGCGTGATTTATTGGGATGTGCAGTGGCGGCAGCGGTGTCTGCCAGTTTCAATGCACCGATTGCGGGAACGCTTTTTGCGCTTGAAGTGGTCCTGCGCCATTTCGCGGTGCACGCTTTTGCACCCATCGTGATTGCAGCGGTTGCAGGCACTGTGATCAATCGTCTCGAATTTGGCGACGTCACCGAATTCAGTCTTCCCGTTGAAGGCGCACTGCAATTTTACGTGGAATTGCCGGCTTTTGTGATCCTGGGATTACTTAGCGGTCTTGTCGCCGTCGCTCTGATGCACGCGGTTTTCTGGGCTGAGGATATAGGAACCCACATCCAGAGCCGCACCAGGTTGCCGCGCTGGCTGCGCCCGGCGGTGGCAGGGGCAATGCTGGGCGGGTTGGCAATCTGGTTCCCTCACATTATCGGAGTTGGGTATGAGACCACGTCGGCGGCTCTCAATGGAGAACTCTTGCTACATGAGGCGGTGGTCTTTGCGATTCTCAAGACCGTCGCAGTAGCGATCACCATGGCGGGTCGCATGGGCGGCGGTATGTTTTCGCCCTCATTGATGGTGGGGGCACTGACCGGGCTTGCATTTGGCGTGGTGGCCACCAGCATTTTGCCAGAAGTTTCCGGCTCGACGACGCTTTATGCGTTGGCGGGCATGGGCGCTGTCGCCGCAGCGGTACTGGGCGCGCCGATCTCAACCACCCTGATCGTGTTTGAACTGACAGGTGACTGGCAAACCGGGATCGCGGTCATGGTCTCGGTTTCTCTCTCAACAGCGTTGGCCTCTCGTCTGGTGGATCGCTCCTTCTTTCTCACCCAGCTTGAGCGGCGCGACATTCATTTGGCGGCAGGGCCACAAGCCTATTTGCTGGCGATGTTCCGCGTAGCCAATGTAATGCGAAGCACCAAAGATCTGGACGGTGCGGAAGTAGAGGCCTGCGATGCGTTAATCGCCGGCGGTGTTCATATCGATGCCACTGCAACACTAGAAGCTGCTATGCCAATTTTTGACAAGGTCGGGGTTAGCTTCATTCCGGTCGTCACGCCTACAGAAGACGACGCTGCGCCCCAACTTTGCGGCGGGCTGTTTCATGTTGATGCGCTGAAGGCCTACAACCGCGCACTTGCAGCCACGGCGGCGGAGGAACATTCTTAGGGGTAGGTCGATTAGTTCGTATACCTTTGGATGTTCGCCGTGCGTCGTTACGCGTACCAGATTGCTCCAATACAGTTTAAAGTTGAAGTACTCTACGACTAAGATATATATCCGATTAGCTCATTTAAATATTGGGACGCATAGAAAAGATTGATCCTCTCAGGGCTCGCGTTAGGGTTGATGGCATGTACTGCCGGTCCTCCCACTCAGGAATTTGCATCCGAAAATGGTATCTCGATCAAATACAAGGCCTATGACAGCGTACCGACATTGACTGCGCAAGCTCGTGAAATGGCTGTACAACACTGTGCCCAATACGGAAAGTATGCCAATTATAGAGGTGGCAATGCGGTCAGTCCGGTATCCGCGGAGGAAGTTCACCAATTCGCATGCGAGCGGAAGAAGACTGATGATAGCGTCGTATTAGCCGCACAATCTCAGCGACCAACCTACGTCCCGGTTCCAGATTATCAATCTCAGAGTCCAACACAAACAAACTGCCGGCCTGATTACTTAGGCGGCTTAAACTGTACCACTTACTGACGAAAGATGTCGTTTAACATCTAACGAACGCCACGGAGCAACGCCTAGGCTCTGGACCCATTAATCTGCTTGAGGCTATCAGGCCTGCATGATTCAAGCCCCGGAACTGAGGGGGTTT
>RCNE010000438.1_pt1 | contig 28180 bp, 30 predicted proteins | sample 2041361 | NCBI WGS metagenome assembly RCNE01 (sample SAMN09708229, study PRJNA481090) | Marine sediment metagenome, whole genome shotgun sequencing project. | reverse complement strand
CGATTCCTCGGTAAATATCGACGCGATTTCCGCATCGTATTCGGGCTCATCACTCAGCGTCTCGACAGCGGGTACTTTGACCTCTTGAGACTCTGGCGCTTCTTCGGGCTGCTCTTCGGGAACCTCCGCAGGCCGCACCGAATCCGCCAGTGTTGAAATATGCGCGATCAAGGCAGTGTAGTCGGCTCGATCGCGATCCGGGTTGTTGATGTCCTTGACAATAGTCGACAAGGCGCTGGCCGCCGCCTGCAATGCGGCAAGACCCGACTTCTGGAACCCGACCTTGTGGTCATAGACGCGCCGCACAAAGCGATTCAATGTGGCCGCGACCGCAACGCCGCGTTGCACATTGGCCATGTTGGCGCTGCCGTGCAGCGTGTGGCAGGCGCGATACAGCTTATCCGTGACATCGTATGGCGGCTCGTAGCCCTCGCAAGCAGACAGGTAGCTGGTTATGACTTTCAGGTGCCCTGCAGTCTCTTTCGAGAAGATGTCGTACAGAACCGGGTCCATTTCGAGCGCAGTTGCCGGGCTCGGCGGCGGCACTTCTGTGGGTCGCTGGAGGGTCAGCACGGCGGCATTCGGGTCGCCATCTGAGAAAGCATTAGCTCTCGCAATAAAGAGGCTGATATCGGCGACTGGCTCGCTGCCGACCTCGAGCTGTTCGATCAGTTCAGGCACGGCCGCCGCCGCCTGCATAATGAAGTCCACCATTGGCGGCGTTCGCGGCAACGTGCGATTGATCAGTTTGTTCAGCAGGTTCTCTACCGACCAGCAGTACTCACCGATCCGCTCTGCACCCACCATTCGGCCACTGCCCTTGAGCGTGTGAAAGGAGCGTCGCACCGTGATCAGCGTCTCCATATCGTCCGGCGAACTCACCCACCCCGGCAGATGTCGCTTGATCGATGCAACCTCCTCCCTGGCCTCCTCAATAAAGAGTTCGAGCAGCTCCGGGTCGAGGTGTTCGGCATTGGGCGCAACGACGGGCAACGGGATAACGTCCGTGACGCGGGCTCGTGCCGAATCGTCGGCAGCCTTCGCGACCTGCTCGATAGTAAGCCCCGTTTTCGTCTCGGCGGCCTCTCCATCTTTCGGGATCGCCTGCAGCATGCGTTGCTCGACATCGCGCAACACGGAGAGACAGGCCTCGGCGTTATCGAGCATGTACCACGGCTCGCTGCGACCCGCCTTGACCGTTTCCATGTAGTACTCGATGCTGACGATCGCGTCCGCCAGACGATCCGTCTCGCGTTGCGTCAGCTGCGCGGGACCGCCGCTGTTCAGCATGGCCATCAGGAGGCTGCCAATTCGTTCGACGACCTCCATGGCGCGCGGCTTGCCAAGCATCAGCAGCCCAGCCTTGATGCCCTTGATCAGCGTTGGAACGCTGTCCAGCCCTTGTGACGGCGCCTGCTCCGTAAAGCTCTGGCTAACGGTTTCCTTAATTCGGGCGAGATTGATAATGCACTCGCGCATGACTGATTCGGCAACCTGCCGAAAAGCCGCGTCATCGACCGAGGACTCGGCCGAAGCCTGATCGCCGTCGGTATGCTGCGGCAATGTGAGTCGCAGCAGCTGTTGATCCAGGCGATCTTCGACGCGTAACAGGGTCGACGCTATGTCCAGAATAATCTGGTCATTGGCAACGCCGCCGCGCTCAACTACCTGCTTCAGCCGATCGATTTCTCCGTCGATATCACCGCGCAGTTCGCCAAGGCCGAGTACGCCGAGCGTATCGCTGATCTTCTTCAGCAACTCGAGTTGCGGCACGAGCTCCGATGACTTGTTCAGACCGGTTCGCACAAAGATATCAAGTACATCCTTGACGCGTCCCAGGTCTTCCTTTATCGCAGAGCCAACGGTAGCCATCAGCTTCGCGCTCGGCGCTGAAAGCGCGTCGCGCGCGTCCTCGACCTGCTGATCGCCCGGCAGCAGTTCCGAAAGATTGAAGGCCGCGCGAATTTCGCTAATGCGTTCCCCGGCATTGCTGGATCGCGCGACGTAATACAGCATGTTGTTCAGCATGTCGGCGACGGGATGTTGGTCATACGCGAGCAAACCCTCGTCAATCACGTACTTCAGCTGGCGGTCCGCCTGTCCCAGCAGGCGCTTGACCGAGATAGAGGTCTCCAGCCCCCCGTTCTGCAGCGACTCCAGAACGCCGCCTACGACCCACCAGAGCTGGTACATATCGTCCCGCGTTGCGGAATTCTCGAGCGCGGCTGCAACCTTGGACAAGGTTTGCAGGTGGCGCGACGTGTCGCCCCCCTTGATCCACCCGAGCAGCGCGAGCTGGAATTTGGGCCGCAGCCGCTTCGCAACCACTACGGGGTCTTCACCACTACCCGCACGATCCGAGACCTTCTTGCCGGAGCGACTGGGCGACAGGTTGAGCAACAGCAACGTGCCTTCGGACAGCAGTGGTTCGCCGCGCGCCGCGCGCAGGTCATTAAGCATTGGCAATAGTACAAGGGCGATGTCACGACCACCGCCGAGCAGTTTTTCAACGTAGATGGGCAGCTGAACCATTGCGCGCGTCAGCGCTTCGAGACCGTCTTCGCGGCCCTTTCCGGGGCGCAGGTTCGCCAGGTACTTGCAACCGAGCTCCATTTCCTCGACAAGCAGCGCCGCACCGTAGGTCTCGGTGATCTGCAGCGCACCACGCGCCTGGTGCAACAGCTCGCCAGCGCGGGTCAATGCAGCTGTACCGCCCCGTCCGTCGACGCAGTCCTCAAGCGCCAGATGCGCGTTGCGAATGGTCTCCATGAGCTCGGCACTGACAATCACCAGCCCACGCACAGCTCCCTGGCCGTCGTCGTCGCCGATTATTTGCTCATGAATGCCCGTGTTGCCCGTCATCTAGTCGTCCGTATCCATCGCGGCGCGCGCCGTCGAATTGTCCTATCCCGTTTTCGCTTGCGGGTTCGTCGACGGCGCAACCGAGGGCGGAACGGCGTTTGCCGTAGTCCGCGCCAGCACGCTGGCCTGCATCATTTCCGGTGGTAACGCGAATCCTTCAACCGTCTTTCTGAGCTGTGTCGCGAGTTCCGAAAGTTTCGCAATGGAGGCCGCCGTCGCCGAGGTCGCCTGACCGGTCTGCTGCCCGATCTCACGCAAGCGTGTCGTGCGCCGCGTCACGTCAGCGGCGGCGCTGGCCTGCTGTCGTGCAGACCCTGAAATATTCTGGACCAGGCTGGCAATCTGGTTCGATACCTGCTCGATCTCATCGAGCGCCGCGCCGGCGTTTTCGGCCAGCAGTGCCCCGCCAACAACGTCCGTCGTGCTGCGCTCCATCGAGATCACGGCTTCATTGGTATCTGACTGAATTGTGCGTACCAGCACTTCGATCTGCTTGGTTGCGTTCGTTGAACGCTCCGCAAGTCGCTGGACCTCGTCCGCAACCACGGCGAAGCCGCGACCGGCCTCACCCGCCATCGACGCCTGGATGGACGCGTTAAGCGCCAGAATATTTGTCTGCTCGGCGATGTCGTTGATGAGCTCGACGATATTGCCGATCTCCTGTGAACTTTCGCCGAGCCGCTTGATGCGCTTCGACGTTTCCTGAATGGTTTCGCGAATCGCATTCATGCCGTCAATGGTTCGCCGTACGGCCTCTCCGCCCTTGTGCGCGACCTCTACCGAGTGACGGGCGACATCGGACGATCGCTCTGCGTTGCCGGAGACTTCCTCGATGGAGGCCGCCATGGAAACGATCGATTCGGTGGCGGCGTTGATTTCCTTTGCCTGGTTGTCTGCCGCCCGGGCCAGGTGGCCCGCCGTGTTTTCGGTTTGCTTGGTTGCGTTGTCGACCATCAGCGCGGTGTCGTTCACCGTTGCCACCAGTTTGCGAAGCTCTTCAATAGCGAAATTGAAAGAGTCTGCAATCGTTCCCGTAATGTCTTCGGTAACGGTCGCTTCGACCGTCAGGTCTCCGTCTGCGAGACTGCCCATCTCGTCAAGCAGTCTCAGGATGGCCTGCTGGTTGCGCTCATTCTGTTCGGCTTGTTCTCTTGCCGCCGTCTCAAACACCGCGGATTTCCGGTGCAGTGTTAGCAGACCGCCAACGAGCAACAGCGCGAGCAGCACGGCGCCGATCGGTATCCACATGTTGTAGAGAAAGCCTGGCAACAGACCCTCTCCGGCCGACGATGCACTCGCGGCCCCCAGCAAGTTGTCAGCACTGGCATCCAGCTGTGCTTGCATCGCAGCGAGATCACCGACCTGGCTCAGCGATTCAGCCAGCGTCGTCGCATTCTCCTCAATACTGGCCAGGCTGCCCACGATCGGAATCAGGGCGACCTCGCGGCCTTCGTTATTGAGCGGGCGAACATCCAGGTCAGATTGCTCACCGGCGAGCGCGCTCGTAACCTCGCGAAGAAAAGTAAGGTCAGCATTCATCTCGTCCACCGCCGCCGTACCGCCGCCAGGAAGACTCGCAGCCGCCTGACCGACGCGGTCCGCACGCAGCTGGAAATCCTGGATGATAGCCGTCGACCCGGAACGTTCCAGCAGTTCGTTCGACTTCTCAAGGATCGCTCCTGCGTAAACACCGATGCTGTCCGCCGCCTCCTGAATTGCCTCGATGTCTGCGCGATTGCCGAGAATTACAGCCGCACTGGATCGCAGCTGCTGCCAGTCCGCGGAGCGACCAGGAACGCCGCTCATTTGCAGCGACGTCAATGTCTTGACGCTGCGATCAAGTTTATTGAACGCACCCTCGTCACCCGCGATTGCGCTCGCCGCTTGCGACGGTATCGCCTGAGATAAGGCCGCCGCCTGTGTCGCCGACGAATTGCCGCCGCCTGCCTGAAGGTAAACCAGCGCCGCTGCAGCAGCCAGGCAGATGCCGACGAGTGCAACGATGGATTTGAATGCAGACGAATTGTCAGTTTTGGTGGCCATAGTTAATCGAACCCTTATTCCGCAGAAGCCTGCAGAAACATTTTGCTTTCGACCAGATCGAAAAGATTGAATACGGGCCAGCGATCCTCGCCCCTCGTATAGGTTCCGCCGAGAAAGTTGTCGCAGCGTACGATGGTCTTCGCCGCATCGGCGGCGAAATCCTGATCCATGAACCGCCGGAAACCAAGTACTTCATCCACGACGATGCCCGCCGGAACCTCGCGATGGTTCACGGATATGACACGCGTCGTGCGCCTTAGCGTCGTTCGGCCGCTACCGAGCAGCAGCTTGATATCGACGAGTGGTAACAGGTGGCCGCGCAGGTTGGCGATGCCAAGTAACCAGCGCTTTGCGCCGGGAACTCGCGTTATCGAATCGGGCAGCATCAGGACCTCACGCACCTGTTCACGGTTGGCCAGAAATTGTTCCTCGCCGATGCGAAAGCCGACGCCAACCCATTCCGAAGGTAGAGCCCCGGCACCCTGGCCGGCGTGCGCTGCACGACTGCGATGCTCCATTTCCTGCAGCAACGCAAACGGTTGCTCTACCAACGCCGCGAGGTCAGCGGAATTACTCATTCAGCCTGCCATTACCGAGCGAACGGTTGCGATCAGGTCTTTGTCGGCGACGGGCTTCACGACATACTCGACAGCGCCCTGTCGCATGCCCCAGATCTTGTCAGTTTCCTGATCCTTGGTCGTTATCATGATGACCGGGATATCGGCCGTCTTGGGGTCCTTGGTCAGCTTGCGGGTCGCCTGGAAGCCGTTCATGCCCGGCATGACGACATCCATCAGGATGCAATCCGGGCGAGCGGTCATTGCCGCTTTCAAGCCTTCTTCACCGCTATCGGCGACCAGCGTTTCGAAGCCAGCTTTTTCGAGCATGTTCTGAAACAAGTGCAACTCGGTTGGCGAATCATCAATGATAAGAACCACAGCCATGTTTATCTCTTCCTAGTTGAGCTGGTTGGAAATCGCGCCAAGCAATTCGTCCTTTGTGAACGGCTTGGTCAGATACTGCTCGGAACCGACAATTCGGCCGCGCGCCCGGTCAAACAGGCCGTCCTTGCTGGACAGCATGATCACCGGTGTTTCCTTGAATACTTTGTTGTGCTTGATCAGGGAGCAAGTCTCATAGCCGTCGAGGCGCGGCATCATGATGTCCACGAAGATGAGGTCCGGCTGGTGATCAGCAATTTTTGACAGCGCATCGAACCCGTCAATTGCTGTAAATACCTGGCAACCCTCTTTGGACAATAGCGTTTCGGCCGTTCGGCGAATGGTCTTGCTGTCGTCCACCACAAGAATTTTGAGGCCGCTCATTGAGCGGTTTGCGTTACTTGACACCGAATTTCCCCACGTTCAAAAGCGACTTTTACCATATTGACATAAGTCCCGCTACGACGCTCGCCGCGTTACGCAAAATCGTCCGAAATCCGGTGCTTACGCAGGTTTTCGCTGTATAGTTGGCGGCGTCTTGCTGAAAGCCTGGAAGTTCTGCAAAAGATGGCCGCAAACTCGCTCAGGATCGGCGTCGTAATGGACCCGATCGACTCCATCGTCCCCAAGAAGGACAGTTCGTTTGCCATGCTTCTGGAGGCGCAGACACGCGCGGCAGAAATCCACTATTTCGAACAACGCGATCTTCGCATGGTGGCGGGCACGGCGTACGGAAAATCGAGACGGCTCGCCGTTGAGGACCGACCGAGCGACTGGTTTAAGCTCGGCGAGCGGCAAGACGTTGAGCTCGGCGAGCTGGACGTCATCCTGATGCGGAAGGATCCGCCATTCGATATGGAGTACGTCTACACGACGTACATTCTCGACCGCGCGAAGTCTGACGGCGCGCTGATCGTCAATGATCCGCAGGCACTGCGAGACATGAACGAAAAGGTCTATACGGCCTGGTTTCCCGAATGCACGCCACTCACGCTGATCACTCGCTCCATGGCAGATATGAAGTCGTTTCTCGCCGAGCACGAGCGGATTGTCGTAAAACCACTCGATGGCATGGGCGGACGCTCGATTTTCGTCGTGCAGAAAGGCGACAACAATGCCAATGTAATTTTCGAGACCCTGACAGACTACGATCGGCAATTCGCGATGGCACAGGTCTTCATTCCCGAGATTTCGCTGGGCGACAAGCGCATTTTGCTGATCGACGGCGAGCCCGTGCCGCACGCATTGGCTCGCATACCGTCTGGCGACGACAATCGCGGCAACATGGTCGCCGGCGCTGTCGCGAAGGGCCAGGCCCTCTCGGACAATGACCTGGCTATCTGTCGCACGGTGGGTCCGGTGCTGCGCGATGCGGGCGTACTGTTTGCCGGCATCGACGTGATCGGCGATTACCTGACAGAGGTCAACGTGACCAGCCCCACAGGCATCCGCGAACTCGATCGGCAGTTCGATATCAATATCGCCGGCTTGATGTTCGATGCCATCGAGAAAAGACTCGCCTGATCGCCAGAGCCCGTCGGCACCAGCCGGCCCAATGCGTGATGTGCCAAGCGGTGACCTGGTCCTCACTCCGTCAGGGCGTGAGCGTTTACACTGGTTGCATCGACTAATCGCTTGTTTATGTAAACAAAAAAGCGGAAAATTTTTGTACGTATGGCCAATATCGCCCTGAACCAGGATCCCCTCGACGAGCTGTTGCTCGTGCCGCCCGCTGCGCAGGATCGGCTGCCTGCCATGCTGTTCCTTGCGGCCCTGGTGCACGGCATTCTCATTATTGGCGTGACCTTCAACGCATCGCTGACAAACCCCTTCGCCGACGCCATATCGCTTGAAGTCACTATCGTCGCGGACCCGGACCAGCGCATCGACCAACCGGACGAGGCCTCCTACCTGGCGCAGGCCAGCCAGATAGGCGGCGGCAACACCTCGGAACAGGTACGACCTGCCGCCCCGCTGCAAAGCGCCATGCCGGTCGACAATCTCGGCCATGAAGACGGTACCGGCCTGATCGACGCGACCGCCCATACGCAGGCGGCGGATGAGGTACTCGCCTCGGCAAATGACAGCGACTATCGCATCACCCTCAACCCCAGATCGGACCCGCAACAGGTCAATAGCAAGGCCATCGCTATGGAGGCAGGCAGCGACACAACCCTGCCCCTGCCGCAGGAAGACAAGGCGTCGATGCTTATTCATGACGACGACCCGCGCCAGCTGATTGTCAGTGCCGATACCCGCGAGTCAGTCGTTGCCGCTTACCTGGACAACTGGAAACGCCGTGTTGAAGCCGTTGGCGAAACGTATTTGCCGGAACTCGGTGACCTCGGCGTCCTGACCGGCAGCCCGACATTGATGGTGAGCATTCGCGCATCCGGCGATCTGGAGGAGGCCATCATTCGCAAGACCAGCGGATCGACCGTACTCGATCTCGCGGCGCTCGACATTCTGCAGCGCGCCTCGCCGTTCAACCCCTTCCCGGCGGAGATAGCCGCCGAGTACGACACCGTGCGTTTCGAGTACAAATGGCTGTTCACTGACCAGCTCATTTCGACCGTCGGCAACGCAGAGTGACACCGGCCGCTTGTGCCGGATGATAATTGGCTTGATACTGTCTGTATGGGATCCGACAGTACCCTTACAAATCAATTGCTTATTGCCATGCCCGGCATGGCCGACCCGAATTTCAGCACCACCGTCACCCTGATCTGTGAACATAATGACGAGGGAGCTCTCGGGATCGTGATCAATCGCCCGCTGACCGTGCGACTCGCCGAACTGTTCAAGCAGCTCAACGTCGACAGCCCCGACCCGAACACGGGTGACGACCCGGTATTGGCCGGCGGGCCTGTCGGCACTGAACGCGGTTTCGTATTGCACGCCCCCGGCTGGAGCTACGAGAACACGCTGGCTGTCTCCGACGATATTCAGCTGACGCTGTCGCGCGACGTAATCGATGACATGGCCAGCGGCGAAGGTCCGGACAGGTCGATCGTCGCCCTTGGCTACGCCGGATGGCAGCCGGGCCAGCTCGAAGAAGAGATGCTCTCCAATTCCTGGCTAAATGTCCCGGCAACGCCGGAGCTGGTTTTTGATACGCCCTATGCCAAACGATGGGATTCGGCGGCAAGAACGCTGGGTATCGATATCGCAAGGATGTCGTCGGATGCCGGTCACGCCTGACTCCAATCCACCCAGGACGATCCTCTCTTTTGATTTTGGGCTGCGCCGCATCGGTGTGGCGGTGGGTCAGAACGTCACCAGCTCGGCGAGCCCTCTCGGTGTTGTCATGAATCGCAACGAAGGCCCGGACCATAAGCGCCTCGCAGAACTAATCGGCGAATGGCGGCCAACGCTGCTGGTCGTCGGCATGCCGTCGCACGCCGACGGCACGCCCAGCGATATGCAGGAACCGGTCAATGCGTTCATCGGCGATCTCGCACGTTACGGCCTTCCCATTGACACGATCGACGAACGCTACACGTCGATCGAGGCAGAGCGAGTCCTGAAGGAGGCCCGCGCCGCCGGCTCCCTCGGACGGATTTCCAAGGACATGATTGACAGCGCAGCTGCTGTATTTATCGCTGAAAGATACCTCGCAAGTGGGTAGAATTGCGCCGCGATGAACGCCGCCGAACCAACAGACATTCCACAAGACGAAGCGTCGCTGCAGCTCGATGGTAACGGTAACCTGCGCCACCTGCTGACGTTGAAAGGGCTCGACAAGGAGTTGCTGACCGACATTCTCGACGATGCCGGTAACTACCTTACCGAGCCTGGCCAGCTGCCCGCCCGCAGCCAGTCGCTGGCCGGAAAGACGGTTGCGAACCTGTTTTTTGAACCCAGTACCCGCACACGGGCATCTTTTGACCTTGCGGGCAAGCGCCTCGGTGCTGACGTCCTCAATCTCGACGTCAACACGTCGTCACGCAGGAAGGGCGAGAGCATCCTCGATACGATATATACGCTCGAGGCTATGCAGGTCGACATTATGGTGGTGCGAGACGCGAGCGCTGGGGTGCCCGCTTACATCGCGAGGCACCTGCTGCCACACGTCAGCATCCTGAATGCCGGTGAGTCCGACGTCTCACATCCGACGCAGGGACTGCTGGACATACTGACAATACGGCAGAACAAAGGCAGCTTCGAGAACCTCGTGGTCGCAATCGTCGGCGACATCCGGCATTCACGCGTTGCCATGTCAGCGTCACACGCCCTGTCGACTCTCGGTGTAGGTGAGTTGCGATTGATTTCGCCGCCGGTTCTGGCACCCGACCCCGAAGCCGTCCCTGGCGCACGAATCGTCGACAACCTCACGGAAGGACTGAGAGACGCTGATGTCGTCATGGCCCTCAGAATTCAGCGCGAGCGTATCGGCAATCTCGACGGAATCCCCGGTATCGACGAGTATTTTGCCAACTACGGCATCAGTCACGAAAGCCTGGAATTCGCGAAGCGCGACGCGATCATCATGCATCCCGGCCCCATGAACCGCGGTATCGAGATCGAGGGATCATTAGCGGACGGCCCCAATTCTGTCATTACGCAGCAGGTAACGAACGGTGTCGCCGTGCGCATGGCCGTGCTGGATCGCGTCGGCAAGACAATGGCTTTGCGGTGATCACCGCAGCACAGCAAAAGGCGCAGCAAAACCGGGGCACGATCTTCGTCGAAGACGGAGAGGTACTCTCGATTGACGCATTTCCCGGCGAGCAGTTCGTCATGCGCGTGCGAGCGCCGAAGTGCGCGGCTGCCGCCGAGCCGGGCAGCTTTGTACACGTCCGGTGCGACGAGACGCTGCCGATGCGGCGGCCGCTCTCGATCATGCGCGCCGGCGACGACTGGATAGAGGTCCTGTACAAGACTGTGGGCTACGGGCTGCATCTGTTGTCACGAAAAACTCCCGGCGAATCGGTCAGCGTGCTTGGGCCGATTGGCCAGCCCTTCCGGACAATTCCCGAGAGGCCGAACACCGTACTGATTGGCGGCGGCGTTGGTATCCCACCGATGATTTTCGTCGCAGACCGGCTGCGGCGCGCCAGAGACGGTGCGCAAGCACTTGCAATCCTGGGTTCGGAAATACCCTTTCCCTTCGATCTCATTCCTTCACGACTCGAAACACCGTGGCTTGACGCCGATACGAACAGCACGATGCCCTTGCTCGAGAGCTGGGGCGTGCCGACACGACTCGCCACCCTGGCCGGTTACAAAGGCTGCTTTGACGGCTATGTCACTGATCTCGCCGAGCAGTGGCTCAAGACGCTCTCCGCCGATGACCTGGAAAAGACCGTAGTTTTCGCTTGCGGCCCGACACCCATGCTGAAGGCGGTCGCCGACCTTGCCGCGCGCTATGCGCTGCCGTGCCAGGTATCGCTGGAGGAATACATGGCCTGCGCCGTCGGCGGCTGCGCAGGTTGTGCCGTCAAGGTCACCACGCCCGACGGCGAAGCGATGAAGCGGGTCTGCGTCGACGGCCCGGTGTTCGATGCAGCAACGGTGGTCTGGTAACACGGACTCGTTACGCTGCGGTTCATTCCTCCACGGGCGGCGCCAGGTGTAGCAGCGAACGCTTGTAATCGATAGTCACTATGAAGTGTTTCAGGACGTCATAGCCCAGAATGCCGTCTGAATTGTTCTTTTTGATCCGCGTACCCGTTCGTGCCGAATCCTGTTTGCCCACAGTGGTCTCGTTGCCCTCTGCCGGCACCATCGCAATCACGTTCTCAAGCGTAAATGGCCCGATCGTCATTGTGGGGAGATTAAACCACTGGTTGGTCGACACCCTGGTCACTCCGGCAACACGCACATCGGCCGTTCCGTATTTCTCCAGCCAGCCGTAACGAACGGCGGGTTTGCGCGGCATGAAGATACCGGTGTTATTGCCTGTATCCAGCATCAGCCAGGCTTTGTACTCGTCGTTCAGTTCAACTTTGACCATCGGCTGAGAGATGCCGCCTGACTTTTTCATTTTGACGTTGGCAACGTCCTTCAGGTTTATCGCGTCCTGACTAATGATCCGCAGGCGACTTTTGGGGTAGTCAATCTGCAATACGAAATTCTGGAAAAACGACAGGCCGACAAGCAGGTCGGCACTACCAATTCGAAGCGGTACGAGACGGTCTATCTTGAAAGAAGTCCCGAACATGCTGATATCGATACCATCGACAGGGCGAACCCTGCGGCTGCCATGCACCCCACTTATGACCATCTCTTTGCTGACTGAGTACTCACCCTCATGCTTGCTGAGAAATCGGTCAGAGATGCCGTTGAGCGACGCACCGGAATCGAGAATTGCCCGTGTTTCAACCCCGTTCAGAGTAACGGGAATAGAAATATGACCGCCGTCGCTGTCGAAGGGAACCCAGACAGAAACGCCCGCGGCTGCCGACAGGCAGAAGCCGAGACCCAGGAATAGTATAATTATCCTCACACGCGACCGCTCGAAACCCGGAAACCGGTCTCGATTATAGCGCGTCGGGACTAACCGCCGAAGTTGACTTTGGCTTCAAGGTTGGCGCGCGAGTCGGCGTGCGACATGGCCTCTTCCATCGTGATGGTGCCGTCCTTGTAGAGCTCGAGCAGCGCGTCATCGAAGGTCACCATACCGGACTCGCCGCTGTCCTTGTGGGCTTCCTTGATCGCGCTGATATCGCCCTTGAGGATCAGGTCCTTGATATGTGGCGTGTTCAGCAGCAGCTCGACAGCCGCCACGCGCTTACCATTGCGAGCGCGCACGAGGCGCTGCGCGAGGATCGCGCGCAAGTAGTGCGCGAGGTCCATGAAGACTTGCTTATGTTGTTCCTGCGGAAACAGGTTGATGATCCGATCCAACGTCTCAGCGGCGTTGTTCGAGTGCACGGTCGCAAGGACGAGATGGCCGGTTCCAGCCATGTCCAGCGCCGCGCGCATGGATTCGATATCCCTTATCTCGCCGATCTGGATAACGTCGGGCGCGGCACGCACAGCACTTTTCAGGGCGCGGCCGTAGGATTTGGTATCAAGCCCGACTTCCCGCTGATTGACGATTGACTGCTTGTTCGGATGCAGAAACTCGATCGGATCCTCGATGGTCAGGATATGCGAGGACGTTTTCTCGTTGCGATGGTTGATCATCGCCGCGAGGGTCGTCGATTTGCCCGCGCCGGTTGAACCGACCATCAGAACCAGTCCGCGACGCAACATTACCAGCTCTTTAAGCTGCTTCGGCATACCGAGTTCCTCGAGCGTCGGCATTTCGGAAGTGATGTAACGCAACACCATGGAGACGCTGCCGCGCTGATGAAAGACGTTGACGCGGAAACGCCCCAGTCCCTGCTCGGACAGCGCGAAATCGATTTCCAACTCCTTGTTGAACTGGTCCATCTGATCTTCGGTCATTAACTCAAACGCCGCCTGTTTCACCATTTTCGGCGTCATCTCAAGCTTGTTGACCGGCATGATCTTGCCCTCGATCTTTATCTTGGCCGGTGTGAAGGGCGCGAAGAACAGGTCGGACGCGTTCTTCTCGACCATCAACTTGAATAGCGGTTTGACGTTCATCTGGTTGGCATTCCTTGCGCGCTCAGAAAGTCTGAGCGGTATCCTCTTCCATAATGTGCAAGCTCTCGGCCTGTTGATCCGCGGCGGAAGCGTCGCGCTTGCTTTCCAGCTTGATCCTGAGGCGCAGCTCGTTCTTGGAGTCCGCGTTCCGCATGGCTTCCTCGTACGTAATGATGCTCTCCTCGAACAGATAGAACAGCGCCTGGTCGAAGGTCTGCATGCCCAGTCGCGTCGACTTCGACATGATTTCCTTAATTTGCCCGACCTCACCCTTGAAAATCAGATCCTGGACGAGCGGCGTATTGAGCATTATTTCCATCGCTGCAATACGACCGATACCGCCTTCGCGCGGGATCAGGCGCTGCGCGATAAAGGCCTTCGTGTTCAGTGACAGGTCCATCAGGAGCTGCTGACGGCGCTCATCCGGGAAAAAGTTGATGATGCGATCCATAGCCTGGTTGGCGCTATTGGCGTGCAGCGTCGCAAGGCAAAGGTGGCCCGTCTCCGCAAACTGGATGCCGTATTCCATCGTTTCCTTGTCGCGTATCTCGCCGATCAGAATGACATCTGGCGCCTGGCGCAGTGTGTTCTTCAATGCCGCATGCCAGGTTTCCGTGTCGACACCGACCTCACGCTGCGTTATCACGCAACCGTTGTGAGGGTGGACGTACTCCACCGGGTCTTCGATCGAGATAATGTGTCCGCGGGAATTGGCGTTGCGGTGCCCGATCATTGCAGCCAGCGTGGTCGACTTACCGGAGCCCGTACCGCCGACCACAATTACAAGACCGCGCTTGTTCATGACAATGTCTTTCAGGATGGGCGGAAGATCAAGATCCTCGAGCGTCGGGATTTCCGTCGTAATGGTTCGCAAAACGGCACCCACCATGCCCTGCTGAATAAACGCACTGACACGGAAGCGACCGATTCCCTGCGGCGCGATCGCGAAGTTACACTCCTTGGTCGCGTCGAACTCCTTGATCTGCTTGTCGTTCATGATTGAACGAACCATCATCGCTGCCTGTTCAGGAGACAGCGGTGTATCGGTCGCTTTGTGAACGGTGCCATCCACTTTGATTGCAGGCGGGAACGCCGCCGTAAGAAACAGGTCCGAGCCATCTCGCTCGACCATTTTTCGCAACAGGTTCTGTGTCAGTCTTACCGCTTGTTCGCGTTCCATCGTTTGCCTCTCCCTTCAAACCGGCGTGTATCTGCCAGCCTCAGAAATTCTCCTTATTGATTGCGCGGAAACGTGCCTCTTCCTTGTTGATCAGTCCTTTCTGCATCAATTCTGTAAGGTTCTGATCAAGCGTGTGCATGCCATGGCCCTGACCTGTCTGAATGGCAGAGTACATTTGCGCAATCTTGCCTTCGCGAATCAGGTTTCGAATAGCCGGCGTTCCAATCATGATTTCGTGCGCCGCGATGCGCCCACCGCCAACCTTTTTGAGTAGCGTCTGCGAGATAACGGCTCGCAGCGATTCGGACAACATGGATCGAACCATTTCCTTTTCAGCGGCAGGAAACACGTCAACAATACGGTCGATGGTTTTTGCGGCCGAACTCGTGTGCAGCGTGCCGAATACAAGGTGTCCGGTTTCTGCGGCGGTTAGCGCCAGCCGAATGGTCTCGAGGTCACGTAGCTCGCCGACGAGAATCACGTCCGGATCTTCGCGCAGTGCTGAGCGTAGCGATTCGTTAAAGCCCAACGTATCACGATGCACTTCGCGCTGATTAATCAGGCATTTCTTGGATTGGTGTACGAATTCGATTGGGTCTTCAATCGTCAAAATATGATCGGGTTTGTTGTCGTTGATGTAATCGACCATCGCTGCCAGCGTTGTCGATTTACCAGAGCCCGTCGGACCGGTCACCAGAACGATACCGCGCGGATGCATGGAGACATCCTTGAAAATCGGCGGTGCCCCGAGATCCTCGAGGCTCAGGATCTCGGAAGGAATGGTTCGAAACACCGCGGCCGAGCCGCGATTCTGGTTGAACGCATTGACGCGAAAGCGCGCCAGTTTCGGGATTTCAAAGGAGAAGTCAGTCTCAAGGAATTCTTCATAGTCCTTGCGCTGCTTGTCATTCATGATGTCGTACACCATGCTATTGACGTCTTTGTGGGTGAGCGACGGCATGTTGACACGCTTGATGTCGCCATCAACTCGAATCATGGGCGGCACGCCAGCTGACAAATGCAGATCAGACGCGTTGTTCTTCACGGCGAATGACAACAACTGGGCAACATCGACAGCCATATTTCTCCCTCACAAGATGAAGCTCCGGACTTACCATAACCCGGAACGAATTGAGCCTAGTATAGCGAAGCACCGGGACTAAAACGTGATTAGAGTCACGGAAAACTTAGCGTTAATCAAAGATTTGCTGGCGACGGCGGCCGTCGAGGCCGCTCGTGACCCGAATACCGTCAAATTGCTTGCCGTCAGCAAAAAACAGCCCGTGGAGCGGATTCTCGCCGCCGCCGCGCTCGGCCAGCGGGATTTCGGCGAGAACACCGTCCAGGAGGGTCTCGACAAGATCCGCGCCACGGCCGAAACCGGACTCAGGTGGCACTTTATCGGCCACCTGCAGAGCAATAAAACACGAGTAGTGGCCGAAAACTTTGACTGGGTACACACTATCGACAAGCCGAAGACAGCGCGGCGGCTCAGCGATCAACGCCCCGAAGAGCTGGGACCGCTGAATGTCTGCTTACAGGTTAATATCGACGCTGAGCCAGGCAAGTCGGGCGCGAGCATTGACGGGCTGTCCGAGCTTGCGGCAGCCTGCGTTGAACTGCCACGAATACGCCTCCGCGGGCTGATGTGTCTGCCGGCTGTCAGAGAAGGTTTTGCGACGCAGCGCGAACCGTTCGCAAAGCTACGACAATTGGCCGACGCACTGCACCAGGAGGGGATCTCCACGGACACTTTGTCGATGGGCATGAGCGCGGATTATCGCGCCGCGATCTTCGAGGGTGCGACGATCGTGCGTATTGGCACCGCACTGTTTGGTGAAAGAGCTCAGGCACAGGAATAACAATGGACTACGGAAAAGTCGCCTTCGTTGGCGGCGGCAATATGACACGCGCCCTTGCTGGCGGGATGCTCGCAGCTGGTTACGAGGCAAGCCATGTTCTCGTTTCCGAGCCGCTCGCCGAGCACCGCAAGCAACTGACGGAACAGCTGCCCGGAGCTGTGATTCGCGACGACAACGCCGCAAGCGTCGCCGAGGCCGAATGCGTGGTCTTTGCCGTCAAGCCGCAGATACTCAGTGACGTTTGCAAGCCGCTTGCGCACATTGTGCAGACCACCCGGCCCCTCATTATTTCCATTGCGGCAGGCGTTCGCAGTAGCGACATCGATGCGTGGCTCGGCGGCAACCTCGCGGTCGTGCGGGTAATGCCCAACCAGGCCGCTCTTTTGCGGCTCGGTATTTCCGGCATGTTCGCCAACGACAAGACGACCGAACTGCAGCTGCGTGCCGCCACCAACATAATCGCAACGACAGGTCCTGTGATACCCGTCCCCAGCGAGGCGGACATCGATACGGTGACCGCGGTGTCTGGTACGGGTCCGGCCTATTTCTACCTGCTCGTAGACATGCTGGTACGCGTGGCGGTGGATCTCGGCCTCGACTACGACGCAGCGCTCGCGCTGGTCCTCGAAACCGCGCGCGGTGCCGGCGAAATGGCCGAACAATCCGGCGAGACCATGGACGCGCTGATTGCTCGCGTGCGTTCTCCCGGAGGCACCACGGCGGCCGCATTCGACTACCTTGATACCACCGACTTCCGTGATGCTTTCAGTGCGGCGGTCATCGCTGCCCGCGATCGCGCCGTGGAGCTCGCCGACAAGGCTCATGAAGAAGGCAAGGACTAATGCCCTCCTGTCTGGCTGGTGCCTTTCCGATCAGCACGCGGCCTGTGGCGTCCCTTGGTAAACTCTGGGTATCACCGACGGAATACGCCTTGCACCTGGCGTTTCTGCGCGATCTGACATCGACGAATTAGCCAGACAGGACACCAGGGCATGCCATCAAATATTTCATCCGCCATCGTTTTCATTGTTAACGCCCTGACCAGCCTCTACCTGCTCGTGCTGTTGCTGCGTTTCTGGATGCCGTGGTTGCGCGCAGACTTTCGTAATCCGCTTGCCCAAGGGATCTTGCGCTTCACATCACCGTTGGTCGTTCCGGTGCGGCGCTTCGTGCCGTCATTCGGCAGGCTCGATACGGCGACCGTACTTGTCGCTTTTGTCATTCAGTATCTGACAGTCCTGTTGCTGCTGCTGATCCTCGGCCGATCGGTCGGAATTGCCGTAGTCTCACTGACAGCGGCGGTCAAGCTGGTGGTATTGTCGATCAACCTGTTTGTCTTCGCGATCTTCATTCGCATCATCCTTAGCTGGGTTGGGCAAGGCGGCTACAACCCGGCAACCGCGATCATCACGACGCTGACCGAGCCGGTGTTGCGACCGTTCAGGCGCATCATTCCTGCTATGGGCGGCTTCGACATTTCACCGATTTTCGCGGTCATTCTGCTGATGGCGGCGACGATTGTTGTCAACGGGTTCAACCCGTTAGGAATCTAGCAACAGGCCTCGACACCTGTGCGCGTATCGAGGGCGACGATCTGTACATCGCCGTTCGCGTGCATACGCGTGCGAAAACCAACGAGATATCGGGCACCAAGAATGGCCGCCTGCAGATTCGTACGACAGCCCCGCCCGCGGATGGCAAGGCCAACAAGGCGATCACCAAGCTGCTTGCAGAACGACTGGATATTGCGCCATCTCGAATAGAGCTGCGGCGCGGCAAGACCCACCGTGACAAACAATTCCTGGTGAAAGGGCCCCTGCAGGACTAGAAAAACAGCGCGTTTTTCAGCGGCGAAGCGTGCGCGAGCGGCCGCCAATGGTTTATAGTGAAAGAAAAAGGGGGCAGGCCTCATGACGATTACCAGAACGTTGATCTCTCTATCATTGCTCGCACTGGTGGCCGCCTGTGGCGGTGGCGGCGAATCTGCAAGCGTACCGAAGGCAGAACCAGCCGGCGCTTCCTCGGCAGATATCGGCGACCATGTCGTTCATTTCAGTGCCTTGTCAACCGACCAGCTACCGCCGGACATCGCTCGCGCGTACAACATTCTGCGCAGCAAGAATCGCGCAATGCTCAACGTTTCGGTCATCCGCAAATCGGATAGCGCGCCGGTACCGGCAAAGGTCAACGTCAAGACGGTGAATCTGACAGGCCAGTTGAAGAACGTCACCATGCGTCAGATCGACGAACAGGAAGCGATCTACTATATCGGCGAAACCGCAGTTGCCAACCGCGAGACATTGGTGTTCGACATCAGCGTGATTCCGGAAGGTTCGACGCGGGCATCGGAAGTTCGATTCAAACGGGAGTTCTATACGGACTGAATGTCCTCAACAACGCGTCGCGATCTGCGCGAAGCCAAAACCTTCCGGCAATCAGGCATACATGCACCAAAAAAACCTTTAAAAAAAGGCGTTTTTTGTCTTACACCTCTGTAAAACATGTGTTATCGTCGCGCTGCTTTTGATGCGGGCGCAGCCCGTTTTAACCACGAGCTCTCGCTCGTTTTTCTTTTTCCAGGAGTCAGTTTTTCATGGCCACAAAATCTAACAAGCCACCTACCAAGTCTGAAATCTACGCAAAGATCGTTGACGATACCGGTCTGTCGCGCAAAGACGTCGCCGCAGTTTTCGAATCGCTGAATGGTCAGATCAAGAAGAATCTTGGCGGTCGTGGCGCTCCGGGCATGTTCACAATGCCCGGCCTCTTGAAACTTCGCGTTGTAAAGAAACCGGCTCGTCCGGCGCGCAAGGGCACCAACCCTTTCACGGGTGAAGAGATGATGTTCAAGGCGAAGCCGGCCTCAAAAGTCGTTAAGGTTTCTGCTCTGAAAGGCCTGAAAGACATGGTCTGACATTCAGACAATCTCTGAATGAAAAAGCCGGGGTTACCCCGGCTTTTTTTTTGGCTCCCAGCCAGCATCGATAGCCTCAGTAACGAAGCTGGAAACGGCTTCGCGCAAATCGACGAGGCGGCCATGAAAGAAATGCTCAGCCCCCTCCATGACCAGCAGGTCGGGGCCCGGTTCGAGACTATTGAACCAGTCGACGGTCTCATCTATTTCGACCAGCTCGTCCTCGTCCCCCTGGACAACCAGCCAGGGGCACTGCGGCTGTCGGGTTAGCCCTGCGGCAAAGCGCGACACGGCCGGCGCGACACTGACAAGGCCGCTGACGTCCCTCTCAAGCGCGGCACGCACGGAAATAGCCGCGCCGAAAGAAAAACCGGCAAGCCATAGCGGCTGGCCCTGCTGCACCTCCCGCATCCAGTCAATCGCAGCCAGCGCATCGTCCAGCTCGCCGATTCCGTCGTCAAATTGACCGTCGCTATTTTCGGTGCCGCGAAAGTTGAATCGGAGCGCCGCGAAACCAAGACGAACGAACGTCCGCGCCAGCGTGTGGGCAACCTTGTTGTGCATGGTTCCGCCGTGCTGTGGATGCGGGTGACAAACGACTACCGCTGCGATCGCTTCGGCATCAGCCGGCATCTCGAGCATCGCCTCGAGCCGGCCGGCTGGTCCATCGATGAACATGGACCTGGTTCTTGGTTGTTTTGACATTTGTCGTATTGACTCCCGCCCGAACAAGGGTGGTCTGCTCACTGCTTAATGCTGTAAAATTATGGCCTTATGAAAATCCGGTGACCCTTGGGACGGCCGGCAATCGAAACAGGTGATGCCATGAGCTCCACGATGGACCTCGAGACACAGTATTGTGCCCATAACTACCATCCGTTACCCGTTGTTTTGACGCGAGGCGCAGGCGTATTCGTATGGGATGAAGCCGGCAACAAGTACCTCGACATGATGAGCGCCTACTCCGCCGTCAGCCATGGCCATGCGCACCCGCGCCTGGTGCACCTGGTGCAGGAGCAGGTTGCGCGCCTGACGATCGTCTCACGCGCATTTTACTCGGACATGCTGGGACCGTTTCTTGAGCGCGCTTGCCAGCTAACCGGGCAAGACATGGCGCTGCCGATGAATACTGGCGCCGAGGCCGTTGAGACCGCAATCAAGGCCGCGCGCAAATGGGCCTATACAGTCAAGGGCGTGGCGAAGGACAAGGCCGAGATTATCGGCTGCGATGGCAATTTTCACGGCCGCACTATTGCGGCGGTTGCCATGTCGGATGAGCCACAATACCAGAGCGGGTTCGGTCCGTTTCCGGCAGGCTTTCGCAACGTCAAGTACGGCGACATTGGGCTCCTCGAAGCCGCTATCAATGAAAATACCGCGGCGTTCATCGTCGAACCCATCCAGGGCGAAGGCGGCATCGTCATGCCACCTCCCGGGTATCTGAAAGCGGCGGCTGAACTCTGCAGACAGCACAACGTCCTGTTCATTGCCGACGAGATCCAGACCGGCCTTGGCAGGACCGGAAAAATGCTCGCCTGCGATCACGAAGGCATCAAGCCCGATGCGCTGATTCTCGGCAAGGCACTCGGCGGCGGAATACTGCCGGTCTCCATGTTTCTTGCACGTCGTGACGTCATGGAAGTCTTCACGCCTGGCGACCATGGCAGTACTTTCGGCGGCAATCCACTGGGTGCGGCAGTAGGTCTCGAGGCACTGAATATACTGGTTGAAGAGGATCTCGCAGCCAGAAGCGCCGCCATGGGCGAGTACCTCATTGACCAGCTTCGGGCGATCGACTGCCCCCTCATTCAGGAAGTTCGCGGCAAGGGGTTATTTATCGGCCTCGAAATCAACCCGAATTACGCGCACGCGCGCGACGTCTGCAAGGCGCTGATGAAGCGCGGGCTCCTCAGCAAGGAAACGCACAGTACGGTTGTTCGACTCGCGCCGCCGCTGATTATCAGCCAGGCTGAAATTGACTGGGCAGTGACCCAGATTCGGGCCGTGCTCAACGAGATGAACGAACATCGACTGGCATCCTGAGGCCCGCAACGGAATCACTGCATGACTGAAGTTACAGCCATCCACGCTACCCTGCTCGTCCTGACGGCGCTGATCGGCGCGGCCGTCGCCTGGGTCCTGCGCGGCAAGCGGGCCACCCAGGAAAAGGCGGCCATCAACGCAGGCTGGCAGGAACAGATGGGGGCGCAGCGAACCGAGCATCAGCGCCTGGTTGAGCAAAACAAGAGCCTCATGGATCAGCTCAACCAGACCCAGGCCTCCAATCGCGATGCGAAGAACCGCGCCAAAGAGCTGGCCGAGGCGGTACAGACGGCGTACGCCCGACGTGACGAACTGCAGCGCGAGATCAAGGATGTACGCGGCAGTCTCGAGACAGTACTGAGCCAGCGCGACAAGTTGCGAACTGATATATCCGGCTTCTCCGGCGATTCCGCCAGCGAAGAAAAGGACGAGAAGATATTCCAGCTCAGCCGCGAACTGGAGAGCTGGCATCAACGGCTCCCTCCTCTACTCGAGCGCTACCGCGCGCGCGACGACCAGGCCGTCAAACTCGAGGCAGATCTTGCCGCGGCGAAGGTCAGAATCGAGCAACTTGAGGGCCAGCTCAACGACAATCAGACGCGTATCGAGCCGGTTCTGGATCCTGACGCGCTCACCGACGGGCGTGACGCATCCAACGACGATACGGACAGCACTACTGAGCCGCCGTTACAGGCGTCTGAACTGAGTTCTGGCGAACAACGGCAGAGCCTGCGCGACGACCTGAAACAGATCAAGGGCGTCGGCCCCGCCATCGAAAAAACGCTTAACGATATGGGTATCTTCCGCTTTCAGCAGATTGCCGACATGACGGAGTACGATATCGATCGGGTTGCGGAACGTCTCAAAGGGTTTCACAGTCGCATCTATCGCGAGAACTGGATTGGCCAGGCGCGAGAACTTACAGACCGCAACGAACGCCTTGCTGCACAACAGCCGAATTGCCCCCCTGCTGCTGGTCTTCCTGCTTGGCGTACTCGGTTTTGTCTCTGTCGATAAGGGACTCCCAGCCAACACGCCGCCGCCGGCCCAGTACTCTGCCGTCGATACGCCACGCCTGGAAATTTCAAGGCTCCGGGGGCGCGTCCAATTATCCGGGCATACCGTATCCCTGCGCCACGAGAACGACCTACTGCAGAAGGCCGCTCGTTCTATTTCACCGTCGCAAACCAGCACGGACTTCAGGCCACTGGGCACAGCGCCAGACTACTGGGCGCCGGCATCGGCCGCCTTGCTCGAGACGCTGGAGGCGACGATCTCGGCCAAGGCGCTGTTCAGCGGTAACCTGCTGCAGATTCGCGGCGTGAGTACAGCGGCCTGGGGCGAAGCCGAGAGGCGGCTGCGCGAGGCGCTGCCAGAATCCGTCGAACTGGATATTGAGATGATCATCGCGGACGACCGCATCGATACGCTCGACTTATGCGCGCGGGCGTTTGCAGAGTATCGAACTGGCGCTATCAACTTCGAAGAGTCATCCCCGGTGCTGCGCGAGTCCGCGAAGCTAGCCCTGGATCAGGCCCTCTCCCTGGCGGATGCCTGTCGCTCCTCGGTGATAGCTATCACGGGCCACACCGACGCGTCCGGGCCGGAAGCCTGGAACCGCCGTCTCAGCCTGACGCGTGCCAATGCAGTCGCAGACTACCTCGAGAAGGGTGGCATTGATGGCGAGCGCTTGCGGACAAACGGCGCGGGCTCATCAATGCCGCTGGCGAGTAATGAGTCCCGTTACGGCCGCGGCCAGAACCGGCGTATAGAGATTCGGTTTCAGTCGGACCCCTGAGATCTGGCTCCGGGAATCAGCTTGCCGATTCGTCGGGTGTCGTCAATCGCACCAGCTCGATTTCAAACAGTAGCGTCGCATTCGGCGGCACGGGCGGTTTGCCGCGAGCCCCGTAGCCAAGCTCGGGAGCAATTTTCAGTTCCCGCGTTTCACCGACAAGCATGCAGGCAACACCGAGATCCCAGCCCTTGATCACCTGCCCGCTATCGAGCGTGAACTGGAACGGCTGAATACCACCCGAAGCCCAGATTTCGGTTCCACGACCGCCATCCGCATTCTCATCGTACAGCCAGAGCGTCGTATGCACGTCCGCATGGTCGCCGGAAACGGCTGTCGGACCGTAGCCTTTGTTTGTAATACGGGCGGTGAGTCCAGGGGCGACATCAACATTGCCGTTCTCGTCCGCTTGCGGGCAGGCTGCGAGTTGTGCGCTGCGTGCGTCGCTTTCATCGCTGGCGTTCTGCTGTGACTCACCACATGCGACCAGCGTTAACGTGAGGAAAGCGGTTAACAGTAGTTGTTTCATTCCTTGGCTTCCTTGAAATCCAGTGATGCCGAGTTGATACAGTACCTGAGGCCGGTTGGTTGCGGTCCGTCTTCGAAGACGTGGCCAAGGTGTGCATCGCAGTTGGCACAGACGGCCTCGACCCTCGCCATACCGTGCGACGCATCGGTCTTTGTGCGCACCGCCTCGCCCGCCAGCGGCAACCAGAAACTCGGCCAGCCGGATCCTGAATCGTATTTATGGTCCGAATTGAAAAGCGGCGCATCACAACAGATACATCGATAGCTGCCGTCAGCTTTGTGGTCGACGTACTTGCCGGTAAACGGCCGTTCTGTCGCGGCATTCTGCGTGATCTTGTATTGCTCCTCGGTGAGCTTGCCCCGCAAATCGTCTGTGTTGTTACTCATTGACCGCCCCCGCATCGATATCCAGCAATAGTTTATTCATGCGCTGCACGTATTGTGCCGGATTATCCAGCTGAGATCCCTCGGCCAGCAGCGCATGATCCATAACGATGTTAGAGAGGTCTTTGAAACGTCCCTTGTCCGCTTCATTCGAGAGTCGATCGACGAGTGGATGCTCGATATTTATCTCCAGTATCGGTTTGGATGCCGGCATCTCCTGGCCGCTGGCCTCCAGCATGCGCCGCAGCTGCGGGTTCAGATCATTATCACCGGCAACAACGCAAGCCGGTGAATCAACCAGGCGCCGACTGACCTTCACAGCATCGACCCGGTCTTCGAGCGCCTTGGTGATCTTCTTCAGCAACGCCTCGTGCCCGCCGGATTCCGTCTGCTCCTCGGCTTCCTTGGCCTCAGCCTCTGGTAGATCCAGTTCGGATCCCGTGACATCAACGAGCGCCTTGCCGTCGAACTCCGCCAGGCCGTCGACCAGCCATGGGTCAATCCGGTCGGTTAGCAGCAGTACTTCGAAACCGTGCTTCTTGAGCTGCTCCAGGTGCGGGCTCGCCAGAGCCGTCTCGTAATTTTCAGCGAGGATGTAGTAAATCTTGTCCTGCCCCGGTTTGGCGCGACTGACATAGTCCTCGAGAGACTGGTTCTGATCCTCCTTGCCACCATTGGTCGTGGCAAAGCGCAGCAGTTTGGCCAGCTTGTCCTTGTTGGCATGGTCTTCGATCGCGCCCTCTTTAAGAACCTGGCCGAACTCTCGCCAGATGGTCTCGTACTTGTCCGCTTCGCCGGAGGCCATTTTCTGCAACATATCAAGCACGCGTCGCGTCAGCGCGCTGCGCATCGAAGAAAGCTCCGGGTTTTGCTGCAACAGTTCGCGGGATACGTTCAGCGGCAGGTCCGACGAATCCACGACGCCTTTCACGAACCTCAGGTACAGCGGCAGGAACTGCTCTGCCTCATCCATGATAAAGACACGCTGTACGTAGAGCTTGAGACCTCTCGGCGCTTCGCGATTCCACAGGTCGAATGGCGCTGCGGCTGGAATATAGAGCAGGCTCGTGTATTCCCGTTTACCTTCAACGCGGTTATGACTCCAGGCGAGCGGATCAGCGAAGTCGTGGGACAGGTACTTGTAGAATTCCTTGTACTCGTCGTCGCTTATCTCGTTTCGTGCCCGCGTCCAGAGCGCGGTTGCGGAGTTCACGAGCTTGGGCTCCTCGTCCTCGGCACCTGTCACAAGAAGCGAGACCGGGAAGCCGATGTGGTCAGAGTATTTGCGTATCAGCGATTCGATGCGGAGTGCGTCGGCGAACTCCGTCTCATCATTCTTCAAGTGCAGAATAACGCGAGTGCCGCGTTCAGAGCGCTCGATTTCTTCGACCGTGTATTCCCCTTTACCATCGGATTCCCACCGAATGGCATCTTGCTCTGCTAACCCCGCGCGGCGCGTTTCCACCGTGACCTTGTCCGCGACAATGAAACTCGAATAGAAGCCTACGCCGAACTGCCCGATCAGCCGAGCATCATGCTGCTGATCGCCGGTCATCTGCTGCAGGAACTCGGCCGTACCGGATCGCGCGATAGTGCCAAGATTGTCGATCAGCTCGTCGCGCGACATTCCGATGCCGTTATCGATGATCGCCACCTGCTGCTTTTCCGCGTCGACTTCGATACGGACAGCCAGTTCCGTATCGTCGCCGAGTAACTCGGGATTCGCCAGCGACTCGAAGCGCAACTTGTCGGTCGCATCGGACGCATTGGAAATCAGTTCACGAAGAAAGATCTCCTTGTTGCTGTACAAAGAATGGATCATCAACTGCAGAAGTTGACGGACTTCGGTCTGGAACCCGAGCGTTTCCCGCTTAGAACTGTCGGCCACCGGCATTACCTCTTTTCCAAAGGTTGAGACGATGGGGGCTCTTGGGAGTATTTCAAGCCCGGAATCGGGCAGCTTTCGCGGCTATCAGGACGCCTGCAGAGGTCCGCGGGTAGGCGCAGTAGCGGTACGATAGAGGAGCGTCACGAACAGCAGCAGGCAGGTCGCCAGCGCCAATGGCGGATGAGACAGTGCCAGCCAGATCCCGGACGCAATCAATGTGAGGCTTGCCGAGGCAGCCAGAATACGGAGAAACAGTCGACGAATCGGCTCGTAGATCAGGCCCAGGGTGCTAACCAGGTCATCAATATCGTCCAGGTACAGCAGTACACATTCCATGCAGTCGTTCCTAGCGGATAATCGAAAGCAGAGGCCCGGCGCTTTCCGCGTCACCGCTATGGGTGTCCGCATCAAGCATTGAGGCGTTGTTGGATTCTTTGGCGTGCGCGATAGCGCGGTGAAATAGTTCCCAACGCTGCCGAGCGGACTCGTTCTTTAGCGCGTCGATGGGAGAATCCGATGTCTTACAGTTGTTTGCCATACTCTTCATTCAGAACGTTGGTCAATCATGAAGGTCGACTATAAGGCCGCGGAATTCCCACGGCCGTGAGGCAGATCACAGCTTGCTGCACGACGCCGCGCGCGGCCCGGAAATTGTGCGGAAACCAGACGTAGTTCGCGTTTTTAAAGGGATGTAATTCACACTACCAAGCCCGTCATTTGTTGTTCCGAACACAACGCAAAACGCCGGCGGCCGCCGGCGTTTTACATATGTTGGATTGCATCGCTTGAAGCGGTTGCCTAGTCCTCGTCGGGCTTTCTGGTCCAGTTGCGTTTCACCTGGTCGGACCAGTCGCGATAGCCTTTCCAGGAATACAACGCCGGGTCGATGCCGGCGCGTCGGCTGCGCGTTGCCGGCGCCTTCGAGATCCAGCGGCGATATTGTTTCCAGCCATCCGCATCATTGGCGGCTGGTTCAACCATGGTCGCGGCTGCATCTTCGTTCTTGGGGGGAGCTTCAGCGTCCGTGCCAAAACCATCAACCCATCTCATGTTCTTGCTATCTGACATTGAGTATTCTCGGTCAATCCTTTGACTAAATACTAGGGCTGAAAACGCCAGATTCACAGGAACTACATCACAATGCGAAATCCTTTTTTATTATTATTTTCAGTAAGTTAAGTGTTGGTTTTACTTAATCACGTAACACGGCTGGTATTCACCGCTTGAAATCTTCATGCGCTTGCTCGCAACAAATCCCGCCAGCAGATCGTCGAGCAGGGTCATGATTCTCTGTGAGCCATCGATCTCGAACGGGCCTTTACGTTCAATAATCTCGGCTGTGTCCTCACGGACGTTGCCCGATACGATTCCGGAAAACACGCGGCGCAGGTTCGCAGCCAGCTCATGCTTCGGCAAACCCTCGTTGAGATTGAGCTCACGCATGGTCTCGTGGGACGCCACGAACGGCTGCTGAAAATGCGGGTCGATTTGCAGACGCCAGTTGAAGTAGTAGGCATCGCCATGACGGTCCCGGAATGCGAGTACGTCCTCGAGACGCTGCTTCATCCGACGCGCAACCTCCAGTGGGTCATCGATGATGATCTGGTAGCGCTCCCTCGCCTCATCACCGAGCGTCGCGGCGACAAACTCGTCGATCTGCCGAAAGTACTCCTCTGAAGACGCGGGCCCTGTCATGATCATCGGCAAGGGCTGGCCCTGGTTGTTCGGGTGCATGAGCACACCAAGCAGGTAGAGAATCTCCTCGGCGGTGCCGACGCCGCCCGGGAATACAATCACGCCGTGCCCCAACCGAACGAAGGCCTCAAGTCGTTTTTCCATATCCGGCATAATTACGAGCGAATTGACGATCGGGTTCGGCGATTCGGCGGCTATGATGCCGGGCTCCGTGATTCCGATATAGCGGCCGCCACGAAGACGCTGCTTCGCGTGGCCGATCGTCGCGCCTTTCATGGGCCCTTTCATTGCGCCGGGACCACAGCCGGTACAGACATTTAAAGCGCGAAGACCAAGCTCGTAGCCGACCTTCTTCGAATAATCGTATTCGTCACGGCTGATGGCATGCCCGCCCCAACAGACAACCAGGTTTACTTCTGCCGGCAGCGTCAACATCTTGGCGTTGCGTACGATGTGAAAGACCGCGTTCGTAATGCCGTCTGCGGCGC
>RCNE010000260.1_pt1 | contig 28184 bp, 21 predicted proteins | sample 2041361 | NCBI WGS metagenome assembly RCNE01 (sample SAMN09708229, study PRJNA481090) | Marine sediment metagenome, whole genome shotgun sequencing project. | reverse complement strand
TCAATGCTGTTTCTGGAAATTTGGATAAAAAAGGAGGTACACTCGTAGATAAAGGGGTGATGGATTTCATAAAATTTGGTGTCAAAAATGGTATCCTAATGCGAAATGATAAAAGTAGGATTGGAGGAATGACTTCTGTAAATGATGCTTTTCCAGGGGGCTTAATGGCGGATGAAATTCTTACTCCTGGTAAAGGGCAATTAAAAGCCCTATTTGTGACTGGTGGAAATCCATTGATTACGATGCCTAATTCGGAGAAATTAAAAACGGCCTTGCAAAAATTGGAGCTTTTGGTAACGCTAGATATATACCAAAACGAGACAAGCTCAGAGGCACATTATGTTTTGCCATGTACAGATCCATTGCAACGCCCTGATCTGCCTTTTATTTTTCCTCTTATGCTTGGTTTGCAACAAAAACCTTATATGCAGGCCACAAAGGCTGTAGTTAAACCTATAGCAGAACAACGAGATGAAAGTTCTATCTATCTGGATCTTGCAAGAGCATGCGGAATGCCTTTGTTTGGGTCAAAAATGGCACAGTCGTTTTTTACGGGTATCCAAAAATACCATACGAAGAAAAATAAGAAAGACTTCCCTTCATTGCCACAAGAGGCCTTGCTCAATGGGTTGTTACGACTTACAAGACAATCATCTTTTAAAAAAACACAGGAGCATAAAAATGGAATTTTAACCAAAGAACACGATCCAGGAAGTTTTGTTCCTAAAAGAGTCATGACGGCTGATAAAAAAGTGTGTTTAGCGCCTCAAATTTTGCTGGATCAATCTCAAAAACTTGAAAAGGATTTTAAAGATGAAAAAGTAAATGCACATCGTTTTAAACTGATCACAAAACGTGCCGTTACCACCCATAATAGCTGGACGCACAATATTGAACGTATGACCTCGAAAGGACGAGATACCAATTATGCCTACTTGCATCCAAGCGACATGCAAGAGCTAAGACTGCAGGAATTGGATTTAATTGAAGTTCGTTCAGAAACAGCTTCCATCCGAATTGCGGTTAAACGTTTATCCACATTAATGCCTAAAACCATTGCAGTTCCTCATGGATGGGGGCATCAGCATGCAAAAGGTTTACGCCATGCAAATAAAACAGCTGGAGTGAATGTCAATATATTGGCTGCTGATGGCCCTGATAAACTGGATAAAGTATCTGGAATGGCTCATTTAACAGGAATTATAGTAGATGTTGAAGCTGCAGAAGGTATACTGCAAGCTACCTGGTCAGGGAATTAATGAGCTGGTTTAAAAAAACGATTTTTAACTATTGCCATGAGGGTTAATACTACCATATCATGTATATTCTATTTTGATGTATCTTTAAATACTTGCAGGGGGTAATAGGGTTACTATTAGAAATGAATAAACAGATCATTGTAGAATTCAAAATTAATTAAAATACACAGTTATGAATAGGAGAGAAAATTTTACAAGAAAACAGTTCAAGCTTATGAATAATTGTATCATCGTCGTAGCCCTTATGTTGCTGACGCTTCATGTTGAAGCCCAAGGTAATATTACCACTAAATTAGGGTATCCTGCAGATGCTAAATTACTGATCATCCATTCAGATGATTTGGGTGTAGCGCATACTGAAAACATGGCTTCAATTAGTGCCATTGAAAATGGATCGGTAAATTCAGCAAGTGTGATGATGCCTACACCCTGGGTCTTGGAAGTGGCTAATTATGCCAAAGCCCACCCCGATACGCACGATTTTGGTTTGCATTTGGTCTTGTCTTCTGAATGGAAAAATTACAGATGGGGCCCGGTAAGTTCTATCAATAAGGTACCTACCTTGATTAACGAACATGGTTATTTTCATGCAGGTTGCAATTCAGAATTAAATAGTAAGGAAGTTGAAATGGAATTAAGAGCCCAAATAGACAGGGCTTATGCCATGGGATTGATTCCAACGCATTTAGACAGTCATATGGGTTGTTTGATGCAAACTCAGGAACTGATAGAGGTCTATTTAAAAATGGGGAAGGAATATAAACTGCCGGTGATGGTGAACAGGGATTTCCCTGAGGAGCTTCTTAAAAAATATGAGGTAAAAGTTGTTTTAGAAGAAATCTTGACCATTATGCCCGAAGAATATGCCAAAGGAACTGAAGCCTACTATATCAATGCCATCAAAAATTTGAAACCAGGTGTATCAACTTTTTTAATACATACGGCTTATGATAATGAAGAATTAAAAGGTATGGCTATTGATCATCCGGAATGGGGTAGTGCTTGGAGGCAGAAAGACTATGATTATTTCACCTCTGATAATTGCGCTAAACTTCTTAAAGAAGAGCATATTCAATTGATCACCTGGAGACAACTGAAAGAGGCTTTTTATTCTCAAAATTAGAAGTAAAATTTAAAAGTATAAATCCAAGTATTAATTTATCCCATCCATGAGACTAAAAACTTTAATGTCAGTTGTTTTCCTAATACTGAGCTTTCAATTTGTTGTAAATGCTCAGAAATCTGAAGAAATATTCACCATTTATTTGGTCAGGCATGCAGAAAAAGAGTTGTCAGCTGTTAATCCCAAAGATCCTCCTCTCACTCCATGCGGCATGCAAAGAGCAGAGTCTTTGGCAACATTTCTTAAAGATGTAGACCTTGACGAGATATACAGCACTGATTATTTACGCACAAAAAGTACGGCCCAACCAACAGTCAGAGAGAAAGGGAAAGAAGTTCAGTTCTATGATCCGAATAAACTCGAAGAATTTGCAAAATTATTAATCAATAATAAGAAAGACGCGCTAGTTGTAGGGCATAGCAACACAACTGCTACATTGGCGGGCCTCTTAGTAGGTGAGGAGTTAGGATCTTTTGATGAGAGTATTTATAACCGTGTGTATCAGGTAGTACTATATAAGGATAAAGGGCGCCTTCATGTATTACATAGTGCTTTTCTTTGTAAAGACTGACAATATAAAATTTTGAGATGTATCTGACTATCGTCGGCCATTTTTTATACTGGCGAAAGGATAACTCATTGTAAAAAACACTCTTTCACTTATGGCTATAGAAACTAAGACTATTTAAAAAGATTTTTTAACAAAGTACTTTGCTTTGTGGAGATAGAATTTCTTAACTTGAGTAATCATATATTTTAACCCCCTTAAAACACTAATTATGTCAATTTTGAAAGTTATTGAAGTTATGGCCGATTCCGGAAAAAGCTGGGAAGATGCAACTAGGAATGCAATAGTACATGCATCCAAAAGTGTAAATCATATTAAATCAGCTTTTGTACAATCGCAAAGCGTCGTTGTAAAAGATGGAGGTGTCACTGATTTTAGAGTAAATGTAAAGATTTCATTTGAAGTAAAATAATAGGGATATAAAAGGTAGTTTCATTATTTTATCAAAGAAAAAAATTGATTGATTCATGGCGTAATATCATGTTAATTAGATATTTACGTCTAAATTGTAATGCTTGCCTTAACTTGGAAAATGACTGGGATTATCATTAGTCAAATTGATTCTTATATTTTCATAAAACCTCTCAGCATCGAGCTTTTGTGTAATCTAATTTCACATTGACTTATTGATTAAAGTTGCACACTTGACCAAGCTTTGGCATGGATTCGGTAAGGAGCTTTTTCTAAGACAATTAAAAATTATGTAACTTTAAGAGGAATTATTAACCTTAATCAAGCTTTTATCATGAAAAAATTATGTTTTATTTTGATTGTCATGCTATTTGCCAGCTCAATGAGTGGGCAAATTAGTTATTTACAATACCGTCATGTACCATCCGATCAGGAGGAGAAATTTTTAGAACGCGAAACAAAACATTGGTCTAAAATTGCAAAGGCCGCTATTGCAAAGGGCCAGATGAAATCCTGGTCACTATGGAAAAAAGTAGGCACAACCAATGCTGATCAATTGACTCCAAATTATGTTTTTGTAAACACCTTTGAAAATCTGGAAAATATGGATCTCGATAAGGTTTGGTCAGATAATATGGATGCCCTCGGTGATGCGAAATTGGAGGATATTGAAACAGCTTCTTTTACGACCACTACTTTTGATTACTTTATACAATCTGAGGATCATGTTGCAGGTGATTATAAATACGCCCTTGTAAATTATGCCAAACCAATTGATATAGCGGCATTTATGCAAGAGAACAAAACACTTTGGAAACCCGTGCATGAGGCAAATGTTAGCAATATTCTGAATAATATGACTTATTGGGGTATGTCATCTGTCATCTACCCGACAGGGAATCTGGATCGTTTTACAATTTTTACTGTCGATGGATTCAACAAGCTCAACCATGCACTTGAATACCTACGGTATACTGAAACGTCAGATAACTCTCCCAATGCCGCGGCATGGAATGATGTTATCGGAAAAACAAAAATGGATTCATTGATGCCCAACGGCTTTGAGCGAAGAATTATATATGAAAGGATTATGACGATAGACTAATAAACCCCTTTCACTATTTTTTGTTCCTTTAAAACGCTTTGAATCCTTGGTTAAGGTACCATAGTCTTTAAAGGTATAGGTCTTTGAATAATGATATTTGGTATTTACAGAAAAACAATAAATAAGTAAAACCCCATTAAAATTATTTAATGGGGTTTTTAAATTTCTAATAATTAATAAACTTTACTGCCTTGCTAAAATAGTGGTGAGCTCAGCCTCATCCGCAATGCTTAGCGTATCATCATAAATTGAATAGGTTGATATATCAGTCACTCCATTGATGATCAATGTCAACATGTTTCCATTTGTGCTCCATGCAAAACTTTCATTTTTAGTTTCTGTTACTTCTTTAAAACATTCAGCTCTGGCCGAGGTACCGATCAAAGCGCTATCGTTAATAAATATCTTGATAACTAATAAGTTGCGCTTATCTGTATCCCTCAATAAATGAGTAGTTTGTACCATATAAGTCAAATGAATATTGGCCATACATACTTTAACAATAAAATTGATGAAAAAATTAATAATGCTGAGCTTGTTTTGTATTTCCTCTGGAATGCTTGCGCAAGAATCATATAATGTGTTTAACGCAAAGAATGATAACATCAAAAAGCCTTATGTTGATACCGAATTGGCTTTTTTAGAAGAGAGTAAAATAGTTTACGCTTCAGTAGAGGAGGGTTTGTCTAATGACCAAGATGCTTACTACAGTAAAAGTTTTTTGGACCCTCATACTGGGGAGATTTCAAAAGATGACCGTATTCTCATAAAGAAAGATTTAATTGATGACAGCGAATCATTATTACTTGAAGGAATGGCCACTTTTTCAAAAGACAGGAAGACAGTTTTTTTTAGCGTAAACAGGAAACTAAAGAATAGAAAGATCATCAATGGCGGTGTAATTGAAACTAAAAAAGCGATACAACTACAGCTGTTTAAAGCAGGCGTCAACAAAAATGGAGAATGGGTGAACATTGAAATGCTACCTTTCAATAGTACCCGTCATTCAACCGGACAGCCTTATTTAAATAAGGATGATACCAAACTTTATTTTGTGTCTGATGGACCAGAGTCATTGGGAAGAACAGATATCTTTGTAGTTGATCTATATAAAGATGGAACTTATGGTACACCAGTTAATTTAGGGCCGGAAATCAATAGTCGCGAGCGTGAGATCTTCCCCTTCATAAATGAGGCAAATTTGCTTTATTTTTCATCGGATGTTCAGAATAAGAAAGGTGATTTGGATGTTTTTGCGAGTAAAATATTTGATAATTCAGTATCGAAACCTGTAAAATTGAAAGGAGCCATAGATATAGAAAAAACTGATTTCACCTATGATATTTATAAAAATGAAGAGATGAACTCTTTTTCATCTAAGGAACAGCCAGGCAAAGGAGTGGAGGAAATTTATGCTTCTATTGACGCTTCTGGGTTAAATATTGATTGTCAACAGCAGATCTCAGGAATTGTTAGAAATGGTGATACTCAGGAATTGCTAACCAATGTAAAAATCATGCTTTACGACGATAAGGATCAGGTGTTATCATCTTTTCTATCGGATGAAACAGATGCCTCTTTTAGTTTTGAGCAATCTTGTAATGCATCCTATACATTAAAAGGCTACTTAGATGGTTATTTAATTGGAGAACTGGCAATAAAAACGGTCAATGATTTGAATGCAGCACCCAAAGAAATTGTGATGAAAATGAGTATGGATGGGGGCAAGGAGGTTGATGTCTTATCGAGTGCGCCTGAAGCAGGGGATGCAACAGAGGTAGTTGCAGGTGCAGTGGAGACTGTACTGTCAAATGAAGAAGCCAAGTCAGGGGCGAATTATAATTTTAGTAGTTATAATGAGGTCTATACAGTTCAAATTGGAGCCTTTAAAGGAAATGCTGAAACTGATAAATATATCAAGTTGTCAAGCTTATTTAATCATTATTATGATGATGGTTTGAATAGGTATTTTTCAGGTATTTTTGACTCTCATATGGAGGCGATGAATTATTTGGATCTGTTGAAAAAGAATGGTTTTAATGATGCTTTTGTTGTGGGCCTAAAAGGAGATAAGAGGTTTTAGCAGTATGGACGCTACTTTAGGTTCCTAAGATTTCTGTATTTCCCTCTGTTTCTTTAGATACGCATCATAGATATTGAATCCGGCTTTCTTATATAAGTCCTCAAACCTTGGATCATGCCTGATAAAATCAAATCTACCATCATTTAACCAGGAGATCCATGTTTCCTGATTATCGTAAGTTTCATACAAGTATTTGATTGTGTTCTCTTTATCTTCTATATAGGCGTAGAATGTTGCCCGATAAAAAGAAAATTGAAGTTGCTTTGTTTTTGATTCCTTATCATATTCAAACATTTTCTTCACCGCAGTTTTAAAGTCGTTTTCCTTAAAGAATGATGCCACTTCTTTTTCTTTAGAATGAAATTCTATGAAGTGTGCCAGGACCTTGCGAGCCTTTTCAAATTCATGTTTCCCTACATAACTAAGCCAGAGAAAATTATCAGCAAAAGGCCGTTCCGGATTTTCTTCAAGTAAGCCTTGGCAGTACTTGATGCACTCGTCATATCTACCTCCAACAAACAGATCTCTCGCAAATGACGATTTTCCTTTTTCATCCAAAGGATCTGACTTCATGCCCTCCTGATCTAATAAAAGCGCTTCATCAGTTTGTCCGAATTTAGATAAAAATGAGGCCAGTGCATATTTTTCATCTGCACCTCCAGGATTAAGCGCAACAGCCTTCCTTTTTGCTTTTTCCGCTTTCACCCAATCAAACTGATGAAAATAATAACTTCCCATGGCCATATGCACCCCCGAACTGAGAGAGTCTAATGATAAGGCTCTTTTCGCCATCAACATGGCTGAATCACGTGCCATGTTTCTTTTTTCCTTATCTGCTTCCATCCAATCTGTTTCATTAAAATAGGTAATAGACAAATAGGCCCAGGCTTCTGCAAAACTTGGATCCAATTTTACGGCTTTTTCAAAGTATTTCTTGGGTACCAGTACTTCCTCTTCTTCCATATTTAGGGGGCCATTGACCAACTGTAATTTCCCTTTCAAATAGTTTTCAAAGGCTAACGGATTGATTTTTTTTGGCTGAAGTAAGATATTGTCATTAAGCCCTAAGTTTGATTCTATTTTTCCTACCACATCAATGGCTATCTTTTGTTGTAAGACAAATATATTTTCCAAATCATCGTCATAGGATGCTGAAAAAATGATAAACCCATTTTTTGCATCTGTAAGTCGTACAGAAATCATGATCTGGTCCTGCTGCCTGCGCACGCTGCCTTCCAAAATAGTGTTGGCATTAAGTTGATCTCCAATCTCAATGAGGTCTTGATTCTTGTCTTTAAACGAAAAAGAAGAGGTGTTTCCTATTACTGTTAAATCTTTGAATTTACAAAGCGCATCTGTTATCTCAATGGCGATACCATCGCTAAAATATTCCTGATCCTTATTCGGACTCATATCCTTAAAGGGAAGTACGGCAATTGAATTTTCTTTAGATGGCCCTGTTGTTGACGAAACTATATTTGTAGCCTTTGAACCTGATTTGTCAATGAAATTTACACCTATGGCAATCAGTAGCATCACCACAATAATAATATTGAGTCGCTTATTGGTAGTTGCGGTAACTGATTCATCTGTTGAGAACTGCTCAGTTTTCTTTAGTCCTTCAGGAGTCACATCATACACCCATGAAAAGATCATCCATATGGGTAATCCAACGACCATTAAAATCATCAATGTTTTTAAGACCCATTCCGGAGCCTGAAAGACGGGAAGAATAATTGTTAATACTTGAATAAGAACCCAGGAAATCACAATATAGGCCATTGTAGCCTTGATAACATTTCTACGCTTAAGTTCTTCAATAAACTTCATCTCTGTGAAGATTTATCATTAAAGTTAAGGAATTTACCTCATTTTTTTATGAACAAAGCCGAATTTTTAAGATCAAGAAAAGGTCTATGAGAGAAAGGATTAAAGAAAAATAATTCAATTAGATAATTTTTTGATCTGAATTACACTTTATAACCAAATCAGCAAAAAAATGTAATCAATAAGTTTATGAGCAAATATGAGTCCATTTCATATGCCTGGTTCAATGTTTTATCGAACAACCGTATATTAGTTTCTGGCAAATAAGCTTAACACATTATTACCGTTTAGATGGAAAGAAGAGAACTTATAAAACTAGTGACTTTGGCTACAGGCCCAGCATTAGCGGTTCCATTATCAAGTTCGCTATTGATCGCTTGTAAAAAAGTGGAACATGTAAAGGAGTCAAACTATAGGCTTCAGTTTTTTAATGAGGAAGACTTTTCTTTAGTTCAGGAACGCAAAATCCCAGCATAACTTATTTGGCTTTAACTGCCAGAGCAGTTGATTATGCGGATAAGCAAATCAAAGCAGGAAAATTATAATAGCAGATAGCTGAAGTGCTTTGAGATTTATAGTGACTTATTGAAATAGCTTTGTAACTTGTCTATAAAGCATCTTTTAGGCCCTCTATCAATTGATTGACTTCTTTCATGCTGGTATAATGTAAAAAGGAAATTCTCAACACTCCAGGCTGTACTGGGATATCCATATCCATAAGTGGGCGAACCGCATAAAAATTGCCCATCCCTAGCATTAGTTTATGTTCAGTTAAGCGTGCATAAACCTTTTTTACATTTTTATTGAGTGGAATAATAGAAACAATTGGCGCCCTTTCCTCTGAGCTATCAGGCCCCACAATTTGAACATCATCACGAGATCTTAAAAAGGCAAGTAAGTGGTCCAACAATGCTTTTTCATGTTCCTGAAACAAGCTGTTTAATGCACTGTTTTTATGGGCAGGGCTAGCTTCTTTATCAAAATGATGCGCATAAACCGCATCAAAATAATCTAATATACCGCTAGCGGCTGCTATTTGAGCATGGTCCGGTCCTGCCGGTGTGATCATACTTCTGGTTATCCCTTCTTTAAAAAAATGAGATTGGTTTTCCATCTTAGCCATCAAGTCCTTATTGACATACATCAAGCCCAAATGAGGGCCAAATGTTTTATATAATGAAAAAAGATAAATATCTGCACCTAGCTCTTTTAGATCAGGGAAACCATGTGGAGCATAACCAACCCCGTCCACCACAGAGACGGCCCCATAATGATGTGCTCTTTGGCTAATTGCTGCAACAGGATTAATATGACCTATTATATTTGAACAATGTGGAAAAACCACCATCTTTGTTCGTTTAGAAAACAAACCTTCAAGGTCATCTAAGCGCAATAATCCGGTTTGAGGATGCACATGCCACTCTATTATTTTTATGCCACGATCTGCTAATCTTCTCCAAGCACCTGCGTTGGCTTCATGATCCTGACAGGAAACAATAATTTCATCACCATCCTTCCACATTGGCCGCATGGCATTAGCCAATACATAAATATTTTGTGTGGTGGAGGGGCCGAAATGAATTTCTGATGCGTCAATATTTAAGTAATCGGCCATTCTTTTATAAGAAGCTTCCATCAACCTTCCGGCCAACATTGAAGCAGGGTACGGATAATTTACCTGTACCTTATTTTTCATATAAAAATCGGTCAATCGATTGATGACCTGTATACAGGGATAGGATCCTCCGGCGTTTTCAAAAAAAGCCCAGCCCTCTAAAGAAGGCTCCGAAAAAGCGGGAAATTGTGAGCGTACAAATTGTAAATCAAGTGTCATAACTAAATTCCTTTTTCATTCATTATTGATGCCCAATTTCACAGGAGCATTTCGCTCTGGTTTCGGCATGCCAGTCAAAGGCAGGTGCGTATTGATCTTTTTCCCAATAGAACTGACTTCTGGGGCTATTATAATTACCAACTTCATTCATGGTTGAGGTATCATACATTCTACCATTGATCATTGTGTATATTACTGAATCGGAATTTTTAATATCTTCAAGAGGGTTTTTATCCAGAACGATCAAATCAGCTATTTTACCTTCTTCTAAGGAGCCTATTTGGTCTTCCATTCCAAGGTAGTTTGCCCCATTGATTGTTCCCGATTTCAAAGCCTCCATATTAGTCATCCCTCCTTGTGAAAGCATCCAAAGTTCCCAATGAACTCCAAGGCCTTGCAATTGTCCATGGGCACCCAGGTTAACTTTTGTTCCGGCATCAGAAAGATTTTTGGCACTTTTAGAAACAAGAATATGTCCGTTTTCATATTCTTTTAAAGGGATCATTGTTCTATGCCTTGAGCGAGAATCGATAATACTTCGTGGCGTGTATTTCAGAAGCTTTTCATTTTCCCAAACATTGTTTGCCTGGTACCAGTAATACTCTCCGTTAAGACCTCCGTAATTCACAATTAAGGTAGGCGTATAACTCGTTTGACTTGCTGACCATAATTGTAGCACATCATCATGTAAGGTAGCAATCGGAATATTGTGTTCAATACTGGTATGTCCGTCCAAAATCATAGACATATTATGGAAAAAAGTAGAGCCTCCTTCGGGGACCACTTCAATATGTTGGTCAGCGGCAGCCTTGATGATCTGTTGTCTTTGCTCTCTTCTTGGCTGGTTGTAACTTTTTACTGAAAAGGCACCAAATGCCTTAGTTCTTCTTATGGCAGACTGGGCGTCATTAAGGTTATTTACAGAGGCTTTAAAATCACCATCAGCTCCGTATAAAATGATACCGGTTGAAAAAATTCTCGGGCCAATCATACTTCCTGATTTAACCATTTCCGATTGTGAAAAAACCATTTCTGTATTGGCCGAAGGATCATGAGTGGCGGTAACGCCATAGGCAAGATTGGCATAATAATGCCAGCGTTTTTGTGAACTAATACCATAGCGAAAATGACCCAAATGCGCATGGACATCAATAAAACCGGGCATGATGGTTTTACCTTTGACATCAATTACTTTTGCTTTTGCAGGAACCTCTACGACCGAACTTTCGCCCAAGCTCAGAATGGTATTGTCCTTGACAATAATGGTCCCATTTTCAATTACTTTGTCGCCATCCATTGTAATAATGCGAGCCCCAATAAGCGCGATCATTCCTTCAGGCTTATCAGAGGTCAGGGCTAAACCAATAGCTATTCCTAATGAATCTATGGCAGGCGCTTCTTTTGGAGCCCCCTTCATAAAGAGAAATCTTTGATCAAGCGCATTGCTGAAATACCTGTCTCCAAGGGTCCAGTTGAGTCTTTTACTATCTGAAGACCAATGCAAATTTACACCTGCATCTTTGGTAAATTGAGTTACCGGAACACTTGTGGATTTACCATCCAATTCAACGGTTTTACCGGTTAAAGGAAGCGGTGCAATATAGACCTGAAAGAGATTGGAAAAGGCAACCCATTGATCATCCGGACTGGGTATGATTCTTTGACCATATTTTGATGTAACAAGTTCGCGCGTATCGTTACCTGACAGGTCAACAGATTTTAAGGTTTTGGTTAATTCACCAAAAAGATAGCCTCCGGTTTGATAATAGATTCGAGAAGCATCACCATTAAAACTTGGAAATTGACCTTCTTCAGTTACAAGAGACTCCTTTGAGGTGCCCCCTGATTTTTTTGACGAACTGTACTTGAGGGAATATATTCCCGGTTTTTTGGTATTGACAAAACCCTGATCCTGATTACCACCCTCTTTTCGAAATACAAGAGTGTTATGATCTTTTGGTGAAAAAGAAGGTTCACGATAAATGGCTTTTCCCTGTGTTAATGTTACGGGTTTGCCTTTTGAGCTCATGTCAATTCTTTTAATACTACCCATCTCACTGTCGGTCCAGGTAACATAAGCCAGAAATTTCCCATCTTTTGAAAAGGTGGGTTCATATTCTAATTCAAGTCCATTGGTCAATCGTTTAGGGGTTCCGTTGGGAAGTGTTTTGATCCATAAATATCCGGCAGCATTAAAGACTAAAGTCTTTCCGTCTGGAGACGTGACGGCATGGCGAATAGCCTTGGCCGAAAAAGTATCTTCAAAAGCTTTATTCTTAAATTTTAGCGCATTGACAATTTTATGACTGGCACTGGCCCGGAAAGGAATGTCGGCGACCTCTAAAGAGTTGACATCAATTTTTTTTATTTTTCCTTGTGCCCATATAATGATATGTTTATCATCAGGGGTGAAATTAAACCCTGTAAAGGCGCCAAATACAGCCCATGTTTCCTGCTGGTCCTTGCTCAGTTGATCATAAATCGGCCATTCGCGACCGTTTGAAAGATCATGCAGAAATAGTACAGATTTCTCTCTTACCCTTCTTACAAAAGCTAACATATTTCCTTGATGTGAGATCACTGGGCGAATGGCTCCGCCGGGACCTCCCGTAACTCTTTCTGTTTTTCCATCCTTTAAGTTATAGCGATTGATCACATAGATCTGGCTATTGGGATCTTTATTGTATTGGAAGTAGCCGCCCGGATATATATCTTCACTATAATAAACAAATTGTCCATCTGGTGATGGCCAGGGTTCACCAACGTCCTGTTGTTCATTTTTCTTTGTCGTCAATTGAATGCCCTTACCTCCAGATATATGGTACATCCATATCTCACCAGCACCAAGTGAGCGTTCAGAAGTCAAATGCTTTTTGCAAAAGAGATAATTTCCATCATTAGACCATACCGCGTTATTGACAAGTGTATAATCTTCTTTAGTAACTTGTTTTGCATCATTTCCATTGACTGACATGACCCAGATATTATCTCCACCACCTGCATCACTTGTAAAACTTATTTGTGATCCATCAGGACTAAACCTTGGTTGAACTTCATAGGCGTGTCCACCTCTGATCAATGTTGCATCTCCGCCCGACACAGGCATCGTATAAATGTCGCCTAGTAAATCAAAAACCAGGGTAGCCCCGTCAGGGCTTATATCAATACTCATCCAGGTACCTTCATCTGTGCTTATTGTAACTTCTTTATAAGGAAGTACAGGTGTTGATACATCCCATGATTTTAACTCAGTATCTTTAGGCGTTTCTTGTGAAGTAACTGCAATACTCGTTATCAGTAGAACAAAAGTTAGTATATTTTTAATCATAGGTGAATAGGGCTTTTTATGTATGTTAAAGATTAATTTTAAAGACAGTCAAGATAATTAAAATATTGACCTTCTAGAAGTTATTTTGAGCATAAAGGGAACTGGACTTGTTGTTATAGAATCAGTTGACTACTCATAAGGCCTATGATGCTTGGTAACAGTAATTGATTATTATTGAAATATTGACTAAATTTAACCTTACAATTAATCCAACTAAGCAATCTTATATTATGAAATGGAAAGGCAAACGACAAAGTTCAAATGTTGATGACAGAAGGGGTCAGTCAGGCTCTGGCAGAGGTCTTGGCGGATTCAATCCGATGTTACTGGGTCCATTGATTAGACTCTTGTTTTCAAAAACAGGCTTGATCATTGCAGGGCTATTTCTAGTCTTTTCATTCATCACAGGCAATAATCCATTAAGTTTCTTAGGACAGTTTTTTCAAGGGGATAACGGCCAGACTCAAACTTCAGTGCCCTATCAGGGCAGTGCCAAAGAAAATGAATTAGCTGATTTTAGTGCTACGATATTAGCAAGTACGGAGGATGTGTGGAATGGGCTTTTGGATAATTACCGTGAACCTACGCTGGTTCTTTTCTCCGGATCTGTGGCTTCAGCCTGTGGATCGGCTTCGAGCGCTACAGGACCTTTTTATTGTCCTGGTGATGAAAAATTGTACCTTGATTTGAGTTTTTTTGATGATATGGCCCGTAAATTAAATGCACCTGGTGATTTTGCACAGGCCTATGTAATTGCTCATGAGGTGGGTCACCATATTCAAAATATTATGGGTATCACTGATAAAGTTCAGCGTCTTAGAGGTCAAATGAGCGAGAAGGAATACAATAGGTACTCCGTTAGACTAGAGTTACAAGCCGATTTCCTTGCCGGAGTATGGGCACATCACTCTCAGCAAATGACAAAAATGATGGAAACAGGTGATCTTGAGGAGGCCTTGAATGCAGCGTTTGCCATCGGAGATGACCGCTTACAGAAGCAGTCAACAGGCAGGGTAGTGCCTGATTCCTTTACGCACGGAACTTCTGAACAACGTATAAGATGGTTCAAAAAGGGCTTTGAAACCGGTGATCTTGAGCAAGGAGATACCTTTAACGCTAATCCACTCTAATAGTTAAAATTCTATTCTTTAGTGATCAGCATTTTTTTCAATTAGCCTGATAACATTTATTTTAGACCCTGCTTAATTGTAACCAATTCCTCCAACTTTTTTGAATAGGCATCGAAGCTTTAGTTTGGGTTTCTTCAATTTTTTCCAAATCCCAGTTTATAAAATTCTCACCTTTTTCAGTGAGTTTATAATAACCAGGTCTTCTCACCTTTACGATATATTCATGGTCTCGAAGAAATTCAAGAGATTGATGAATTAAATACCTGTCCTCTTCCCGAAAGTGAAATTTCTTTCGTGAATAGTTCCAAATACTGTACTCGTTAAAATCGAGTTTGAGTAGTTGTAGAAATTTCAGTATCCGAGTACTGTTGCTTAGAGTAATTTCATCCATAGTAGAAAATTTAATATTGTTCATCTCAAATATAGGGTTTTATTCGTTGTAAATCAATGATATATGTCATTATTACCTTGTCTTATGATCCTGGCTTTATTTAATTTAAGTCAAACTTGAAGAGATCTACTTCCTTTAGATTCAATCATATCAAAAAAAGGAGGAATTTGTCAATATTTCTAGTCTATTTTATCGTGATATTACTGTTGTTTTTGATAACTTGCCTTGATTTTTATGAACAGCATTAATTTTAAAATTATACAATGAAAAAGCGATTCAAAACCAACCATTTCAGCTTACTATTTTTATTTGTTCTAGTAGGTTTAGTAGGTTGTAATCAGGAAAAAACAAAAGAAGAAAAATCAATGGAAAGCAATGTGCTATTGCAAGAGTGGACAGGCCCATACGGAGGAGTTCCTGCATTTGATAAAATGAAAGTTGAAGATGTCAAAAGTGCCATGCTAAGGGGCATGGAACTGAATCTTGAGGACGTTGATGCGATTGCCAATAATGAGGAAGCTCCGACTTTTGAAAATACTATTGAAGAAATGGAACGCTCAGGGGAAGCTTTGGACAGAGGGTTTACGTATTATGGTATTTTAAGTAGTAACATGTCTACTCCCGAATTCAGAGCAGTTCAAACCGAATTAGCACCACTATTTTCTGAATTCAGCTCGAAAATCACCCAAAACGAAAAATTGTTTTTACGGATAAAGGCATTGTACGATGCTTCTCAGATTCACCCGCTTGAGGATGATCAGCAGCGTGTTCTTGAATTAGTTTACAAAAGTTTTGAGATGAATGGTGCAGAACTTGACAGCGTTAAAAAGAAAAGATATGCAGCAATAAATAAAGAGTTATCAGGTGATTATACCAAATTTTCGAATAATGTGCTTCACGATGAAGAAAATTACATCACTTATTTAACAAAAGACCAATTAGGTGGTTTGTCAGAAGGTTTTACAAAGTCTGCAGCAAAAATTGCCGCTGATAACGGACAAGAAGGTAAATATGCGATTACCAATACAAGATCGTCTATGTCCCCATTTTTAACCTATTCTACTGAGAGAGATATCCGTAAAGATGTTTGGACCAATTATTATTCGCGTGGGGACAATGGCGATGAATATGACAATAATCAAATGATCGCTGACATTTTAAAGCTGCGCAGAGAACGTGTAGAATTACTGGGTTATCAAAACTATGCAGAATGGCGCTTACAGGATCGAATGGCAAAAACACCTGAAAATGCGATGGGATTGATGGAAGCGGTTTGGCCGGCAGCTATTGCAAGAGTAGCAGAAGAAGTAGTAGATATGCAGGCTGTAGCTGATAAAAACGGAGACAAGATCACGATTGAACCTTGGGATTATCGCTACTATGCAGAAAAAGTAAGAAAGGCGAAATATGACCTGGATTCTGATGAGGTAAAGCAATACCTGCAATTAGATAAATTGACTGATGCCATGCATTATGTAGCAGGAAGATTGTTTAATTTTAAATTTACTCCTGTTCCTGAAGGTTCGGTACCGGTTTTTCATGAAGATGTAAAAGTATGGGAAGTGACGGATAAAGATTCCGGTGAAAACATTGGTCTTTGGTACCTTGACCCATATGCCAGACAGGGAAAACGTTCTGGAGCCTGGGCAACGACTTACAGAAGTCATACTACTTTTGATGGAAATAAAAATGTATTGGCTTCAAATAATTCAAATTTTATCAAACCGGCGCCAGGAGAAGCCTTATTGGTTTCATGGGATGATGCTACAACCTTTTTCCATGAATTTGGTCATGCCCTGCATTTCTTCTCTTCCAATGTAAAGTATCCTACCTTAAATGGAGGGGTTAGAGATTATACTGAGTTTCAATCGCAATTATTGGAACGCTGGTTATCGACTGATGAGGTGATCAATGAGTTTTTAGTGCATAATAAAACTGGAGAACCGATGCCAAAAGAACTTGTTACAAAAATTAAAAAAGCAGCAACATTTAATCAAGGCTTCTCAACTACAGAATATTTGGCATCAGCCATTATGGATATGAAATTTCACCTGGCAGATCCTTCAAATATAGACGTAGATAAATTTGAACGCGAAACTTTGGCTGAATTAAAAATGCCTAAAGAATTAGTCATGCGTCATAGAACGCCTCATTTTGGACATGTATTCTCAGGAGAAGGCTATGCCACTGCATATTATGGTTATATGTGGGCCGATGTATTAACTGCCGACGCTGCCGAAGCGTTTTCAGAAGCCCCTGATGGTTTCTATGACAAAGAGGTTGCTGAAAGGTTGGTAAAATACTTATTTGCTCCAAGAAACTCTATGGATCCGGCCGAAGCCTATCGCTTGTTTAGGGGCAGAGATGCTAAAATTGAGGCCTTAATGAGAGATAGAGGCTTTCCTGTACCAACAGAATAGGAACTTGTCTTTTATCAAGAGTTAGTTCTACATATTTAATAAAAAACCTCAGCCTTGCTGAGGTTTTTTGTTTTACACGATTTTCATTTTGGTCTTATCATCATGATAATCTTGAGTGGCAAAAATAAAACTGGGCAATTCTTATATTTGGAGCCTAAACAGTGAATAATTTTCAATAAATTTAACGAGACTAAAGAGGAATGGCGAGTTCTACAATTTATTAATGAATTGTGTCAACGCTGAGAATAAAACTTAAAATAAACTAAATGAAGCATTTACGATTAACCGTTTTCTTTCTAATTACTATGGTTCTTAACACCTCAGCCCAGGATAAACCCGCATACCAAGTGTATAAAAATAATGGAAAAGCTGCTAAATATGAAAAGATGGTTAAAGATCTGGCGAAAGCCGACATGGTCTTTTTTGGTGAATATCACAATAATCCTATTTCCCATTGGTTGCAATTGGAAATGAGTAAGAGTTTTTATGAGATCAAGGGTGAAAAATTATTCTTTGGGGCCGAGATGTTTGAAAACGGAAATCAGTTGGTTATTAATGAATATTTGAAAGGACTGTATGCTGAAGACAAAATGCTTGCTGAAATCACGCAAATGTGGAGTAATTATAAAACTGATTATAAACCATTAATGGAATTTGCAAAGGAAAAAAACTTGCGTTTTATAGCAACGAACATTCCCAGAAGGTATGCTTCAATGATCAATAAAAAGGGGATAGATGCTTTAAAGGAATTAAGTCCGGAGGCACTTGCCATGATTGGTCCGGATTTAGAAAAGTATTTCGACCCAACAGTAAAGGCTTATGCTGAAATGGCTGATATGATGGGTGGGCATGTACCTCCAAACATGTTATATATTCAAACTTCTCAAGCTTCTAAAGATGCCACTATGGCCCATTTTTCTCTTCAGAATTATAAACCTGGAGATTTGATGTTTCATTTTGAAGGATCCTATCATTCTAACTATGAGCAAGGCATCATTTGGTGGATCAACAAAATTCAGCCGGGTTTGGACATAAAGTCAATCACTACGGTGACTCAATCAGAGTGGGAAGAAATGACTGAAGAAGATATAGAGACCATAGCCAATTACGTCATAGTCGTCGCTGATTCTATGACAAAGACAAAAGGTTGAATTTATCGAAACGGTATTTACAACTTATAGCTTTATATCCTTTGTGAGAATAGCTTCATTTAGCTAGAGATCATTCATCACAGCCATAGGTCAAATTCGAGACAAATTTGATCTTAAGTGATTCACGTCATTTGTAACTGATTATTTTGGTGTAAATTGAGGCACTTAAACCTTAAAACTATTAACATGAAAAAAATTTCAAGATTACTAAGCTTTCTTTTACTTACTATTTTTACATTTTTTGCCTGTACAAGTCCGGAAAAATCGGAACCAATTGATATGGCTAAACTAAAAGTAGAAATCCAGGCCATGGAAGACGCCTATTCTTCAGCAGAAAATGACAAGGACGCTGACGGTGTAGCAGCTTATTACAGTGATGATGCCATGAGCTATGGCCGTAATGAACAACCTATTTCGGGTAAGGCAGCTATCAGAGAAAGTATTGCTAAACGCATTAAAAATGATACTACGGGAAATTACAATGTATATAAAGTTGTTGATCTCTTTGCGGATGGTAATTCGGCAGTAGAGTTAGGCTCCTGGACAGAATTTAATTCTTCAGGTAGTGAAATCGGGAATGGTAACTATATGTCTTATTTCGAAAAGCGTGATGGAAAATACCTATGCGTTCGAGATATGAATTCCTCAACCAAACCTCTTGATTAAGGAAGACTTTTATTATTTATAAAACGTTGGAGCCTGCTAAAGCAGTCTCCAACGTTTTTTATTTGCACTGCTTAATCCTATTTTCAGGCACTTATTTTTCTTGTCTTTAAAATCTAACATATTTAGTGAGGGTAGATGTCGTATGACTTTTATTCATATGGATAGAGAACTATAGTTTAAAACAATATTCCAAATCATTAGTTGTTATTAATAACATGACCCACCCACTTAACTTTGCTATAAGCTTGCATAAATTAAAAATATATTACCTCATAGCCTTATCTATATTTGTTTCATGTTCGAAGTCTAAAGATGCGATACCGGCTCAGACAAGTGATTTTTGCACAAGTATTCATAGAAATGACAGTATTAGTCTATCCGAAGAACTCAAAGAGTATAGCGATTTAATGAGAACTAAAACCGGGGTGTATGTCTTGGAAGATGGAGCCGGTTCGATGGTTTCACGGGCCTGGCTTACGGAATACGCAGAAGAAACAATAGATATTCAGTACTTTATATTTTCCACAGATAATGTTGGGCTTATTGCCTGCGATTATTTGGTAAGGGCAGCTGACCGTGGCGTTAAAGTAAGAATTCTCATTGATGATATTATGGTAGATGCACAGTTAGAAGATATTCTGACCATGGACTCCCATGAAAATATTAGCGTCAAAATATACAACCCTGGTTTCAATCTGGGAAAAAGCATCTTTAGCAAAGCCAAAAATGTTTTAACCGATTTTAGGTCAGTAAATCAACGTATGCATAATAAAACCTTTATCGTAGATGGGAAGGCTGTTATTACAGGAGGACGAAATATTGCTGATGAGTATTTCGATTATGATCATGAATATAATTTTAGAGACCGAGATGTTTTATTGTTAGGAAAAGCAACAAAAAGTGTAGGGGCTTCGTTCAGCGAATTTTGGAAAGACTCCTTAAGTGTTCCGATCAAGGAGCTTAACGATGATGAAAGTAAAGATAAGTTAAGCGATGAAGACAAGTTTGCAAGACTACATGAATACGCATGTGATCCTGAAAATTTCTGGCCTCAGATAAGAACTAGAATAGAAAATATTCCCACGGCTTTTAGAGAACTGAAGAAATCAGGGGATTTTATATGGGTAGATGAGGTCGATTTTATTTCAGATATGCCCGGTAAAAACGATGGTAAAAGTGGCCTGGGCGGAGGAGGTATATCAACCAGTGCCCTGATCGATCTGGTTAAAAATGCCAAGCATTCGCTCGAAATTCAAACACCTTATTTGATTACTTCTGAACTAAGTCAGGATCTTTTCAGGGAAGCCGTTCAGCGAGGTGTAAAGATCAGGATATTGACCAACAGCCTTGTTTCAACTGATAACGTAGAGGCTTTTAGCAGTTACCAGACAGACAGAAAAACCTTGCTTCAAACCGGAGTGAGAATTTATGAATTTCGCCCGGATGCTGCCGAACGTACCAGAATAATGACAGGTGAATTGCAAAAAACCTTAGACCATAAGCCTATTTTTGGCCTCCATGCCAAATCGATGGTGGTAGATGGTCAAATAACGGTGATAGGAACCTTTAACTTAGATCCTCGAAGTGCCAATTTAAATACTGAATGTATAACCGTAATTCATTCTGAAGAAATTTCAGAGCAGGTACTTAAGGGAATGGAAGAAGAATTTAAACCTGAAAATTCTTGGGAAACAACCGTTGATTTTAACCCAGATTCAGAAGTAAGTAATTTGAAAAGAGTCAAAACCTGGACTCGAAAAATACTTCCAAAAGATATTTTGTAGTATAATTTATCTGTCAAAACCCCACCTTACGCCTGAGGACATTTTCCTCCCTAATGATGATTTTATCGAGAAAATAGGCCACTTTATTAGTGATAAAATTTTTATTGATTTCATTCGGATTAAAACTACCTAATTCATTAATATCGCTTTCCGAAACAGGTGCTAATTCTGCAGGAAAGACGATAAACACCGAAATGTCTCCATTGTACTTTTGTGAAAAAACCAAAGCAGCTCCTTTTATAAATTCAAAGTCAGTCGCCCCGTTCAATTTATCCATCATAGATTTGGGAAACGTTTCAAATGTGATATTGATGGCACTATTGTTCATCAGCCAGTCAAGTTGTTGCACTTTCCAACCAATGTCAAAATCAACTTGTATTTCATTTAGCGTTTTAAACAGTAATGGTAGGGTAAACTCATTCCATTGTTTCCTTTTTTCTAAAACTTTTTCAAGTGAATTTACATAATCACCGACCGATTTTTTTAAGAGATTGTTTTCCATTTTCCTGTTTTTTTGAAGCAATACTGATAGCGAGTTACATTGAACATAGAAATAACTTGTTACTGATCTTAGGACACTTAAATTTATCGGTATTCGTGAAGAGCTGCATTGATCTCAATCATTACTGTGATTGACTGTGATCAAAAATAAGAAAAGCTGTTGACCAAACTAAGTAAGTAGTAGCCTAGTTGCCTTATAAAAGAAGGCTTATGATATTTTCCCCAAAGATTACCTATTTAAACTGTTTTAACCTCAACAACCTGTTCTTTAGCAGTCTTTTTCTCAATCGAATATTTTCTGCCATTTAAGAATTTACCGATAAAGGTTGAACGGACCAGATAATGATAAGTAATTAGGCAAATGACTGAAGTCACTGCCAAAACAAAAATAAATTTAGCAAAGGCAGGAATATCCCAATGCACAATAAAGGCCGGCAGTAGCATGGTAAAGGTCAAGTGAAGCAGATAAATCCAGTAAGAGGCGTCTGAATTATAACGCATCAAATGTGAATGTTGACTTCCATATCTCATAAATAGGCCCGTAATACCAAAAATAAATAGCCAAACGGTAACCGAATTGATGATGGTGATTTGCAGATCATCAAAGGATGAGCGGAAGAAAAAGAGCGTTGTGAACAATACTATAGCCAAAATTGTTAAGGCCCAATCGAATTGCATAAAGGTACTTAGCAAGTGTTTTGATTTAAAAAGGATCCAGCCTATAAAATAAAAGAAGAAATAAAAAATAAAGGTATTGAAATCAGGGGTCCAATCGGTTGAGGTTGCTACCCATGTACTGTCCATAATCAGTAATAAACCTATTGTCAAAAGAGAGAAAACAAAAATTTTGACAATGGGTCTTTGTATAATCCAGTTGAGTAGTAAGGTGGTTCGATCAGTAAAGGATTTGAACCGATTAAATAGTAAGCCTATTGCAAAGGACACTAGGGTGATCATTAATAAGTAGTATAGGAACCACAGATGTGACGTTGAAGATGGTATCCAACCTGCAATTGCTTTAAATGGTTCTAATGATGCCATTAAAGGGCCTGCACTATCAGCAAAAACCTCGTTTGAATAAATAGCTGAAAACTTAATAGTAGGGGCCAAAATGATAATAAAAACAATAAAGGGATATAAGATTCTTTCAATTCTGTTTTTGAGCATTTTTTTGTGTCCCCTTTCAAAGAAAAGCATGGCTCCAAAGAATCCTGCAACCACAAAAAAGATTGGCATTCTGAATGCATGAATAAAAAGTACCGTATAATCCATGAAAAGGCCAGTTGATTCAGGGTCTTTAAGGGGCCAATGATAACCTTCAAAAGTACCATAAGTGATCGCAGAGTGAATGACAAGACCGAGGAGCATCATGATTGCCCTTAAAGAATCTAAGGCGTGAATTCGTTCTGTTTTTGAAGCATTTGTAGCTAAGCTCATATTGATTTATTTTAAGAATCTTTTGATGTAGGTAAAGCAAGATTAATCATACTTGCCTTAATCAAATAATAAATTAGGACGAAATGCCCTAAATATTGTCCGAATGAACTTGCTTATTTATCGGAGGTACAATTACTGGAATCTGTATAAAGCACTAATGCTTAAGGCCTGCCCCCACCGATCTAACTTTTTGTTGCATCTTGTCAATCCTAAACTAATGTTAAACTTCATTGAAATAAGTAAAATGATTTGCACTTACCTCAACTAATAAGATTAGTTTTGCCGACAATTTGAAAACAACAGGCATGAAGCGCATCAATGAATATAAAAAGCTTTTTAAAGTAGAAGGAGATATTGATTTGAAAGAATTAAAAACTACTTACAGAGGGTTGGTAAAAGAATGGCACCCGGATAAATTTCAGGACGAAGATGAAAAGGAAGAGGCAGGTGAAGTAAGTCAGAAGATCATTGACGGCTATCATTTTTTGGTTAGTATTGCGCCTGATACGAAAGCCTCTAATTTGGAAGAATTCACCACAACCATTTCACAATCACAAGTAGCTGATTTTTACCATAAAAGCATGCTATTGGAGGTTACCTTTACAGATGGTAATACCTATGAGTTTTTTGGTGTGAACCGCAAGCTTTTTAACAAATTCGCGAATAGCAGGTCTTTGAATAATTTTGGGAAAAGAAATATTTTCAATTCTTTTCTTTATAGAAAGTCTAAGAAAGCGTCGGTGATGGCCTAATATAGAATCCTAAAACCTTTGCACTAGGCAATAGCTTCCTCAACAAAATACATTTTCAATTTACCCTTGTTCTTGGCTTCGATCTCACCGCGATAGGTGCATTTAAATTTATGTTTGATAAGTTGGTAAGTAGCTTCAGAAACATTGATTTTACCTGGCTCGGAATTTGATTCCATACGTGAGGCTATGTTGACCGTATCACCCCAGATGTCATAGGCAAATTTTTTAATACCTACCACTCCAGCTACAACAGGACCTGTGTTAATTCCAATTCGAATGTCAAAGTGTGTGATGTGGTCAGAATCATCTTTCTTGGCATCAAGCACAAATTTTGATATTTCAAATGCTGCTTCAGTAATTTTTAACGCATGGTCTTTGGTTGGGAAGGGCAAACCTCCTGCCAGCATATATGAATCTCCCATCGTCTTGATCTTTTCAAGACCATACTTTTCAACAATTTCATCAAATTTAGAATAATAGAAGTTCACACTTTCTACAAGTTCTTCTGGAGACAAGTTCTCTGATTGTTTTGTAAACCCTTTAAAGTCTGTAAAAAGAACACTTACTTCATTAATTTTTTTAGCCAGTACTTTACCATTATCAATGAGTTCTTTCGCGGTTTCTTCTGGTAGAATATTACGAAGGAGTTTATTAGACAAATCTCTCTCTTTTTGGATAATTGCACTGGTTTTTTTTATAAATATATTACGTCTAAAAAGGCCAAAGGCAAGTATTGTGATCAACGCTAGAGAGATGATACCTGCAATGATTGTTATACGCTGTTTTTGCCGTTTTTGTTCGAGTAGATCTACTTCAGTTTGTTTTTGAGATACTTCGAAATTGGTTCTAATATCTGCCATATTTTGTATGGATTCGAGGTTGTTCAAGCTGTCTCGAAATACAATATAATCCTTATAATATTTGAATGAATCTTCTATATTACCAGTTTCTTCGTATAATTTGGAAAGCAAAAGATTCGAATCACTTATCTGATTTTTAAGGCCATAAATTTTTGCTAAATCCAGACTTTTTTTGGCATAATTGAAAGCCCGGGGAAAATCGCCTTTATCCTTGTAGATATCTGACATATAGGTAAGATAGTCCGCAATAGCATAATAATCCTCAAGTTGCTCTAAAAGTGTTATCGCTTCAGTTATATTTTTCTCGGCCAAATCGTTCTTGTTCAAACCGGCATATACCATTCCGACATTACCAAGGTTGTACGCCTTTCCCGGTAAATAATTTTTAAGATCGAAAATTGTCCCTGATTCCTTTAAGTAAATCAATGCGCTATCAAGCTCATTAACATTAACATATTCATCTCCGGCATTTATCAGCGAAGCTCCTAATAAGAGAGAATCCTTTGTATTTCTGAGAAGAGATATAGCCTTTTTATAGTATAAAATAGAATTTTCATGTGCCCCTGATACGGAATAAACATCTGCTATCCCTAAATAGGAATTAGCCATAGATGAATTACTTTTTAATTCTTTGGCCATGTCAGCACTTTTAAAATAAGCTTCTATAGCTTCCTCAAGGTTTCCCTTCATGCGCAATGCAGCTCCCATTTCAGTATAGGCCAATTGTAAATACTTTTGATTCCGGGTTTTTAAGGCTTCTGACTCTAGAATACGAGCATAGTAGATTGAACTGTCAGGATTATTTGAGTTAAAAGAAATTTCATGGAGTACATTCAAACGTAAGGAATCATTCTCTACATCAATATTCCTTAATTCTATAATAAGACTATCAGCAACCTTTTGGTTTTGAGTAAATCCTGGTTGAATAAATAATAGAACGGAAAATACAATCAATATGTTTCTTGTGTTTGTGAACATTTATTGACCTTCAGTATCTACGATTAGAATTATTTTTACGTTTGCCATATTTCAAAGAAATAGTTTGGTTGATTAATAATTGAGTTGTCATGAATATACGCCTTTTAATTATGTCATCAAATCAACTAGGATGAATGCCACGTATTTCTTTCCGAAAGTGTCATTTTAGTTTTCGAAAGCATAAATCACCATGATGAGGAATTCCATCCAATGAGCAAATGAAACGAGCAGTCTGGCTAGGCAAACTAATGCTTAATAATGTGTAGATGCAACTTGTGTAAGGAATTACATTTTTTTAGACTAAGTGTCTATTAAAATGTATAAATAGACATTATGTTGATAAAATTACCTAGTTATTTAATCGTATCACTTGGATTGGCTTTTATATTCACTGGAGAATTATATGCTCAGGGATGCAGCGATGCGGGTGTTTGCACTGTTCATAGTTTTAAGCCCAACGGATTGGACAGTATTTCAGAAAACCACAATCAATTTAAAGCAGGGGTTTCTTATGGCGCAGCTGATTATTCGATTTCCGTTTTTGGGACCTATGTTGAATATAGCCGTCAATTAAATGAGAAATTTGGTTTGAATGCCAAAATAACCTCTTTATCCCAATCCGGTAATGGTATTTCTAGCTTTGGATTGTCAGATATTTTTATCAATTCTAATTATCGAATAAATAGAAAAGCTACACTGACTTTAGGGGTTAAATTACCATTGTCTGACGCGAATAAAAAAGAAAATGGAAGGGCTTTGCCAATGGACTATCAATCTAGTTTGGGAACCTTTGATCTAGTTTTAGGCTTTGGCTATACTATTCGGAGTTTGCAATTGGTGGCAGCTATCCAGCAGCCTTTAACTCAAAATAATAATGAATTTTTTGCTGAAGCGTATCCTCTTGATTCTCCTTTAAGAGCGTTTCAATCAACCAATCAATTTAAACGAAGTGGCGATGTGATGCTAAGGGCTTCTTATCCTATTGACTTTGGTGAAAAATTTCGATTGACTCCAAGTTTGCTGCCTATTTATCATTTGTCAAATGATAAATATACGAATCAGGATGATGTGGAAGTTGAAATTGAAGGCTCTCAAGGACTTACTTTGAATTGGAATATATATTTGGATTATGAACTAAATAAAAAACAGGCGCTCCAATTCAATATGGGTGCTCCGTTTATTGTTAGGGATGCAAGGCCTGATGGTTTGACAAGAAGTTTTGTGGCCAGCATAGAATACCGAATAAAGTTCTAATAGTTGAGCACCTCACTTCCGAAGGTTTCATGTCCGAACCCCTCACTTCCGAGCACCTCGGGAAATAAAAACCAATCCATTCAATGCTAAAAATGGATTGAATTGAGCTTGATGCAATCATTTTCGATGCAGACTTCATATTTTAAGAGGTTTGGATTATATTTGAGATATGGAACAACTTACCCTTACCACCCCGGCCCTCTTATTTTCGGCAATTTCTCTGATCATGTTGGCTTATACCAATCGATTTTTAGCGTATGCAGCTGTTGTTAGAAATCTACATGACAAGTATAAAAAAAATCAGAATGAGGTTTTTGTCAGACAGATCAAGAACCTTCGCCAGCGTCTTTACTTGACGCGAGCGATGCAAATATTTGGTATCAGTAGTCTTCTGCTTTGCGTTTTGACCATGTTTCTGATTTATATAGAACAGCACCTTATCGCTGTTTGGGTTTTTGGAATGGCGCTCATACTTTTAATCATATCTTTAGGCTTGTTAATAAGAGAGATTCAGATTTCTGTGGAAGCTCTTGAGTTGCATTTGAGTGATCTTGAGCAGCGCAATGATGAGTAGAAGGTTTTGATTCTTAGATTTTCATTGTGCTAATGAATAGCGCTATTGCTCATACACGTCTTAACTTTGTTTAATCTTATTTTTAACCTCTACTTAAGAAAGAATAAAAGAGAGGATTAAAGTTAATATACACGTAGAGACTGTAATCTCGTCAACAATGGTATAATTCCTTTATCAATAAAAAGACACAGCTCAAAGGTCGAAGAGATTATTGGAACTTGAGATCGAACAATTAAAGCTTAAGCAACAGAGTCATCAGATTGAGCGTGAAAGGAATAAGCTTGAATAGGACTTGATTTCGCAGCATAAGGGCCTTTCCAACAAGGAAATCTCCCCACTACTAAATATTTCGGTTCGAGGAGTTGAAACCGGGCGATACCGGATTAGGAAAAAATTGGATATTCAGGAAAAAAATTTCAAAAACTATCTTGACAGTTTGGGCAGCGAAGTGGTATAGGTAGCTAAAAAAACCCCTATTTAAAAAACAGGGGTTTGCAAACAAGCGTTAAGTCAAAATAAGAGGGGGTATTCTATTTATGCCCGGAATTAGAAAAGGTCAACATAAAAAGCTAAGTTTTTTAAACTAGCTAATTTTTTATAAATATATTGAAGACTATGGTTATTTAAAAAACAGGGAATCAGTTGAATAGTGATTTGTTTTTATTTAGGGCTGAATGAGTTTTTTGAGTTCCTCAATTCTTTTTTCTTTTTCAGGTTGCCTTTTGTTGATCGCAAAATCAGTATGATA
>RCNE010000607.1_pt1 | contig 28193 bp, 21 predicted proteins | sample 2041361 | NCBI WGS metagenome assembly RCNE01 (sample SAMN09708229, study PRJNA481090) | Marine sediment metagenome, whole genome shotgun sequencing project. | reverse complement strand
GACCCTCTGATTAACAGTCAGATGCTCTAACCAACTGAGCTAAGGAGGAAAATAACCCGCTTTAATCACTCAAAGCGGCTGCAAATATAGTCGTTTTTTCAAATACGCCAAACAATTAAAAGCCATTTTCTATTTAATTAGCCATTTATAAACATCATTGCCATTGGCAAACAATAATAAGGCTATTAATAAGAAGAATCCTGTCATCTGTGCATACTCTAAAAACTTATCGCTTGGCTTTCTACCACTGATCATCTCGTACAGCAAAAACATCACATGACCACCATCTAAGGCTGGGATGGGTAGAATGTTCATAAAGGCCAAAATAATAGATATAAACGCCGTTGCACTCCAAAAGCCAGGCCAGTCCCAGGTATCTGGGAACAGTCCTCCAATGGCAGCAAACCCACCAACACCCTTATAGGCACCTGTAGACGGATTAAATATTTTCTTCATCTGCTTTACATACCCTGTAAGCGTAGAGACTCCTTTTTCTATTCCTGCCGGAATGGATTCTAAAAAGGAATATTTCACATTTTCTATCTTAAGATATCCCTTTTCCTGCATGGCATCCAATGCTAACATCCCCGGGCGTACGCCTATAGTGGCTGAATCACTTATTGTTACCGGTATTTGCATACGCTCGTTACCACCGCGCACGATAGTTAACTCAATATTTTGAGATTTATAATTTTCCAATATCGCCTTAGCCTCGTCAAAATAAGCAACTTTTGTTCCTGCAATGGCTACCACCTCATCTTCTGGTAAAAGTCCGGCATCCATATTTTCAGAATCTGGAGAAACCGACCCAATGACAAACGGAAACCTATACGAGAGAAATTGAATCTTATCTTCATCCTCAATAAGCGTAGCTATAAAATCTACTGGTATTTCTTGGTCAAACGTGCGGCCATCCCTTTGAATGGTCATAACATTCCCATTAACAATTTCTAGGGGAGTTGATCTGAATTTTTCTATTTTAGTTCCATCAACGGCGAGAATCAAATCTCCAGTCTGTACCCCTAATTTATCTCCTATATTCTTTTGAACTACCCAAAAACCATCTTTTAAACTATCGGCTGGTATGTATTGCTCCCCGTAAGACCAGGCCATGCCTATATATATGATGACCGCCAAAACAAAGTTTACGGTTACCCCGCCTAACATAATAATCAAACGTTGCCATGCCGGCTTGCTTCGAAATTCCCATTCTTTGGGTTCTTCTTTTAGGGCTTCGGTATCCATGCTCTCATCTATCATTCCAGATATTTTTACATATCCTCCTAGGGGAAGCCAGCCAATACCGTACTCGGTACCGCCTATGGTCTTTTTGAACAACGCGAATTTTACATCAAAAAAGAGATAAAACTTCTCTACGCGAGTCTTAAAATATTTTGCCGGGATAAAGTGTCCAAGCTCATGCAGCACAATTAATAAGGAAAGGCTTAAAAAGAACTGTATGATTTTTATAAAAATGGGGTCCATTCGTTTTTTGTCAAAATTAAAATCGAACAAAAGTACATTTTTACGTCCGCTTAAAAAAAGAAACGGATAGCGGTTATATTATTTTAAGAATATTTTGGCAGCAATTGCAACTACCGCACTTGAAAGAATCCCCACGCTACCGTACCTTTGTAACAAAAAAAGATGCGCTCCTTTCTAAGTCAGTTTAAGTTTTTGGGGGTAGTACTTTTAGGTATATCAGCTGTTATTGTTTATTTGTTTTATAATGCGCTGCAACCTAAGAAGATGCTAAAAGTGTACTCGCCCGCCATGGTAAACGAAGAGCTTGTGGCAGAAGAGATACAGCACGTGCGTAAATACCACACCATAGCTGATTTTTCCTTTACCAACCAAAACGGTAAAACCATAACGCAAGAAGATTACAAGGACAAAATTTATATTGCCGACTTCTTCTTTACCACCTGCCCTACCATTTGCCCCATCATGACCAAAAATATGGCGGCCATCCAAGCAAAAATTATAGACGACCCTGAGGTATTACTGCTGTCCCATTCGGTTACTCCACAAATAGATTCTGTTGCACAATTAAAGAAATATGCGGTGGAAAAAGGCGTTGTTGATGCGAAATGGAATTTGGTTACCGGACCTAAAAAAGACATCTACGAAATTGCGAGAAAATCTTATTTAGCCGTAAAAACAGATGGCGACGGTGGACCGTTTGACATGATACATACCGAGAATTTTATTTTGGTAGATAAAGAACGACGCATTAGAGGTTTTTACGACGGCACTAAAATGGAAGACATAGAAAAGCTTTTGGAAGACCTAACCGTATTGCAGCAATCCTATGAAAATTAATTTTTTAAACTGCTGCCTTTAACGAACATACTTCATAGAATCTCATGACTATTTTTTTACGATTACAGGGATTCGCTTTCAAATATTTCTCGTATTTTTGACCTTAATTAAAATCAATCTAAATAAAAATTGGAGATTACAGTAGCACATCTTAAACGTGGACAACGTGGAATTATAAAAGAATTCTCCGATAATTTTATTCCTATAAAATTATTGGAATTAGGATGTTTGCCCGGTAATGAAGTAGAGCTAATACAGGTTGCTCCGCTTAACGACCCTATCTATATTAATGTTAACGGTTCGCATATTGCCATAAGGCGAGAAATGGCCTTGAAAATAGCCTTAGAACTGATAGACGAAAACCCCGCAATATGAGCAAACAAATTAATGTAGCGCTCATTGGGAATCCCAATACGGGAAAAACGTCGGTCTTTAACCAGCTTACAGGCCTTAACCAAAAAGTGGGTAATTATCCTGGTATTACTGTTGAGAAAAAAGAAGGTATCTGCAAGCTTCAAAGAGGGGTAAAAGCACACATACTAGATTTACCAGGAACTTATAGCCTTAACACCACTTCTTTAGATGAGAGTGTTGCCGTAGAGTTGTTGCTTAACAAAAACGATAAGGACCACCCAGATGTGGCGCTTGTGATTACCGATGTAGAGAACCTAAAGCGGAACCTGCTGCTGTTTACGCAAATTAAAGATTTAAAGATACCCGCAATACTGGTCATTAATATGGCCGATAGAATGTCGCGCAAAGGAATAAGCATAGACATTCCGCTACTGGAAGAAAAATTACAATCAAAAGTGGCCCTAGTCAGTACCCGGAAGGGAACGGGAATAGACCGTTTAAAAGAGTTGATTGCAGACTATAAAAACCTATCCAAGAAACCAAATGTTGACATAAGCGTCATAGCTCCGGATTATTTTCAGAACTTAAAAAACACATTCCCTAACGAGGATTTGTATAAGCTCTGGTTAGTGATTACACAGGACGTTAACTTTATGCCTGTTGAAAAGAAACTTATACAGGACACCTCGGCATTTAGCACCAAATCAAAATCTGAGCTTAAACGCTTACAACAAAAGGAAACGATTCTTAGGTACCAGTTTATAAATGGTATTTTAAAACAGGCCTATAAAGTAGACATGAATGCCGCAAAAGGGTTTAGGGCCAGTTTGGACAAAATCCTTACCCATAGAATATTCGGGTATCTTATCTTTTTTATTATCCTGTTAACCATTTTCCAAGCTATTTACGGGTGGAGCGAATACCCCATGGATATGATCGAAGGATTCTTTGCGTCCGCTACCGAATGGGTAAAGAATACACTCCCAGCAGGCGCATTTACAGATTTGATTGCAGAAGGTATCCTTTCCGGTATTGGCGGAATCGTCATCTTTATACCTCAAATTGCATTTCTGTTTCTTTTTATCGCTCTGTTAGAAGAATCTGGATACATGAGCCGTGTGGTATTCTTAATGGATCGGGTAATGCGACCTTTTGGACTTAGTGGTAAAAGTGTAGTCCCGTTGATATCTGGAACAGCATGTGCCATCCCAGCGGTCATGGCAACACGAACGATAGAAAACTGGAAAGAACGCCTTATTACTATTCTGGTTACACCATTTACAACCTGTGCGGCTAGGCTTCCGGTATATCTTATCATCATTGCCCTCGTAATCCCCGAGGGTACCTTTTTAGGATTGAGCTATAAAGCGTTAACGCTAATGCTGCTCTATTTAATAGGTTTTGGTACTGCGATACTATCGGCTGTTATTCTTAATAAAATATTAAAAATAAAAAGCAGGTCTTTCTTTGTGGTAGAGATGCCTAGTTACAAACTACCCCTTCTAAAAAACGTAGGCTATACGGTATTGGAAAAGACCAAAAGCTTTGTTTTTGGTGCTGGAAAAATTATACTCGCCATATCTATTGTACTCTGGTTTTTGGGGTCTAACGGTTTTTCAGACGAATTTAAGAATGCGGAGACCTTGGTTGCCCAGCGCGTTGCCAATAATGGCTTAAGTGCCACGAGCGAAACCTATATCGAACAAAAGCTGCTGGAGTTTACCAATGAAATCTCTTTGGACAATTCCGCTTTGGGAAACAGCGCAGCATTACAAGATTCTGTTAAACTTAAAACAAGTGAATTACAGGAACGCGCGCTGAACCAAGAAATAGCAAGTTATAAACTGGAACATTCCTACATGGGATATATGGGCAAGGGAATAGAACCGATTGTGCGGCCGCTTGGCTATGATTGGAAGATAGGTATAGCCGTATTAACCTCCTTTGCGGCACGGGAAGTTTTTGTAGGTACGCTGGCCACCATTTATAGCGTTGGCAGTGATGAAGAAGAGACAGAGACTATAAAGGACAGAATGGCCGCAGAAGTAAATCCTGTGACCAAAAAACCCTTATTTAATTTGGCATCGGGTATTTCGCTGTTGTTGTTCTACGCCTTTGCGATGCAATGTATGAGCACCTTGGCGGTTGTAAAACGAGAAACAAATTCTTGGAAATGGCCTGCGGGACAATTGGTCTTTATGAGCATTTTTGCCTATGTCGTAGCCTTAATAGCCTATCAATTATTAAAATAGAACCATGGAGCTACTACAACAGGTTTTAGTTTACGCTACGGTTATCATAGCTGCTGCCTATCTGGTGAATAAATTCCTGCTTCCCAAATCCCTTTTTAATAAGAAAAAATCCAGCTCCAAAAGTTGCGGACAAGACGATTGCGGCTGTCATTAACCGACACCCATATCCTATTATTTTACTGTATTTTTTAAAATGTAACAGTTTTACGTTTTATTCGTCTTCTACTTTTACAATCCCTTGTTTTCGTTAAATAAACAATAAATACATCCCAAAGAAATCTAAAACCCACTGATGCTTTGGCAAGCTATTCGTTAGTTTGAAAACTGTTAATAAATTTCTATGCGCAAAAAAATTACACTCCTTACCCTAATTTCTGTTGTTTTCTTATCCTTAAACACACATGCTCAGAGCCTTAGCTCTAGGGTGCTTGACAGCATTACACAAAAACCGATTCCTTATGTTACCGTTCTCCTTAAAGGCAAGGGCGTTATCACCAACGAGGAGGGGCAGTTTACATTTCTATTAGACGAATCGATTAAGGCCACCGACTCCCTACAAATTTCCTGTATGGGGTATGAATCTTTAGGTAAACCGATAAGCCAATTTACAGAAAACGCTATCTATCTAATCCCAAAAGCCATTGAATTGCAGGAAGTAATTGTATCGAACAAAAACTACACGGCAGACGAGATTATAGAACTGGTAGAAGACAATCTGGAGAAAAATTATAGTAATGATCTTACTAAAAAAAGAGTCTTTCACAGGAGGTCTAGTTTTGATCGGTGGATAAAAAGTGATTTTACCGTTAAAAAATCGACCATTGATATATTGGACCAACGCTTGCTAGATAGTATCATTGCTTCTGTACCTAAGTATAACCCGTATTACTCTGAAGTCTTAGGCGATCTTTACGGAGACAATAACTCAGAAACAAAAAAACTAGACCTGCTTAAAGCCTCCAAACTGTATGACAAAAGCACGGAACTAGATGAAGAAAAGTTGGAAGAAAAATTCAATGAAATTCTTAGAAAAAATGTAAAAGACGGCTCTTATTTTAAAATAAAATCTGGTCTTTTAAGCTTTAAGATAGACGCAGACGAGATAAGCACACTCTTTGAAGAAGATATAGATTCTACGGATACCGCAGCGCTAAACAAGGAGCTTGAAAAGAAGAAAAAAAACAAGGAAGAAGAAAAGAAAAACTACGTTAAATGGAAAAGAAACAATTTAGCGAGTATCATAAACGGGTTGCCTACTGCAGAAGATACGGATTTGAATTTTATCTCCAAAGCTAGAAAATACAGGTTCACCCTAAAAGAATTCACCTTTTTAGGCGATGATGCTGTTTATGTGGTCGATTTTGAATCTAAGGGTTCCGCAGATTACCAAGGCACCCTATTCATAAATGCAGATAATTTTGCCGTACTACAGGTAAACTATGAAAATACCAAGTCGCTTCGTAAATTTAATCTGTTAGGTGTTTCAGCTAACAATTATTTAGCTAAAGGTAAAATCATTTATAACAAAGGCGCTGACGGATTTTATGGACTGCGGTATTATGAGTCTGAATCGGCTAGCAGAGTAGGTATTGACCGCTCTTTAAAAATCATTGAAAAAAATAAAATCGTAAAGGGAAAAAACAAACAGAATGAACTTTCTGGACGGATGGATTTTGCGTTTAACAATGTGGTAAAACACGAAGTCGTCGTTTTTGAAACTGAAACTATTAGTCAGGCAGCTTTCGAAGCCTTTGAAGAGAAAAACGATATACTACCAACATACATGGCCAACTATGATCCGGAATTTTGGAAAGGCTATAGCATTCTAGAGCCCAATACTGCCATTACGCAGTTTATCTCGGTAGAAACCACGAATGAATAATCGTTTTACCGTTTGATAGGAAATTCCTAGTACCTAGATGCAATTTATTGCCTAATTCAGTAGATAGCTAATGTAGGTTATACTAAGTTTTGAATAAAGGAATATAAAAGCAAGCCCCATCCTATAACTAAAAAGAGGCCACCAAGCGGAGTAACGGGACCTAAAAACTTCCACTTATTCCCTTTGGCGCCACTAATGCACAAGCCATAAATACTAAAAGAGAACAACGCTGTTCCCAAAAGAAAGCAATACACCATATACCGTTCCAAGGAGGTATCCAAGTTCATGTTAAAACTTAGCATTAACAGCACCAAGGCGTGATACATCTGATATTTAACGCCCGTCTCAAAACTGGCCAACTGCTCTGGCGACATTATTTTCTTTAAAGCATGCGCTCCAAAGGCACCGAATACAATCGCTGTCAGTCCAAAAAGTGCGCCAATACATTGTGCTAGTAAAACCATGATTCCTTTTATTCAAATATACACTTTAGACCCGCATACTCATAGGAAGAGGAATTCATTTTTGAGTTGGAGAGACCCTCCAACCAATTTGACTATTGGCTACTGCTATTTAAAATATGGAACAGCGTGTTTATTCGTTTAGTGTAATAGAAATCTCGGTGTCCTTTGTTATGGGAAAAGCACATTCATCGAATTTTGGAGGACCGAACATTTTCATTTTTGCATTTGAAAAAGCAACGGGTTCCTTTGGGATGCCCAGCATGTTGGTGTCCAGTTTTCCATTTTCGTTCTTATCATGAAAAACAGCCACGGCATAGTCACCATCTGGTATGTCCTTAACGACAAGATTAGTAACTCCTTTCTCCGCTTTTTCCGAGACTGCTTTAAATACGGCATCAAATTTTAAGAAGGTTTTTTGATCAGTATACAGAGCGGCACTTATTTTTCCTTCTGAGGACCCAACGCCGGTAATCGTCAAACGTAAGGTGTGTTGTGCGGCACTGGCTCCAAAAGTTAACATAGCGATAATCATTAGCGAATTTTTTAATTTCATATGGATGTATTATAGAGAATACGCGGCAATTAATATGCCATGTTTACTATCGAATATAAGATACTAAATAACGCGTTACATTTTGGTTATATTACTAAAACAAGGCATCAATGTTTATCCATAATAAGCATTACATAAGATAATATGATTCTAAATAAAGAATTTAGCCTTAGTTTGGTGCATCAATTTCACCGCGAAGCTTAAGAACAAGGGAATTAAAGAGGTTCAAGGTTTTGACAGAGTCCTTTAAATTAAGATACAACTTTACGGAATCCTTATAGACCAACTTAATCTTTTGCTGGGATATATTGTCCACGAAAACATATACCTTTTTATCGGTAAGCGAATCTTTAAATTCCCTAAAAATACCCTTCTCCTTCTCCAAGGCGGAAAATCCGTTCAAGCGTTCCATAGGCGGTAGGCGCGCTACAAAAACAACACTATCCAATTCATTGTAAGCTACCGATTGGCTATAAAAACCGGACATCACCTTTATATAATTGGACTTTACGCTCACCCAGTTCTTATAATGCATAGTCAAAGCAAAGGCGCATACGATAACCGTAAGCACCAACAATAAATTCCAAAACCAATGTCTTTTATTACTTTTCATTACACCATTCTTTTTATTGTCCTATCTAAACTAAGAAACGATATTAATCTATTCGCACCCCTCTAACACTCATTTCTAATAACTTGTTTCGGCCCAAAATAGTACTCAGAACTCAAGAGATTCGTGCGAAGTACGCTAATAATCATAAATTTAGATTAATCAGCGTAGCCAAAGTGATTATGCCCATTATTCATTTTCTGTAACTTCCAAGAACAGATTTGATGCAATCTGATTCGATATCTGAATTTCCTTTTGCTTGATTTCTATCTTCATAGAACCGTCGAACTCCTCCCGTTCCAATACCTTAATAGTATCCCCAAGCGCGATACGTTTCTTCTCCAAAAACTTTAAAAATCCGGCTGACGTATCGTTTACACCTATGCATATACCCTCTATACCAGGCGAAAGTTCATTCAATAACTTCTTGACCGTTTTCTTAAACTTCCCATCCTTGTACGGTATGGATGCTCCTAAAAATCCTATGCTAGGACTCCTAAGCATCTAGTTTAGCTATTAACTGCTCGCTCTTTACATGTTCCAGTTGTTCCGCCAACAAGGCCACCTCATCCTCGGAAACATCCAATTTTTCAGCAAGAAAGACTTCCCATAAGCGTTGCCTTCTAATTATCGAAAGTGCGCATAAACTACCCATTTCAGTCAAAGAGACTCCTTTGTATTTCTTGTAGGATATCAATTGCTTGTCGGCTAGTTTTTTGACCATATCCGTCACTGATGAAGGCTTGGTATCCATTTTAGCAGCAATCGCATTCGTGCTAATCGTTGCCTGCCCATCCTTCTTCAAATGATAAATAGCCTTAATGTAGTCTTCCTCTGCAGGAGTCATAATACCTTAGATTTTATGCTAAAATACAAGCTTCTTAACGAAGTTGGATTGAAATAAAAATCAGAATACCCAGCAAAGAAGCATTTCTGCAAAAGGATTGAAATATAATTTTTCGTAGATTGACACCTTAGTCAGCGCTTACATCCGAAACAAAGCTGCAAACATAAAGGCAACCATCAAATAGAATGAAACAATGAAAAAAATATACGGCGTTCTTTTTCTATTCTCTTTAGCGTTTGCCTCCTGCTCTAAACAATCAGACGCAACAATCATGGACCTAGCAACCCCTGCACTAAAAATCGCGCTGAATGATAAAGGGGCGTTTGTACATTTTATCGATGCAAGTACTGGCAAAGACTATATCCTAAAGGATTCATTGGCTCCCTTACTCTCCATACGGGTTGCTACTAAAATTATGCATCCAAAAGCGGCAACGGCTACCGATAGTGTTATTACATTAATATTTGAAAATGATATCGTTGCCACGATCAAAATAGAAGAAAAGAACACGCATTTTACTTTTGAACTACTATCCATAACAAACAATGATGCTGTTGAGTTAATTATTTGGGGGCCCTACCCTACCTCCATACAAAAAATCATTAGCGAAACTGTGGGTGTGGTGCGGGATGATGATTTTGCTATAGGCATACAATCCTTGAATATTAAAACCCTTGGAGGATACCCATGGAACGAAAGCGATCGCATGCCCGCATTCGATATTTTTAAGGAAGAGGAGCTAAATGGCATGCATCCCAAATCTGACGGTAGTGTATTGTATCGGGTTGAAGCTGCGATGCCCATTACCCATGGCAGTAGCTTACAAGCGTATGCTAGAAATAGAACTACCGAAAGGATATTTTCAGATTTTGATCACGATAAAATTGTTGCCCCACCCTATGATGACGGCGGAGTTGTTGGTTCTAAAATAGCACTATTTGGAAGTGCTGAAGCTGCAACCTTGGAAACTATAGGTGCTATTGAAATAGCGGAGGGACTGCCCCATCCTATGATTGATGGCGAATGGGCTAAAACAAATCGTAACGCCGCCGCCGCATATCTCATTACTTCTTTTACGGAAACGACCATCGATGATGCGCTTGCATTAACCAAAAAAGCAGGTTTAAATTATCTGTACCATTACGGCAAAACCTTTGAAAGTTGGGGCCATTTTGAGCTATATAAAGGCGAGTTCCCAAATGGGATAGCAGGTTTAAAAGAATGTGTAGAAAAAGCAGCTGCACAGGGCATAAAACTAGGTACCCATTGTTTATCCAATTTTATCGCAACAGATGACCCATACGTTACGCCTGTGCCAGACAAAAGACTTGCTAAAGTAGGAAGTTCCATTCTTGTAGGTGATATTGATGCCTATACTACCGAAATAACGATACAATCCCCGGATTACTTCAACCAGATGAAAAATAACAGTTTAAAAACCGTGATGCTAGGTGAAGAACTAATACGCTATGGTAGTGTATCTGAAGCAGCACCTTGGAAATTATTGGATTGCCAGCGTGGGGCATTTGAAACCAAGATACTAAATCATAAAGCTGGCGACACGATTTCAAAGCTATTAGACCATGCCTACAAGGTCTTTTTAACCGATGCGGACCTTACCAAGGAAATGTCCGAAACATTGGCCGATATCTATAACCAAACCGGACTGCGACAAATATCCTTTGATGGTCTTGAAGGAAACCGCTCTACCGGATTGGGTACCTACGGTGAATCTTTAATGCCCTATACTTGGTATAACAGTCTTTCGGATGAACTAAAAAATCATCTGATCATAGATGCGAGTCGCACCACACATTTTTTCTGGCATATCTACAGTCGCATGAACTGGGGAGAACCTTGGTATGCTGGTTTTCGTGAAAGTCAGACAGAATATCGGTTTAACAATCAGGCCTATTTTAAACGGAATTTTATGCCCGGCATGCTAGGCTGGTTTAAAATGACCCCTGAAACCAGTATGGAAGATATGGAGTGGATGTTAGCCAGGTCCGCTGGGTACGATGCCGGCTATGCCCTAGTGGCAGATTTGGAGATTGTTGCCGAAAATGGCAACTCAGATAAAATATTAGAATCGATTGGCGACTGGGAAAAATTAAGACTTTCAAATTCATTTACCGAAGCTCAGAAAGCACTGATGCGAGATAATACGAAAGAATTTTCCATTGAAAAAATTAAGGATGGCGCATGGAACTGGCAAGAGCTCTATTCAGAAATTTTTACCCACGCAAAAAAGGTACGGCAACCCGGAGAACCGGTACATTCTACGTTTACGTTCAATAATCCCGCAGTCGAACAAATTGGAAGCTTTAGCTTGTCTGCAACCAAGGGTGGTGTAAGTGGTATAACGTTAGAGCTGAATAATTATAAGAAAATTCAAATACCCATTAGTATAAAAGAAGGCCAAACCCTCAAATATACCGGTGGAAACGAATTAATTTTATACAATGCCAATTGGGATGTTAGCAGTAAAGTAGCACTAGACCTTTCGGAATTTAAAATTAAAAAGGGTGAGAATTCCATTACCCTAAACTGCGATTTTGATACTGCAGATAAAGAGGCTACCCTTAAGCTAGAAATACGGGCTGGTGTACAGCACCAAACCGTGGTTTTAAAGGAGTAAATTAGCTTTCTAAGTCTAGAGGATAATCATCAAAAAATCGACCAAAAATAATACCCTAACCAAGATTATATAAATAATATACGAAATTTTGAACCTAATTATTTTTACTTATCTGGCATTAGAAAATTATTTCACAACCTACGATTAACAACCATTAAACCGACTATTAATTCCTATTTTTGATAGATGGCTGTATTACATTACGATTATATTATTATTGGAGCTGGTGCAGCCGGACTCATGTTGGCCGATGCTATGGTCAAAGACCCCTTTTTTAAGGATAAGTCCATCTTACTTCTAGATAAGGATACCAAAACATCCAATGACCGTACCTGGTGCTTTTGGGAAAAAGGAGAAGGTGAATTTGACGCCATAGTTGATAAAACATGGAACCATGTCTACTTTGCAGGGAAAAAATTTGAAAAACGATTTAATATCAATCCGTATACCTATAAAATGATTCGCGGGATTGATTTTTATAGTTCCGTTCTAGATCGAATTAAAGGACACCCAGGAATTGTTTTCAAGCAAGCCGAAGTTACAGACATACTGGATGACGGTACGCTAGTAACCGTAAAAACAACAGAAGAAAATTACACGGGGCAGAAGGTATTTAATAGCCTATTTAGTTATGATATGGCAACACATCAAACAAAATACCCTGTGCTGCAACAACATTTTATAGGGTGGTTCGTAAAAACGAGCAACCCTATTTTTGATACTGATCAGGCCACGTATATGGATTTCTCTATACCGCAAAAAGGGAATACACGGTTTATGTATGTACTGCCTACCTCCGAAAACGAAGCGCTCATAGAATATACCTTGTTTTCCGAACATTTGTTAGCCAAAGAAGAATATGAAATGGCCATCAAAGACTATCTGACAAACGACCTCGATTGTTCCGACTACGAAATCACAGATACCGAGATGGGAAGTATTCCCATGACCGCGTATGATTTTCAAGAACACCATTCAAAAAACATGCGCTATATAGGCACTGCTGGCGGCTGGGCCAAACCAAGTACAGGATATACGTTTAAAAGTACGGCAAAAAAGATACCTAAGCTCGTTGCACATATAAAATCTGGCAAACCTTTGGATACCCTAAGCTATAAAACCAAGTTTTGGTATTATGACCTCTTGTTTTTAGATGTACTCTATAAAGATAATGCCAAAGGATACAACGTTTTTGAAAAGCTTTTCAAAAACAGAAAACCACAACAAGTATTTAAGTTTTTAGACGAGGAAACCAATTTTACCGAAGATATCGGAAATATGATGGGAAGTCCAATAATTCCGTTTATTAAAGCCTTGTTCGGAAGAATTTTTTAAACCTTTCTCCGCATTAAATTCTCTCCAAAAACTCGTAATAATTCTTTTTTATCTTTTGCGATTTTTAAACCGTCGAGCACTGCAAATGCCTTGTTCGTGTATGCTACGATTTCCTTTTGTGTCAACTCCGCAGAACCGCTTGTTTCAAAAATTGTCTTGATTGTTTTTATCTTATCGGATGGGTCATTTGGCTGAATAGAGAATAAATCGGAAAGTTCCTTCTGTTGCAGTGTAGTTCCTTTTTCTACGGCTTTAAGATATAAGAATGTCTTCTTATTCTCAATAATATCTCCGCCTACTTGCTTCCCAAACGTTTTGGGGTCTCCAAAAGCATCTAAATAATCATCTTGAAGTTGAAAAGCGATACCTAAATTACGGCCAAACTCATACATACTATCCTGATCGGCTACCGAAGCATTTGCTACAATCCCGCCCATTTTAAGGGCAGCTGCGACCAAGACCGCTGTTTTGTATTCTATCATTTTTAGATACTCTGTTTCGGTAACATCGTCACGTGTTTCAAAATCAACATCGTATTGCTGTCCTTCGCAGACCTGTAGTGCCGTTTTGCTAAACAATTTGGCTAAATCGCGAAAAATTTCCCCTTCATAATTTTCAAATAATTGATATGCATTAATAAGCATGGCATCACCTGAAAGGATCCCTGTATTAATATCCCATTTTTCATGCACGGTTTTGCTTCCCCTTCGTAAAGGAGCATCATCCATAATATCGTCGTGTACCAAAGAAAAATTATGGAACACTTCTATAGCCAAGGCTGCGTCCAAAGCCTTCTTATAATCTGTTCCGAACACTTCCGTCGCCATTAAAACCAATACAGGCCGTAATCGCTTTCCCCCTAAACTTAAAATATAAGTAATAGGTTCATACAGATTAACCGGTTCTTGGACTAGGGACTTAGACTCCAGATAGGAGATAAACGCGTTACGATATTGTTCTATGGAATGCATAGCATGTTTTTTTCAAAAATACGCCCATTGTTACAAATAGCCCTTATAAGCGTCAACCATATGATTAAAAAAGTGAATTTATTGCAATAGATTTTAAAATCATCGTCTTTACTATTGAAGACTATAACATAAACCGAAGGAGTGCCCGAGCAACAGCGCAAATACTTGAATGATTTTTTTAAGGAGGAATATCAGGCCTTGAAGCGATATGTGCGCTCCAAAATTGAACATACATCAGAAAGTGATGCAGAAGATATTATCCAAGACGTTGCCCTTAGAATCTTCTCAAGACCTCCAGAATCGCTTCCAATTACGAATATTGGGGGTTTTGTTTACCATGCGATAAAAAACAAAATTATCGATACCATGAGAACCAAAAAAGAACGGGTTCACAATGAAAATGAACTAGAACAGCTATGGACAGAGTTTGCATCAGTGTTTTATGAAGCGGATACCCACAACTATTCAGACCAGTTAAAAACACGTTTAGAAAACGCTATTATAACCTTAAAACCATCCTATAGGGATATTATACTAGCTGTAGATTTTGAGGGCTACACGTACCGAGAAATTTCTAAAGAAACAGGTATTTCTGCAGGCACCTTAATGTCTAGAAGACATAGAGCTATAGCCATCTTATCAAAGCAAATCGAATTTAATAAAGAATTTTAAAACACAATAGTATGGATTACAAGGAAAATATTAAAATGCAAGTAGAACGAAAAACAAAGGACTATGTGACCAAAGGGTTCAAAATAGTCTTCTTTGTCTTATTGGGTATTGGTATCGCTTTTTTGGTAGGGTATATTGTCATGCGCTTATGGAATTGGTTAATGCCTGAACTTTTTGACTTACCACTAATTAGCTATTGGCAGGCAGTAGGCGTACTCGTCCTTGCAAAAATTATTTTCGGCTTCGGAGGTGGTGATGGTCCACGCAGTAGGAACAAGACTAAAAATCGTTCAAAAGTCGGAAGATGTGGATCGTTACGAAGAGACTTCTCCGAATGGAAACACTACGACGAATTTTGGAATGAAGAAGGGGAACAAGCCTATAAAAGTTATGTAGAACAACTTGGGAAAAAGGACGAGTAAGCATCAAACTGAACTAGCATAACCCATTTCCATGCTACCTATAGTTCATTCTCGCATGTACACTCCCAAGGGCTAAACAAAGAAAAACCCGAAGCTAACAACGATAATAGGTTCACTAAAACCCAATGCTTTGTTAAAAAGTTAAAAACCACGGAAACTTTAATTGTTTTTAAAGTTTCCTGTTGTACATTTGCCTCCCAATATGAAAGAAAAAATTCTACATACGGCTACCGAATTATTTTTGGAACAAGGTTTCAAAAGTGTTACCATGGACGATTTGGCCAACAAAATGGGTATTTCAAAAAAAACGATCTATTCCCATTTTAAGAATAAGACGCAGTTAGTAGAAGAGACCACAGCAAACCTATTTTGTACTATTTCAGAAGGTATAGAACATATTTGCTCCCTGGGCCAGAATCCCATAGAAGAACTCTATGAGATTAAGAAATTTGCAATGCTGCACCTAAAAGACGAAAAATCTTCCCCACAATATCAATTGCAAAAGTACTATCCAAAGATTCACGAATCTATACGTTTTAAACAATTCGACTTAATGCAGGAATGTGTGCTTGCTAATGTAAAAAAAGGTATGGAGTTAGGTATTTACAGAGAGAACCTAAATATAGACTTCGTATCCCGTATTTATTTTACAGGGGTAGTAAGCATTAAAGATCATAAGATTTTTCCGATAGAAAAATTTCCCATGACCGAACTAATGGACACTTATCTAGAATATCACTTAAGAGGCATTGTAACGCCATCCGGAAGGAAAGTTTTAAACAAAATCATCAATTCAAACCAAGAATAAATGCAATCACTTAAAATACTGTTCATAGCACTGTTTATAAGCAGTGGGTCATTTGGTCAAGAACAGACCTATACGTTTACCTTAGAGGAAGCTATCGCCTTTGCCCTTGAAAATAATTACAGTGCTATTAACGCTGATCGCGATGTACTGGATGCCCAAAAACAAAAATGGGAAACGATAGCTACTGGTTTACCGCAAATAACGGGTGCCGTAGGTTATCAAAACCAGTTGATACAACCCGTATCTCAAATACCTGCAGAATTTTTTGGCGGCGAGCCAGGTACTTTCGAAACTGTTGTCTTTGGCCAGCCACAATCCGCAGTCGCTTCAGCTACATTAAAACAGCAAATTTTTGATGGATCCTACATTGTTGGGGTACAAGCTACAAGAGCATTTCTAAGCTATAGTGAAAACAATAAGGAGAAAACCCAACTAGAGGTTCGCAAAGCCGTAACAGAAGCTTATGGCAATGTATTACTTGCAAAAGAAAGTTTTCTGATTTTGGAGAATAACATTGCAAATGTTGAAAAGAATCTTTACGAGACCACCAAAATTTTCGAAAACGGACTTGGGGATGAAGAGAGTGTGGAACAACTGCAAATTACCCTTTCCTCACTTGAAAACGCATTAAAAAATGCCATTAGGCTAAAGGAAATTACCCTCCAAATGTTAAATCTGGTTATGGGAATAGACATCACTGCCCCTATCCAACTTTCAGAAGACTTGGATGTATTGACCGTACAACAAATAGATTTAGGGCTATTGGAAAGTGATTTCAAGTTAGAGAATAATGTAGATTTTAAACTGGCGCTAAATCTCAATGAGCAACGCTATTTTGAGTGGAAATTGGCCAGAAGCAGGGCCTTACCTACTTTAAATGCTTTTGTTAACTATGGTGCTAATTCATTTGGAGATAACTTCGATTTTTTCGCGAATGGACAAGATTGGTTCGAAGCTTCTGTCTTAGGTGTTGACCTTAGTATACCCATATTCAGCTCAGGAAAGAGAAGTGCAAGCACGGCAAGAGCAAAAATCGCCTTAGAAAAAGCCAAAACCCAATTGACCGAGGCCGAAGAACAGATAAGACTTCAGTTAGAAAGTACCAAGAGCGAATATATCCTAGCCATAGAACAATTTGAAACGGCAAAGGACAATCTAAATCTTGCAGAACGCATAGAGAACAAAAACGAAATAAAATACTCAGAAGGGCTTGCCAGTAGTTTTGAACTTCGCCAGGCCCAAACACAACTGTATGATGCCCAACAAAATTATCTTCAAAGTATGTCGGAGGTGATTAATAAAAAGACGGCATTGGAGGTAATCTACAACAATTAAGCTAAGAAGTTTATTACACAAAAACAACAATGTTATACGCATTAGGGATATCACGCTTGACATGAGAACCCTACGTATAGAAACACTAAACCTAAAAGAATCAACATAAAACTCAAACGAATGAAAAATACAACGTATTTAGTACTCCTTACGCTATTAATAGCATCCTGTGGCGGTTCCGGAGACAAATCTGTAGATGACTTAATCACTGAAGGAAATCTAGAATCACTCAGAGCAAAGAAAAACAATATTTCAGAATCTTATAAAATATTGGGACAAGAGATAAAACAGTTAGATTCCGCTATTGCCTTACAAACTGGTGAAGGGAATCTACCACTGATTTCTACCATTACTGCAAAAGCAGAAAAATTTAACCATTTCTTGGAACTACAAGGGGATGTCACTACAAAACAAAACGTACTTATATATCCTGAAATGCAAGGGACGTTGCAACGTGTATACGTTAAGGAAGGGCAACGCGTTTCAAAAGGACAACTCCTTGCCACCATTGATCAGGGTGGTATGGGTAGTCAGCTTGCCCAATTGGAAACCCAATCAGCATTGGCCAAAACAACATTTGAAAGACAAAAAAGACTCTGGGATCAAAAGATTGGTTCCGAAATACAGTATCTACAGGCAAAAACAAACTATGAAGCTTCACAAAGTACAGTTAAGCAAGTAAAAAGCCAACTGGAGAAATCTACCATACGCGCTCCGTTCTCAGGTATTATTGACAATGTTATAAAAGACCAAGGAACGGTTGTTGCTCCTGGCCCTGGTTCTGAAGTGTTTAGAATCGTAAATCTTTCAGACATGTTTATAGAAGTTGATGTTCCCGAAAGCTATCTGAACGATATCAAAGAAGGTAACTTGGCGAAGGTCTATTTTCCAGTCTTAGGGGATACCATAATTTCTAAAATACGGCAAACTGGTAATTTCATAAATCCTGGCAACAGGGCATTCACGGTAGAGGTTGCGGTTCCCAATAAGAATAGCGCTATAAAACCCAATCTCACTGCTAAAGTAAGCCTCAACGATTACACTTCTAACGCGGCAATCTTAGTGCCACAGGGCATTATTTCTGAAAATGCAGATGGCCAGCAATATCTATATGTTGCCAATGACAAGGAAGATGATAAGGCTACAGCAAAGAGAAGAATTATTACTACGGGTCGTACCCAAGGTAATATGGTAGAGGTCTTATCTGGTATTTCGGAAGGCGATCTATTGATAAAAGAAGGTGCTAGAAGCGTAAAAGACGGTCAGAACGTACAGATTTTAAGCAGTAAATAGGAACCGTTTTTAAAACATAAACAATCAAAGTTTTATGAGGCATCAACTATCCTCTAAAGACTACAATCTAAAAACTAACGATGAGTAAACAAAAGAAAAACGCGGATAAAGAATTTGGTCTTTCTTCCTGGGCCATTGACAACCCCTCCGTGATATATGTCATGATTGTACTTTTCCTTATAATAGGGTATCAAGGGTATCAGTCCATGCCTAGAGAAGATTATCCAGAAATCGTAGAGACTAAAATCTATGTTAGCACCCCGTATCCAGGAAATACAGCAGAGGATATTGAGCGTTTATTGACCGACCCCTTGGAAGACCGATTAAAAAACGTGAGCAATGTTGTAGAGACTACCTCTACCTCGCAGGAAGATTACTCCATTATAACGGTTGAATTTGACGAGGATATTACCGTAGAACAGGCTAAACAAAAGGTAAAAGACGAAGTGGATGGGGAAAAAGCCGGTGAAGATTGGCCCACTTTCAATGGAGCAAAGGTAGAACCCAATATTTTCGACCTCAACTTGGCAGAATCCTTCCCTATCATGAACGTAAATTTTACAGGAGATTACCCTGTAGAAAAACTAAAGGAATTTGCAGAATACCTGGAAGAAGAGATAGAGAATTTACCAGAGATAAAACAGGTAGATATCCGTGGTGCACAGAAAAAAGAGGTGGAGGTAGCTGTGGACGTTTACAAGATGATGGCGTCCAAAGTAAACTTCCAAGATGTTATTGGTGCCATCAGTAATGGAAACATGACCATGTCCGCAGGGAATATCAAAACCTCGGAACAAAGACGTACCATTCGTGTATTGGGCGAAATTGAAAAACCAGAAGAACTTAATAATTTTGTAGTCAAATCCGATAATGGCCCCGTATATCTGAAAGATATAGCCAAAGTATATTTCCAAGAAAAAGAAAAGACCACCTACGCCCGCGAATTTGGAGCAAGCGTAGTGATGCTCGATATTAAAAAACGGTCTGGGAAAAATACGATTGCAGCTACAACCCAAATTAGGGAAATCGTAAAAAAAGCACAAGAGAATTATTATCCTGCAGATCTTAATATTTCTATCGCGAATGATTCATCAGACCGAACGTTAAACCAAGTTGATGACCTTGTAAACAACATTATTTTCGGGATTATATTAGTGGTAACTGTTTTAATGTTCTTCCTTGGTTTTAGAAATGCGCTTTTCGTAGGATTTGCAATACCTATGTCCATGTTCATCTCCTTTGCCGTGCTAAATTTAGCTGGATACACCTTGAACACCATGATTCTTTTTGGAATGATTATGGGGCTTGGTATGTTAGTAGATAATGGTATTGTAGTAGTAGAAAACGTATATCGTTTAATGAGTGAAGGGATGAGCCGGACGGAAGCGACGAAAAAAGGAGTCGGCGAAATTGCGCTTCCTATTATCATTTCAACAGTCACCACAGTAGCAGCGTTTGTGCCCTTGGCTTTTTGGCCAGGTATCTTTGGACAGTTTATGATTTTCTTTCCTATAACCTTGTCTGTAGTATTGGGTTCCTCCTTATTCGTAGCTATTTTCATGAACTCTATGCTGGTATCTCAATTTATGGATACGCAGGAAAAAGACCTCACTAAAAAACAATTATATCGCATCAGCGCGATTTTAGGTGGCTTTGGTATTTTTATTTTAGTATTTGGTGGTACTATGAGAGGTTTGGGAACGGTAATGATATTTACCGCTATCCTATTTTGGGTGTACAAATACGCCGTTAAAAAATGGGCTACCAAATTTCAGAACAATACCATGGTACGGTTTGAAAACTGGTACGAAAGAAGAATAGCACACGCGCTAAGAGGTAAAAACGTTTACTGGTATTTTGGCGTAACCTTCGCACTTTTAATTGCAACGTTCATGCTATTTGGAATGTCTGTAGGGTCAGGGAGAACCAAAATAGAGTTCTTTCCAGAAAATACACCTAATGAAATTTATGTTTATATAGAATACCCCGAAGGTACTTCCATCACAAAGACGAACACGCTTACCAAAGCTATTGAAGATCGCGTTTATGATGTGGTAAATAGGGAAATGTATGTAGATCCAAAGGGGGAGAATTATTTGGTTGAATCTGCCGTTTCCCAAGTAGGTGAGGGAGCTGGAAACCCACAAACGGATGGTGGTTCTTCTGCGGAGATGCCTCATCGTGGTAAGGTGACTGTATCTATGCGTGAATACAAGTACAGAAACGGTCTCGACACAGAGAAACTGAGAGGTAAAATTCAAGAAACGCTCACAGGTATCTATCCTGGTGTATCTATTTCTGTAGAAAAAAATGCAGATGGCCCACCACCGGGCTATCCTGTAAATATAGAACTAGAAGGTGACGATTACAATGAGCTAATCAGTACAGCCGAAGATATTCGAAACTTTATCAACACTAAAAACGTCGCTTTTGTAGAGGAATTAAAGATTAACGTAAATAAGAGCAAGCCTTCTATGGAGGTAAGTGTGGACCGCCAAAAAGCCGGAGAACTGGGCGTAGGTGTTGGCCAGGTAGGGCAACAATTAAGACGTTCCTTGTTTGGAGAGAAAGCGAGTGTTTATAAAGTGGACGGTGAGGATTACGATATTAACGTACGTTTTAACGAAGACATCCGTTTTGATAAAAATGCACTCTTTAATCAAAACATTATTTTCAGGGATGCGGCTACGGGTAAAATAAAAGAAGTTCCTGTTTCTGCAGTGGCAAGCCAAAAAAACTCATCAGGTTTTAGTGCCATAAAACACAGAAATGGCAACCGTGTAGTAACTATATATTCCGGATTAAAAGCCGGCGGGAATCCCGCATTGGTGGTAGAAGAAATTAAAAAAGTAATGGAAAACTATGACGGTGTTCCAGATACCGTAAAGGTTGATTACACGGGTGAGATTGAAGAACAGAACAAACAAATGGAGTTTTTGATCGGCGCTTTTTTCTCTGGCCTGGGGCTTATTATGCTCATCCTTATCTTTCAATTCGGTGGCATCTCCAAACCCCTTATCATTATGATTGCTATTTTCCTAAGTTTTATAGGTGTATTCGGCGGACTTATGATTACCGGTTGGTCTTTTGTTATTCTGATGACGATGATGGGAATCATCTCTCTTGCAGGTATTGTGGTAAATAATGGGGTGGTATTATTAGATTATACCCAAATATTGATTGACCGTAGAAAGGTAAAACTTGATTTAAGCGATAAGGATTTATTACCTATGGATGATGCCACGGAGATTATCGTTAAAAGTGGAAAAGCGAGATTACGACCGGTTATTTTAACGGCTATTACAACAGTTCTTGGATTGATTCCATTAGCGATAGGGTTAAACATAGATTTCTTCTCACTTTTTACGGATTTTGACCCAAAAATCTATATCGGCGGAGACAATGTAATCTTCTGGGGACCCTTGGCGTGGACGGTTATCTTTGGTTTGATAGTCGCCACCTTCTTAACATTGATTATTGTACCGGTACTTTTCAATATTACCTACCGGATTAAAACGGCGATAAAGGGGCGTGGAAAGAAAATAGAAACTTCCAAAGACACCTTGGAAACTGCGGCTTAAGTGTAGTTAACATGAATACAATTACCAAAAGACCCTTCTCACTTGGAAACCAATAATTCCTAGCTAGAAGGGTCTTTTAATTTCTTAACACTAATGAATTTTAAGCTATACCTATGCGTTACCAGAATTACTAAAAAATTGAACGCAAAAAAGGGGCGCTGAGATATAAACCTTTTTTTTTTAGTATTCGGTTGGAAGAGTTCTCGTTCAGTACTAGAGTTTTGGTCAAACCTGCTTTGGTGATAAGCATATGCAGCCGAAGTGATTGGAGCGAAAACGCTAGCACTATTTTTTCCTAGATCATAAATCTATTTTAAAAAAAATCGAACGTAGGTTTTAAATCAGAACGGAGTCGAGAACTAAGAACCTTTTGGGTTCATAGCATCTCGACTCCGTTTGTTGTTACTAATGGCCAACTCTAAACAACCATTATTTTATATAACTGACTGCACTATTCGTTTTCTGACAAAGGAATAGGCAGTTGGTTAAATATCTGGTCACCGGTTCTATCTATGGGTAGGGTGTTGGATAGACCGTAACGTCTTAAGTCAAAGAATCGATGATTCTCTGCCCAAAGTGAATATCTACGTTGATTTAGCATTTCTGTGGTCAATGCATCTGCAGTAACCGGCCCGCTGTAGGCAGGTAGTGCCGCAGAGGCACGTATTACATTAAGCGCTGTTTCTGCTTCTGGTAAATCACTTGCCAATATATTTGCTTCAGCATAAACCAATATTAATTCTTCATTTCTAATGACATCTATTTCGGATACATTGGTTGCATACAATGTTGTTTCATGTGTACCGTTAAGATCATCTTGGCTACTTGCATCTGGCCTAACCGCAGATTTTGCAGCTACCCTTGCATCACCAGCTTCTGCTTCCGTAATCCAACTATTATGAACAATAAATTGATCACCGTTATTGGGTAAGTCTGGTGTGGATGCTACTTTAAACATAGGATTGGGTTGGTCGCCTGCGCCTAATCCATAAATATGTTTAGGACCTACATTCAAATCTCCTGCAAGATCAAAATAAGATGCATTCAGCGCTGCTAAAGAACCTGCACCATCTCCATCATATAAAGCAGCTACCGCAGCTACAGCACGATTGAATTGTGCAAACGTGCTTGGCGTGTCAAAACCTGCAAAACCATCGCTAAGAGCAAATGGAAAGCTGGCACCTGCATTACCTAAATCGGTATTTGCTTCATCCAATAATGCCCTAATTGCATCCATGGCCGAATCGAATTCTACAATCGGACCTAAATTTTCGGGATCAACCACATCTATCCTTGCTTTGCCATGAGCCTTAAGTAATTGCACAAGCCGATACGCTTTCACTGTTTTTGCAAAACCGGAGTACCCACTTCGTTCTGCATCACTTAGAAGCTCGGTATTCACTATAGCATCTAGCAAGAGATTAACATTCTTAATATTCCTGTAACTAGAATTCCATAAACCCGTAACATAGAATCCGTTAGGATCTAACGGAATTCCGTTTTTACCCAACACATCCCCTGTATTTCTAGGGTCTGCATTGAAAATATATAATTCGCGCGCCATAGACCCCATTTGTGAGGTCGCACCGCCTAAACCATTTCTTAAGGTAGATTCTATGGCCGTGACCAGTTCATTTAATTGGCCTTTAGATGCATTTGCTCCTACACCATCTATACTGGGGCCATTGGGGTCTACCACGGTATCAATGCTACAAGAAAACACCAATAGTGCACATAGCAATGAAAAGGCCGATCGGGTTATTATTTTTATATTATTTCTCATCATCAATTTTTTAAAAGTTAACATTTAAGTGAAAGTACAATTGACGTGAACTCGGAAAAGGAGTTACCTCTATACCGGATGATAATCCTGCACCTCCGTTTACCGAAACCTCTGGGTCATAGCTTGAATAATCGGTCACTAAAAATAAGTTTCTTCCCGAGACTCCAAACTTAACGGCTTCAACGGTCTCACCAAAAACATTGGTTACAATATTGGACGGTAGTCTATAGTACACAGCCGCTTCTCTTAATCTTAAATAACCGGCAGGTTCCAGAAAACGTTGTCCGTTTGCAGGTATTGCTAATCTAGCTTGTCCTTCTGGGGTCTCCAAATCTGGGGTCACGCCCCCTAAATCTGTTAAAAACTTAGAAAGGTTCAGGTTATCGCCACCTGCTTTCATCTGAAAGATAAACGAAACATCAAATTGTTTAAACAAGGTAATATTGTTGCTCCAGCCCATTTGATAGTCCGGTTCCGCTACGCCTATTTGTGTAGGTTCCGTAACCCCGTCGCCATCTAAGTCCAAATTGGTAGCAAATTGGTTTACAGGTTTTCCTTCTTGAATAAAAATTGTTCCTAAACCAAGTCCGAAACCTGCTCCGGGCTGTGGAAATGCAGGCACCTCTAATCGAGTGATTTCCGATCGGTTTCTAAACCAATTTAAGCTCGTATTCCATTTAAAATTTTCGTTACTAACCACATCAGCCCTTAACGCTAATTCAATACCCTTATTCACAAGATCACCAAGGTTAGTCGTTTCTGAGGCAAACCCCGAAGAGGACGGTAATGCCCTTGTTAGAATAAGATCATTTACACTTTTGTTATAATAAGTAGCCTCAAACGCTACTTTGTTATCAAAAAGACCTAAATCAAAACCGATTTCAAATTCCGCAGAAGTTTCTGGCTCTACATTTGGATCTCCCTTAGACCCTAAAACGGATTGTCCAATAGCACCGCCGATGTTACTAGCACCTAAACTAGTGAATGTAGCTCCAAAGTTAGCAGGACTTCCTGTTTCTCCGTAGGCGGTTCTAAACTTCAACTGACTGATCGCTTCAACGTTCCAAAAATCTAGATTAGCAATATTAACGGCTAAAGAAGCTTTTGGAAAACCATAAAACTTGTTGGGGTCTCCGTTTCTACTAGACTTATCCAAACGATACCCTAAAGTAGCAATGAACTGATCTTTATAATTTGCCTCTACCTGACCAAAATATCCAAAATCTTCTTCATTACTTAAAAATTGATCAATTTCCTGATTCACCGAATTATCCACATTGGTTTGTCCGGCAGCCAATAAGGCTCCTCGACTATTAACCAAATTAGATTCTTGAGAAAGATAGGTTATACCTGCCTGAGTAGTAAGACCTAAGGCCCCTTCCATAGCATCATGATTCCAAAGCATAATCGCCTGCCCGTTAAACTGGGTAAAATTATTTTTTCCTTGGGCTATAAACCCGCCTTGGTTTCCTATTTGCGCTTGGTGCGTTTCTGGAACATAGACATAGGTTTCGTTGGCTAAATAATCCAAACCACCGCTTAAAACGAATTTCAAACGGTTCCTTTCTGTGGTCAAAATTTTAGTGTTCAAGGTCATACCTTGCACCACACGGTTATTACTATCTTCATTTAAGGCATTGTCCCTAACAAAAATTGGATTGCCCGAGTAGTTTGGATTGTTAGGGTAGTTCCCATTATCATCAGGAAATTGATTGTTCCATGGTCTCGTAAACGCTAAGGTATACCCGTAACTAAGGCCACCCTCATTTTCATTACCTGTAAAACTTCGGCTAGAATTACTTCTTGTGAAATTGGTACTGGAAGTGAAATCGAATACATCAGAGATTTTATGCTCAATATTGGTCCGTAAGGTCAATCGATCAAAACCCGTATTCTTAATGATACCTTCTTCGTCCCTAAAACCACCACCGATATAGAATCTCGTTTTTTCATTACCCCCGGTAGCGTTTAATCTGGTATCGGTTATCAAACCGGTTTCACCGTAAATAATATCCTCGTAATCGTATAATCTACCATTTGCTGCTATAGTTGCCTCATATTTGGCTCGCTCCCCCGCGTCGAAGGTGCTCTCAACAGAGTCGGCAGTCCAAGGTCGCATTCCTAATGGGTTAGCAATAGTATTTACACCTACATCTTGGCTAAAGCTGATTTTAGTCTTACCTGCCTGACCACGTTTGGTCGTAATCAGTATAACACCAGCACCACCACGTTGACCGTAAATAGCCGCTGCAGAAGATCCTTTTAGTATTTCAATATTCTGGATGTCGTTGGGATCTAAATCTGCCAATCTGTTTCCAGAATTTTCTTCGTTCCCTCGGTTTGCACCGGAAGCGAAACGTAAACCTGACGGAATCTCAACATTATTGTAATACACTCCATCAACAATAATCAAGGGCTGGTTGTTCCCATTTATAGAAGAAATACCCCTAAGTCGTAAAGCGAAACCCCCACCTGGCGCACCAGAAGAAGACGTAATATTAAGTCCTGGCACTTTTCCATAAAGCGCACCGTCTACTGTGGTTTGGCCTGTTGTTCCTACCAACTCCTCAGCAGATACAGTTGCTACCGCATTGGCTAAATTTTCTCTTTTTACGGAAGATGCCAAGCCGGTAACGACCACTTCATCAAGACCGGTAACAGACTCGGCCAAGGTCATATTCAAAGTAGCTGCGTCGGAAACCGTAATTAGTTTAGTAGCATATCCTAAAGAGGAAAATACTAGGGTAACCGGAAAGCTATCCACTGTTATGGTATAATTACCATCAAAATCGGAAATAGTTCCGTTAGTGGTTCCTCTAACCACTACACTTGCCCCAGGTACGGGCACGTCCGTTTCATCGGAGACAACACCCTGTATTGTTCCTTGTGCCATCATAGTTAATGGCAACAAAAACAACACAAGTGCCATCGCGTTTTTGCATAAAGCGTTTCTCATGTTCATATAGATTTGATTTAGTCAATAAAAATCCAAGGTAAAAAAAGATTTAAGATATCCTTAAGACTTTTTGCCAATTTTTTTAAGATTAATATCATATTATGTAATTTTATCCATTAAAATGGGATATCGTTATAAATTTTTGGCAGAAAAAGTCATAAAACCAGTTTGCAATAAAACCATCGCAACAAGTAAAGTCATCTTAAAATAAAAATGTAGCCTATTCTAAAAGGATAGAAAGCAAAACAATAGGCCAATACACCTTAAGTTGAATCAACCAGAATTAAGGGGCTCTAAAACTGGCAGGTAGGCTAAGTACCCATAAGAAACCCATTACTAAATGATGGTAAGCTAACAACAGCAGTAGTGCATCAGGAAAATTAAACAAATGTACCAGTAAACTGTTCCAGAGCAGCCATTTTAGAAAACTACTAAACATCAGAAACCATACTCCCTACAATTAAACCGGAAGAAGAAAAACGCTTTAGTCTATTTGAAAAATGATATCGTTACAACGGGATTTGAGAAGGTAATTGGCATAACCACGTATGCACAAACAAAACGGCTAAGCATGTGTTTTCGGATGACCTAATACCCTTAGGTGGGTTGGGTTCACAAAAAAGCCCGTACAATTAAGTACAGGCTTTTATAATTAGAAAAATATTTTACTTAATTCTTAACTACAGAACCGGACCTTTTGCTGTCGGTTACTGCAGCAATTCTATTATTGCTGAAGTTTACTTCTTTAACGGAATCACCTTCCCAGAACATCCATGTTCCAGTTTTTGCACCCCTTGTATAGTTACCCATTGCAATTTTATCCCCTTTTTCATTGAACATCTTCCACTCCCCATCTAACTTCTCGTTCATAAAGTAACCCTGTTGGGAAACTTCCCCATTGGCGTGAAAATATGTAGCTTTTACTTTATTTCCTTCTTTTTCAAACGTAGGTTCTACCTCTTGGGCTACAGCACCGAAAGTGAACGTCATCATCAAAATAAATATCAACTTCTTCATAACTATATTCTTTAATTCTACTCTTTCCCTTAACATTAACGTTACAAATATAGCGTTATTTCAAGCTAAGTCAATAATTGCCTAACTTTTAATTTACA
>RCNE010000257.1_pt1 | contig 28229 bp, 27 predicted proteins | sample 2041361 | NCBI WGS metagenome assembly RCNE01 (sample SAMN09708229, study PRJNA481090) | Marine sediment metagenome, whole genome shotgun sequencing project. | reverse complement strand
GCCCTGCGGGTTGCAGCTGAGGCCCCCACTCGGTGTTGCTGCACGCTGGTTTGGACCCGCCAAACGTCTCGCCAAGCGCCTTGACCGGGCGGCCTCAGCTGCAACAAAGCGCCCGAAAAACGCTACTGCCAGACCCCTGTTCGCGTACAATCCGCCCCCATGAATGACAACGAACCGCGGGACTTTATCCGCAAGATAATTGACGACGACCTCGAGTCGGGCAAACACGCGGAGATCGTGACGCGTTTTCCGCCTGAACCCAACGGCTACCTTCACATCGGGCATGTCATGTCGATTTGCCTGAACTTCGGCGTCGCCGCGGAAACGGGCGGGCGCACTTACCTCAGGCTCGATGACACGAACCCGGGTAAAGAGAGCCCTGAGTACGTCGAGGCGATCAAGGAGAACGTGCATTGGCTGGGTTTCGACTGGGAGGATCGCCTGACCCATGCGTCCGACTATTTCGACCGGCTGTACCAGTCCGCAATTGAGTTGATCGAGAAAGGCGCCGCCTACGTCGACAGCCTCAGCGCTGACGAAATACGTGAGTATCGCGGCACTCTGACGGAACCGGGTAAGAACAGTCCGTACCGGGACCGCGGCATCGAGGAAAACCTGGACCTGTTCCGGCGCATGTATGCGGGGGAGTTTGGTGACGGTGAGCATTTGCTCCGTGCGAAAATCGATATGGCGTCACCGAATATGAACATGCGCGATCCGGCTATCTACCGAATCCGTCATATCGCGCACCAGAACGCGGGTGACAAGTGGTGTATCTACCCGATGTACGACTTCGCACACGGTCTTTCCGATGCCTATGAAGGCATCACCCATTCGCTCTGTACGCTTGAGTTCGAAGACCACCGCCCGTTGTACGACTGGTTCCTGGATCAGCTGCAGCCGGAACATCGGCCGCGCCAGATAGAATTCTCGCGACTCAACGTTGCCTACGCGATAACGAGCAAACGCAAGCTGAATGCCCTGGTTGAAGAGGGCGTCGTAGCGGGCTGGGATGACCCGCGTATGCCCACGATAGCGGGCATGCGTCGTCGTGGTTACCCGCCTGAGGCGCTCCGCGAGTTCGTGATCCGCGCTGGCGTGACCAAAAAAGACAAGCTGATCGAGATGGGTGCGCTTGAGAATTGCGTGCGCGAGACGCTCGGGGACGCGGCCCCACGTCGCATGGCGGTGCTTCGCCCGCTCAAAGTCGTACTGACGAATTACCCGGAAGACCAGGTGGAGTTCATGGAAGCCATGAACCACCCTGGTAATCCCGATTTCGGCACACGCGAGTTGCCGTTTTCCCGGGAGCTGTGGATCGAACAGGACGACTTCATGGAGGAGGCCCCGCGCAAGTTCTTCCGGCTCAAACCAGACGGTGAGGTGAGGTTGCGATTCGGTTACATCATCCGATGCAATGAAGTGATCAAGAACGATGCAGGTGAGGTCGTCGAGCTGCGCTGCAGCTATGACCCGGATACGCGCAGCGGGACCGGGACGTCAGACCGCAAGGTCAAGGGCACGATTCACTGGGTGTCCTGTAAACACGGAATGGATGCATCAGTGCGCTTGTACGACCGTCTGTTCAATGACGCGAATCCCAACAAGGCCGACGATTTTCACAGTGTGCTCAATGAGAATTCGCTCGAGGTGGTTCGAGCAAAACTCGAGCCATCACTGGCCGAGGTGGACGAGTCGGTCCAGTTTGAGAGGCTCGGTTACTTCTGCGTTGACGCGCAGGACACCGCCGTTGGTGAGCCGGTATTCAATCGTATCGTGACGCTGCGCGATTCCTGGGCGAAGATCGAGAAACAGGCGATGCAGCAGGCTTAAGTTGTATAGCCTTCGCGGATGAGCAATGGCGCGCCGCGATCAGAGCCAAGACCTTCCGCGGCGCTACCCTCCGCCTTGGCGACTTCGACAACGCCAAAGGAGTTGACGAGCGCGAGCAGATCGCCTGGCTTTGCGCGTCCGTAGGTTTGCAGCATCGGGATCTGGTGGCCGCCAATACTGGCCACGGGCTCGCGGAAATCGTCCAGCAAACTGGCATCAATATTGCTGATCAGGTTGCCAAATGCGTCGATCGTGACGATAACTCCGCTAATTCGGCCTTCCGATGTCTCGGGCTCGTCGAGCCAGCTGGGCGTCCATGTGCGGACGGGTTCGCCGATCGTATGCAACGACACGCGACCGGCGGCGAGCTCGGCGGCAATCGGCGCAAAAATGTCACGGCCGTGAAAGGTCGCGCTGGCGGTCGGCAATCCGAGGGCCCCGGTCTTGCTCTCGACTAGCCTGAAGACGTGCGGCGATTCGGCATTGTCGAGCAGCTGTCCGAGCAGGCCGTTGTCGGGGGCGATGAAAACATGGCCGTCGATCTCGGCCATGAGTATGTCGCGCTCGGTGCCCACACCCGGGTCGACGATCGCGAGATGTACGGTACCGGCAGGAAACCAGGTGTAGGATCGGCTGACCCAGAAGCCGGCCTCAGGAGGCCACTGAGCTGGAATATCATGCGCCAGATCGACCACCTTCGCGTCGGCAAAACGGCTAAGAATGACTCCCTTCATCACGCCTGCAAACGGACCTTTATGGCCGAAGTCAGTCGTGATGGTGATGACGCCTGATGGCTTCATAAATTTACCCGGCGATCTGCGGGACGTTCTGGCGAAGTCTGTGCATGTGCCGCGCCCAGTAAAGGAACACAGTGTCGATCATAGCAATGACAACTTTGAATAGGTACTTCGCAGCGCCGAGCGCGAGCGCCGTCTCCAGGTCGACGATGCCCCACCAGGCGACCAGCGAGTAGATGAGGGTATCGACAACCTGCGAGCTCATTGTCGAAAGATTGTTGCGCAGCCACAGCCACCGCTCACCGGTTACCGATTTGATCTTGTGGAACGCCCACACGTCGAAATGCTGGCTGACGTAGTAGGCCAGCAGTGAACCAAAAATGAAACGGGGCGTGAAGTTGACGATCGTGGCGAATGCATCGTGAACAGAGGCGGAGAATGCCGCCGTCTCGGGCTTGTCGCTGGGCAGGTACAGCAGCGCAAGACTCAGCATGACCAGGACGATGACGCTGACTGCAAAACCCATGCGTACGGCTTTGTTCGCGGCCGCCTTGCCATAGTTTTCGCTGAGTACATCGGTCGCGAAAAAGATACTGGAGTAGAAGATAACGCCGAGACTCGTCTGCAGACCGAAGATGATCGTCAGCTTGGGGCCCTGCAGGTTGGCCAGCAGAATAGCCGTTGCGATGGCGACCTGCAGGCCTGCCTTGCCGAAGAGACGATACAAAAGGACCGTGAAGCCCAGGTCGACAAACAGCGTCGTCAGCCAGAGAAGCTCCTGGTTGGCAGCGTAAAAGTCGACGACCGATTGCGGAAACACAATGCGTCCCGGGTGCTAGCGCGGATTCTGCGCTACAACGAAGTGTGGACTGCGCAGCAGGCGTATTTTCGAGCGAGCAAAACCTCTCAGTTGATCAGGGACCGAGTAAGAGCGTGGCATCAGTCAGGCGGCCAGCCTGTCGAGGTGCCAGTCTGCGTTGCCGAACAGCTGACCGATAGCGGTCAGGCGCTTGAAATAATGCGCGACGTCGAGGTCCCAGGTAACGCCCATACCGCCGTGCAGCTGCACGGCCTCTTCACCCAGCGTCTGGCCACTGGTGCTGACAAGGTATTTCAGGGAACTGATCGCTCGCTTCGACTGATCGTCACCCGCGGCGCAGGTAATAGCCGTCCAGAGCAACAGCGATTGCGCTTGTTCGCAGGCCGTGAGCATGTCGACCATGCGATGCTGCAGTGCCTGGAAGCTTCCGATGGGTACGCCGAACTGGGAACGGTTTTTCGAGTACTCGATGGTCTTGTCCTTAAGCACGTGCATGATGCCGATGCCCTCGGCGCAAACGGCCAGGATGGCATCGTCAATCGTTGCATCAAGTGCGGCGAAGCCTTCGCCGATCTCTCCGAGTACATCGTCTGCACGGACTTGGACGTCGCTTAGCGTCAGTTCGGCGGCCCGCATTCCATCGACCGTGTGATAGGCATGCAGACTAACGCCATCCGCATCTGCCGGCACGGCAAACAAGCTGATGCCTTCCTCATCACCAGGTTCGCCAGCGGTCCGCGCAGGAATAAGGACAAGTTCTGAGGTACCGCCGTTTAGTACGAATGCTTTCTTGCCGTTGAGTATCCAGCCGTCACCATCCGCGGTAGCCGTTGTCGCGATATTTGCGAGGTCGTAACGGGCCTGCGGCTCCGTGAATGCAAGCGTTGCCTGCAATTCGCCGGCCATTATCGCGTGCAGCCAGCGCTCTTTCTGCTTCGCCGTGCCAACACGTTTCAGGATACCGCCGGCGAGGATAATGTTGGCGAGATACGGTTCGACGACGAGTCCGCGTCCAAAGCGCTGCATCATGACCATGATGTCGATCTGGTTGCCGTCAAATCCGCCGTCTTCCTCGGAGAACGTCACGGCTGTCCAGCCGAGCTCCGCGATCATCTTCCAGACTTCATCGCTGTAGCCGGCCTCACTGGCCGCGTATTTTTGCCGCGTGTCGAAGGCGTACTCGTTCTCGATGAACTTGTCGATGCTGTCGGCCAGCATCTCCTGTACTTCATTCAGTGAAAAGTCCATTAGCTTCCCTCAGAGCCCAAGCACATGCTTGGCAATGATGTTCTTCTGAATCTCGTTGGAGCCACCGTAAATCGATGCTTTACGAAAATTGAAATAGCGCAGCGAGGACTGCGTCTCGCCACCCTCACCGACCGTTTCACCGGAATAGTCCGGCTCATACTGCTGCGGCACGTAGGGCAGTGCGTAGTAGCCGGCCGCCTGAATGTAAAGCGTGTCGATAGCCTGCTGTAACTCCGTGCCCTTGATCTTGAGAATGGACGACTCCGGTCCGGGTGCCTTGCCCGAAGCGACCGCCGCAAGTGTGCGGAGCTCGGTATATTCGAGCGCTTTCAGATCTACTTCGACAGCGGCGAGGCGGCGCATGAAGTTCTTGTCGTCGGCGAGTGGCGCGGCACCGCGAACGGAACTTGCGGCCTGGGTGCGCAGGCGCCTGGTGCGATAACGTGAGCGAGCCACGCCAGCGATGTTCGCGCGCTCATGCTGCAGCAATACCTTGCCATAGGTCCAGCCCTTGCCTTCCTCGCCGACCAGGTTCTCTACCGGAACCTCGACATTCTCGAAGTGGATCTCGTTCACTTCGTGTGTGCCGTCCAGGAGAATGATCGGCTTGACGGAAACGCCGGGCGTCTTCATGTCAATCAGGATAAAGCTGATGCCCTCCTGTCGGCGCGCGACATCAGTGTTCGTCTTTACCAGGCAGAATATCCAGTCAGCATGTTGTCCCAGCGTCGTCCAGGTCTTGGTACCGTTAACAACGAAATGATTGCCGACGAGGTCGGCGCGTGCTTTCAGGGAGGCGAGGTCGGATCCGGCGCCCGGCTCCGAATAGCCCTGGCACCACCAGACCTTGCTGGCCAGTATGTCCGGAAGGAAGCGCTGTTTTTGCTCCTCGTTACCGAAGGTATAGATAACGGGGCCCACCATGCTAAGCCCGAACGGAATAATGATCGGCGCGTTGGCGTTGGCCTCTTCGGTCGCGAAAATATATTTCTGCACAGGCGTCCAGCCGGTGCCGCCATACTCTACGGGCCAGTTGACGCCCGCCCAGCCTTTCTTGTGTAGCAGCTGCTGCCAGCGGGTCTGGCTCTCTGGCCGAAGCTCTGCGCCCGATTCCTGCTGTTGTCGAATATCCTCAGGACATTCATCGCGGAAAAAGGCTCTGACCTCTTCCTGGAAAGCCAGCTCTTCCGGGCTGAAATCTACGTTCATACGGAATTATCCCCTCAAGATACGCGGCGGAGCTTAGCAAACCCCGGGTGATTCGTCTGTTGCGGTTTGTAACACCGCCGAGTTAAGGCAGAATGCCCGGATGAGTTCGAACCCCGAAACTGAAGAGCAGCCCATCAGGCCTCGCGCCCAGATACAGGACGCGCTTCGCCGGCCGCTCCATGACCTGCGTATTTCTCTGCTTGATCAATGCAATTTCCGGTGCCCGTATTGCATGCCGGAGGACAGGTTTCATGCAGATTACGAGTTCCTCAGGAAAAAGCAGCGCCTCAATTACGAAGAAATCCTGAAAGTGGCCAGCATTGCCGTCGGACTGGGTGTCAGCAAAATTCGGCTGACGGGCGGCGAGCCATTGCTGGACAAGAACCTCGCGACGCTCATAACCGGACTGGCAGAGCTGCCAGGCATTGAGGATCTTGCGCTGACTACAAACGGCATGTTGCTGGCACCGATCGCAGGCAAGCTGAAAGAGGCAGGACTGCAACGCGTGACGATCAGTCTCGATAGCCTCGACGCGGATGTATTCAGACGCATGAGCGGCGGTCGCGGCGACCTCAAGCAAGTTCTCGAGGGACTCGATGCGGCTGAACGTGCCGGGCTTGCACCGATCAAGATTAACGTTGTCGTGCAGCGCGGCGTTAATGACCACACGGTGATCGATCTGCTGGAGCATTTTCGCGGCACGCCGCATATCGTTCGGCTGATCGAGTTCATGGACGTGGGTAATCAGAACGGCTGGCGTATGGACCAGGTCGTGCCGTCTCTGGAACTGCGGGACCAGGTCATGCAGCGCTGGCCGTTACGTCGCATCGACAAGAACTACCCGGGGGAGGTTGCGCGTCGTTACGCTTATGTCGACGGCCTGGGTGAGATCGGTTTCATCTCTTCCGTAACCGAGCCCTTCTGCGGCGATTGCAGTCGGGCAAGGCTGTCAGCCGACGGAGTGCTGTACACCTGCCTGTTCGCGACGCAGGGAACGGATCTTCGCGAAGCCTTGCGAAACCAGGCGGACGAGGATGAGCTCACCGATATCCTGTCGCGCATCTGGCTGCAACGCGCCGATCGCTATAGTGAACTAAGAAGCCCGGAGCTGGCCGAAGCTCACAGGCAACGCAAAGTCGAAATGTACCGGATCGGGGGATAGCGTGAGCAAACTCAGTCATGTGGACGCCAACAATCAGCCGACAATGGTTGACGTCAGCAATAAACAGGAGACCCTGCGTGAGGCACACGCGCAGGCTGTTGTGCAGTTGCCCGAGGAAATTGCACAGCACATTTCCGGCGAGGAAATAGCATCGAAGAAGGGCCCGGTTTTCGCAACGGCAATCATTGCTGGTGTCATGGCCGCGAAAAAGACGCATGAGTTGATTCCGTTTTGTCACCCGATCGGGCTCGATGATTGTTCGATCTCTGTGCGCATGCGAGGTAACGATGCTGTCATTGACTGCCGCTGCAAGGTGCGCCACAAGACCGGTGTGGAGATGGAGGCGTTGACGGGCGCCAGCGTCGCCGCACTGACCGTTTATGACATGCTGAAGGCGATGTCGCATGACATCGTGATCGGCGATACGCGCTTGATGGCGAAGACCGGCGGCAAGCGGGATTTCAGTCGCGATGAGTGACTCGATGGCAAGGCCGGTGTTTGGTCTGGTGCTTGCGGGCGGCGAGAGTCGCCGCATGGGCCAGGACAAGGCGACGTTGCGCCGCGCCGGGCAGTCGCAGCTGGCCTACGTCGTGCATTTGCTTGATGAGCTCGTAGAACGCGTCTTCGTGTCGGCGCGCGCGGATCAGCAGGACGACACCGAACGCAGTCGCTTCGAACAAATTGTCGATCGTTACGAAGGCCTGGGTCCGGTTGCCGGCATTCTTTCGGCCATGGATGAATATCCGGACGTCGACTGGCTGGTGCTGGCGTGCGATCTGCCGAATATCGATGCGCCGACCCTGACGAACCTGCTTCAAAAGCGCTCGCCTGACAGGCCGTTTTCGGCATACAGGAGCAGCTACGATAGCCTCCCCGAGCCTCTTTGCGCGGTGTACACGGCGGCGAGCTCGGATATCGTGCGTGGCTTCGTTGCCGACGGCCTGTACTGCCCGCGCAAGATGCTCATCCGTTCCGATACGCTGCTGCTGGAGCAGCCAGATCCTGTTGCCCTGGACAATGTGAACACGCCTGATGATCTTGAGCGCAGCGTGCTTGGTGGTCTGTCGTGAGCGAGCAAATGAAGACGATTACGGTGCGCTATTTTGCGATGTTTCGTGAACATGCGGGCCTTAGCGAAGAAACTCTCCACCTGGATGCGGCGACGGCGAAAGACGTTTTCGAGCAAACACGGCTGCGCCACGGTTCCCGGGAGCCGAACGGTCACTGCAAAGTCGCGATCAACGATGAAATGGCGGATTGGTCGTCCCCGGTGACGGACGGCGATACCGTGTTGTTGTTCCCACCGGTCGCAGGCGGCTGAGATGATCGAGGTAACCACGACGGCGATCGATGCCGAAGGGCTGAAGCGTTCTCTCGCCAACGACGGCGCCGGCGGTTTCTGCAGTTTCGAAGGCTGGGTCAGGAATCTGAACGACGGCCGCACCGTCGAGCGACTCGAGTACGAAGCGTACGAGCCGCTGGTCGTTTCCGAGGGGCTGCGGGTACTCGAAGAGGCGCGCCAGAAATTTCCGTTTCTCGAGGCGCGCTGCGTGCATCGAACGGGGCTGCTTGAGATCGGTGACCTGGCCGTTTGGGTGGGCGTTGCTTCTGCACATCGTGATGAGGCTTTCAGGGCCTGCCGATACATCATCGACGAATTAAAAGTCAGGCTACCGATCTGGAAGAAAGAACACTACGTTGACGGCGATTCGGGCTGGGTGAACTGCGAACGTTGTGCTGAGCACGGTGGCCACTGAGCGATATGCGGGGAAGCCGCGGCGTTGCAGATTGTGCGGCTATCAGGTATCACTACTTGCTGATCAGGGTTTGGGGTAGCGTGTGCGGCTGATTAGGTCCATTGAGGATGCCAAGAGGCTCGAAGGTGAGGAGATCGGTCTTTCCGACTGGGTCGTTATCGATCAGCACCGTATCGATCAGTTTGCCGAGGCGACCGGTGACTACCAGTGGATTCACGTCGATACTGAACGGGCGGCCAAAGAGATGCCGGATGGCAAGACAATCGCTCATGGCTACCTGACTCTCGCACTTATCCCGACGTTGACGAGCGACTTTGTCGAAGTTGAAAACCTTGCACGCGCAATTAACTTCGGCCTGAACAAAGTACGTTTCTACGCGCCGGTTCCGGTCGGCGCGCGGCTACGCGCGCGGGCCAAGGTTTTGCAGGCGCGGAAGAGGGCGGGCGCACTCCTGCTTACGGGTGAGGTCAGGCTCGAAATGGAGGGCGCGCGCAAACCGGCGTGCGTCGCAGAGACGCTGGGGATGTACTTCTTCAGTGACTGAGGCTGCCGGGCCCGGTGCGTACAAATTTCTGCGGTGCGCCGCGACAAACTGTGTGACAGAAAGAGGGACGACATGGACAATCTCGGATTTTGGGGAATCATCCACCTGGCACTCGTGGTCTATGCCGCGGTGCGAATTCTCGACAGCTCGGTGGACACCCTCCGGAAGGTAATCTGGATAGCGGTTGTCGCCGCCTTTCCGCTGGTAGGGCTGATCGTCTGGTTTCTTATCGGCCCCGGAACCCCAAAGAAATAGGCCGGCTTCACAGGAGCAACGGACACCTGGTCGGGGTCCGCTGCCAGGGGCGCCGGGACAACTAACAGAACCGAACAGGACGGGAACCAGATATGCACGGACTTATGATGAACAGGCCTCTGCTTATTTCCTCAATTGCAGAGCACGCCGCCAAGTTTCATGGTGACCGCGAAATCGTATCGGTCACCGCCGACAACCCGCGCCATCGATGCACGATTCGCGACGCGATTGGCCGTTCGAAGCAGCTGGCCAACGCGCTGGACAAGCTGGGTCTTTCGCAGGGTGATCGAATTGCCACGATTGCCTGGAACGACTATCGACACCTGGAACTCTATTACGGTGTCAGCGGAGCGGGCTACGTCTGCCATACGATAAACCCGCGCCTGTTTCCAGAGCAGCTGATCTTCATCATCAACCACGCGGAGGACCGCTGGATATTCACCGATGTCCTGTTCGTGCCGCTGCTGGAGAAGTTGCTGCCACAGATCCCGAACGTCGAAGGTTTTGTGGTCATGACTGACGAGGCGCATATGCCGGAGACGTCGCTGCCAAATGCGGTTTGCTACGAGACGCTGATTGCCGCTGAATCGGCCGAGTACGATTGGCCTGAGCTGGATGAGCAGTCAGCGTCCGCGCTTTGTTATACGTCCGGTACGACCGGCGATCCGAAGGGCGTTCTCTACGACCATCGCTCGCAGGTCCTGCATGCCTATGCTGCGCCGGCGCCGGACATCATGAATCTGTCCAGCACTGACTGCGTGCTGCCGGTCGTGCCGCTGTTTCATGTGAATGCCTGGGGCGTGCCGTATGCCTGCCTGATGGTCGGCGCGAAGCTGGTATTCCCGGGACCGAAGATGGGCGACGGTGCGGCGCTATACGAACTCATGGACTCTGAGGCAGTGACGATGGCGCTCGGCGTACCGACGGTGTGGCTCTCACTGTTGCAGTATTGCGCAAGCGAAGGCAAGCGACTCGACAAGCTGAGGTGCTCGCTGGTTGGCGGTGCCGCGGTACCGCGTTCGATGATCCAGGAATTTCGTGACGAGCACGGCGTCGAACTGCGCCAGGGTTGGGGCATGACAGAGATGAGCCCGTTGGGTACCTGTAATTCGCTGAAGGCCGGGCTCGAATCGCTGACCCCTGACGAGCGACTCGATCTGGCGACCAAGGCCGGCCGCGGCATATTCGGCTGTGAATTGCGCATTGTCGATGACCAGGAACAGGAATTGCCGTGGGACGGCGTTGCTTACGGGGCCCTGCAGGTTCGCGGTCCCTGGATTTGCAGCGACTATTTCAAACTCGTCGGGAGCGCAGGCACGCATTCGGACGACGGCTGGTTCGATACAGGTGACGTTGCGACCATCGATCCGCAAGGCTACATGGCAATTACTGATCGGACCAAGGACGTCATCAAATCGGGCGGCGAGTGGATCAGCTCGATCGAACTGGAAAACGTCGCCATGGGGCATCCGGCGGTCGCCGAGGCCGCCGTGATTGGCGTCGCACACCCGAAGTGGACCGAGCGTCCGCTGCTGGTTGTGGTTCGGGCAGAGGGTAAAGAGCTCGAGAAGGACGAGGTGCTGGGCTTCCTCAAGGGCAAGGTGGCGGACTGGTGGATTCCAAACGACGCCGTATTTGTCGATGAACTGCCGCACACGGCGACCGGCAAGGTGAAGAAGATTGAATTGCGAAAGCAATTCGTCGACTATGCACTCCCGGATTGACGCCGGCTACTTTCATCAAGTGTAAGGAACAAACATGGGCGATCCATCGCGCCTCTACGGACTCAACGCGGTCGTCCTGAATGCGGGCGGCGGTATCGGCGAGGCTATCGCTCGTACCCTGGTCAAGCATGGTGCGACGGTGGTGGCCGTCGATTCCGCGAATAGCGGTATCGTGCAGCACTACTCCAGGGTCAAGGGCATTACGGGCCTGGCCACGTCATTCACCGATACCGAGCAGATGCCCGCAATGCTCAAGGAAGCAGCAAAGAAGCTGGGCGGCCTCGATATACTCGTCAACGATTTTCCGCTGCAACCCGACTCACCGCTGCAGGAGGTGGATCAGGCACTCGAGCGTCTTCTGAAATCGAGAGCGGCGCTGATGCTCGAGAGTTGCCGGGTTGCGCTGTCGTATCTCCAGAAGAGTCCGCAGGGACGAATAATCAACATCGGATTTTTACGCAGCTGTTTTGGCGACAGCGGCGAATCGCCCTTCGCCTATGCCGAGCGGGACCTGGCTCACATGACACGTGCTATCGCCACCGATGCGGGCGAGTTTTCGATCACTGCCAATTACATTCAACCGGGCGCCGTAATGACGCCGGAGAGCCGCGAGGTCTTTCGCAAGGACAAGGCGCTCCGGGATTACTGCATCCAGCGTTCCGCTGCGCGTCGCCTGGGCGAGCCGGTTGACGTTGCCAAGGTTGCTCTGTTTCTGGCCAGCGACGATGCGGTCTTTGTCAGCGGCACGGGCATTACAGTCGACGGCGGTCTTTCGGGAGACTAGGATGCACCCGGTACTGATGGACCTCATTGCGCTTCTCAAACTCGAGCGCATCGAGGAGAACATCTTTCGCGGCGACAGCCGGGATATTGGCAGCCCACAGGTTTTCGGCGGCCAGGTTCTCGGCCAGGCACTGTCCGCTGCACAACATACCGTCGAGGGTCGGGTCGCACACTCGCTGCATGCCTATTTTCTGCGACGTGGTGACGTCACTGCGCCGATTATTTACGACGTTGATCGTGCTCGTGATGGCGGTAGTTTCTCGAATCGACGTGTGGTCGCGATTCAGCACGGGCGGCCGATACTGAACCTCGCCGCGTCATTCCAGACCCCGGAGGAAGGGCATGAGCACCAGGGTGAGATGCCCGACGTGCCACCGCCGGACGGGCTGAAAGACCTGACGGAAGTCGCGACTGATGTGCTGGAAAATATCCCGATGAAACTGCGACGTTTCATGACGGACAAGCGACCCTTTGATTTCCGTCCGGTTGATCCCATCAGCCTCGGTGCGCGCGAGAAACTGCCTCCGAAAAAACATGTCTGGATCCGCGCTGTCGATCGCTTGCCGGACGATCGGGCGCTGCACCAGAACCTGCTGACCTACGTCTCCGATTTCGAGTTGCTGGCAACGTCGACGCTGCCGCATGGTCTGTCCATGACCCGGGAGAGCGTCATCATGGCAAGTCTCGATCACGCCTTGTGGTTTCATCACGACTTCAGGATGGACGATTGGCTGTTGTATTCAATGGACAGTCCGAATGCAGCTGGCGCGCGCGGATTTGCACGCGGCCAGCTGTTCACCAGTAGCGGCAAACTGGTGGCCTCGACATCGCAAGAAGGCCTGGTTCGCGAAGTCGACCCGGAGCGCAAGCGAAATAGTTCCGATCCGCGAAAACAGGTCTAGGCGAGCTGCTCGTTAAAGCGCTCTGCGTTTTGCACGTACACGTCTGCCGACCAGCCAATGTGAGCAATTTCTTCGTCGCTGAGTTCTCGGACTACGCGTGCCGGCGATCCGAGTATCAATGATCCGTCCGGAAACTCCTTGCCTTCCGTGACCAGTGAGTGCGCGCCGACAATGCAATTGTTGCCGATAACTGAGCCGTTCAGGAGCGTGCTGCCAATACCGATGAGCGAGTTATCGCCAACCTGGCAGCCGTGCAACATCACTCGGTGGCCGACAGTCACGCCATTACCGATGACAAGCGGGATGCCGGGATCGGTGTGCAGAATGCAGCCGTCCTGGATATTGCTGCGTTCGCCAACTTCCAGCCAGTCGTTATCGCCGCGCAGCACGCAGTTGAACCAGATGCTGGACTGATCTTTCAGCCGCACGCTGCCGATTATCGTAGCGTTGTCGGCGACGAAGTGGCCGCTGCCTTCAAGAACTGGCGCCCGGTCGCCGAGCGCCTGCATCACTTCGCCTTGCCCTGGGCAGCAACGGCCGCCGCTGCCTTCGCCACGGCCTCCGGGTCGCCAAGAAACTCCCGCGAAATCGGTTTCAGGTCGTCATCGAGCTCGTAAGCGAGCGGAACGCCGGTTGGGATATTGAAGCCGGTGATCTCCTCGTCAGAGACCTGATCCAGCATTTTTACCAGCGCGCGCAGGCTGTTGCCATGCGCCGCAACCAGGACGTTCTTGCCGGCCTTCAGATCTGGCGCGATACGCTCGTTCCAGCACGGCATGACGCGTTCGAGCGTGAGCAACAGCGACTCTGCGCCCGGCAGGTTATCGATGCCCTTATAGCGCGGATCGTGTGATGGGTGGCGTTCGTCATCGTCGTCCAGCGGCGGTGGCGGAATGTCGTAACTTCGTCGCCAGATGTGCACCTGCTCATCGCCGTACTTGGCTGCTGTCTCCGCCTTGTTCAGCCCCTGCAACGCGCCGTAGTGGCGCTCGTTCAAACGCCAGTCCCGAATCACCGGTATCCACATCAGATCCATCTCATCCAGCATGTACCACAGTGTGCGAATCGCGCGTTTCAGGACCGACGTATAAGCGACGTCGAACTCGAAGCCGAGCTCGGATAGCAGTCGGCCCGCTTCAATTCCTTCCTGGATGCCTTTCTCGGTGAGATCGACGTCCTGCCATCCTGTGAAAAGGTTCTTCAGGTTCCAGTCACTCTGTCCGTGACGGCATAGTAAGAGCTTGCCAGCCATTATTTCTCCGCTTGTGTGGCGACGACATGTCGCATTGTAGTTAGCCCAGTGTCAGGTCGCGCAGTTCCTGTGCGGCCACCGACAGCGTAGCAAAGTCGTATGTGCCGCGCAGCCTCATCTCGTCGAGCATGTCGCGGAACTGTCGAACTTCTTCTTCATGCTTGTCCAGCCATTTTATGGCGACGATCCGACCATCGAGTTTGCCGCGGCGAGTCAACAGGCCCAGCGCGATCTCTCTGCGAACCTTGTAAAACTCGTCGCGCAAATTACTTCTCGCCATAGCCTGCCATCGCCCGCTGACCTTGAGGTCCTCGGCGCAGTTGTGCAGCCACTGCAGGCCCAGGGCCTCGTTGAAGGTCGAGTAAATACGAGCGGTGTGGATGACGTCTCGCTTGCGTTCCGCGGCAACGTCGGCGATATCCACAGCGGCACGCGTGACCAGCAACAACGACATTCGTTGCGCGAGCTTCTCGGGCACGCCCATCTCGATCCAGTCCTGCTCGGCCTTAGCATTTCGATCGCCGCTGGTCCTGGAAAGGTATGTGTTCGATCGCGAGTAGATCTGCGCCATGCGTTCTTTGAGGCGGTCAACCGTCTTGACGATATCGAGTTGGTCGCCGTGTTGTTCGATGAGCCAGTAACATGCGTGACGCAGCGTACGGCTGACCTCGAACATCATCGCGAGCTGCGCCCTGGCCGGAATCTTGTGATCCAGGGACTCGATGTCGCGCAGCAGCGGCATCGCGCGGCAGATAATGCGCGCGACTTCGTAAGCCCGGGCGATGGTGACGACGTTGGCGCCAGTGTCATCCTGCACGCGTTTAACGAACGCAGGACCCATACGGTTCACGAGGGCATTGGCAATCAGTGTCGCGAGGATCTGCCGGCTCAGCCGGTGACCAGGGATGAGGTCCGTATAACGGCGCCTGAGTATCGGCGGGAAGTATCGCTGCGGATCGATTCTGAGGAAGTCCTCGAGCGTGTCCTGCGACTCGATCAATCCGTCATAGAGATCGATCTTTGCGTAACTCAACACGATCGCCAGTTCTGGTCGCGTGAATCCTTGCTTGCGGTTGCGGCGATCTTCGATCTCGGTCTCACTCGGCAGAGATTCGAGTTCCCGGTTGAGCAGGCCAGTGCGTTCAAGCGCCTTGATCAGCCGAGCCGTCTCATCGATACGTGCCGCGGAAAGCATTTCGCTGATGCTGATCGACTGCGTCTGCAAATAGTTATTCCTGAGGACAAGATCCGCGACATCGTCGGTCATGGACGCAAGCAGCTCGTCGCGCTTGCTTCGCGCCATACCTTTCTTTTTGGCTACGTCGCCGAGCAGGATCTTGATGTTGACTTCGCGGTCAGAGCAGTCGACGCCGCCGGAATTATCGATAAAGTCCGTATTGATACGCCCGCCGCGCAGACTGAACTCGACGCGAGCGCGCTGTGTAAAGCCCAGGTTGCCGCCTTCACCGATCACCTTGCAGCGCAATTCATCGGCATCGACCCGGACGCTGTCGTTGTTGCGATCGCCTGCGTCCGAGTGTCCCTCGATACTGGCTTTTGCGTAGGTGCCGATGCCACCATTCCAGAGCAGGTCGACCCGCATCTTGAGAATGGCGCGAATCAACTCGTCAGGCTGCAACGATGATGCCGTGACATCGAGAAGTTTCTTTACTTCCGCACTGAGTCGAATCGTTTTGTCCTGGCGCGAGTAGATGCCGCCGCCTTTGGAAATCAGCTCGCGATCGTAGTCCTGCCACGTGGAGCCATTCTTGCGGAACAGCCGCCGGCGCTCTCGGAAGCTCTTTGCCGTGTCCGGGTCCGGGTCAAGGAATATGTTGCGATGATTAAATGCCGCTACGAGCTTGATCTTTCGGGACAACAGCATGCCGTTGCCGAATACGTCGCCGCTCATGTCACCGATGCCGGCAACCGTGAAAGGCTCTTTCTGGATGTTCACGCCGACTTCGTGGAAGTGGCGTTTCACCGCCTCCCAGGCGCCGCGAGCGGTTATGGCCATGCCTTTGTGGTCATAGCCGGCAGAGCCGCCGGACGCGAAAGCATCGTCCAGCCAGAAATCGTAATCTGCAGAGATGCCGTTGGCGATATCGGAGAACGTCGCCGTGCCCTTGTCAGCGGCAACTACAAGGTACGGATCGTCGCCGTCAAGGCGCACGACGCGGTCGGGCGTGACGATCTGGTCGTCGACGACATTGTCGGTCAGGTCCAGCAGGCCACGGATGAACGTCTTGTAACAATGAATGCCGTTTTCCATGATGGCTGCGCGGTCGCCAAGAGGGGCGCGCTTCGGAAAGAAACCGCCCTTTGCACCGGTGGGCACGATAACGGTGTTTTTTACGATCTGCGCTTTCATCAGGCCGAGTATTTCAGTGCGAAAGTCCTCACGGCGATCCGACCAGCGCAGTCCGCCGCGCGCAATGTCACCGCCGCGCAAATGAACGCCTTCGACTTCCGGCGAGTACACGAAGACTTCGAATCTGGGCCGGGGCAGAGGGATCTCGGGGAGCATCGACGGGTCGAGCTTGATCGATATGTACGACTTCGGCGTGCTGCCATCATCGACCGTCTGAAAATAGTTGCTTCGCAGCGTCGCGTTGATACCACCGGCAAAGGCGGAAAGGATGCGGTCCTCGTCGACATTGCTTGCTTTTGCGATGCCGCGCTTCACGCTGCCCTGAACGTCTTTCAGTTGGCGAGCGCGTTTCGATTTGCCGAGATCCGGATCGAACTGAATCTCGAACTGTCGTACGAGCAACGCGGCGAGGCCAGCATGCGCAACCAGCACATCCTCCATGTAGGTCTGACTGAAAGGCACGCCCAGCTGCAGAATATGCTTGGCATAACAGCGCAGTAACGTCGTTTGCCGCCAGTCGAGACCGGCGCTGACGACGAGCCGGTTGAGACCGTCGTTCTCGGCGTCGCCGCACAGCACCGCCATGAAGCAATCTTCGAATCGATCCGATACGGCATCACTGTCTACAGCCTCGCCGCTTTCGTGGCGGAGGTGGAAATCCTGGATCCAGAAGCACTCACCCGTGTGCAGATTGACCTCGTAGGGTCGCTCCGTGTAAACGTCCACGCCCATGTGTTCGAGCACCGGCAGCGCTTCCGACAGCACGATCGGTTCGTTGCGGCTGTAAACCATGAAGTGCATGTGTCCGGGCTCGGAATCCTCGGGCACGTAGAGATTAACGGCGCGACACGAGTCGTCGCGCAGCATCTCGTCGACCTGCTGAATGTCGGCGCAGGCCTCGGCTGGCGTCGTATCCTCCTGAAAACCGGCCGGGAACACATCGCGGTAGGTACGGTAAAGCCGGGTGCCCTCGTCGAGGCCGTATTTCCGCAGCAGCTCGGTGTTCAGCCTGTCCGACCAGGTAATGACCAGGTCTTCAATCTGCTCTTCGATATGATGGATGCTGATATGCGGGCGCTCACCTTCCAGCGTACGCACGATCGTGTGTACGCGCGCGAGTGCAGAATCCGAAATCTGAACGGCTGAGTCTGCCGAGATACCGCCAAAGGCTTCATTCAGCAGTGCCTCGATCTTTCGCCGTATATCGGTTGTGTACTTCTCGCGTGGCACGTACACGAGGCAGGAGAAAAATCGCCTGAAGGTGTCACGCCTGAGGAAGAACTTGATGCGCTGGCGATCCTGCAGATTCAGGATGCCAAGCATTGTGCGTGCAAGGTCCTGAACGGAGCTCTGAAACAGCTCTTCCCTGGGGTAGGTATCGATTATATGCAGCAGCGCCTTGCCGCGATGGCCCGCTATATTCACATGTGCACGTTCGAAAATCTTCTGCACTTTGTGCCGCAATAACGGGATGTTCCTGGGGTTTTCGCTGTAAGCGACAGACGTCAGAAGGCCGATGAAGCGACGCTCTCCGACTGTATTGCCCTTCTTGTCATAGATCTTGATGCCGACGTAGTCGAGAAATGCCGCGCGATGCACCGTCGAACGAGAATTCGCCTTGGTCAGAATGAGCCAGTCTTTTGAACGAGTCAGTCGTCGCATTTCCGTGGTCAGCTCGATACCGGAAGAGCCACGGTCATCCTGGCTGAGTACACCCAATCCCGTGCCTTTTACAGGCTTCAGGAAGACGCGCTTGCCTCGCTTGGAAAGCGAATACTCGCGATAGCCGAGAAAGGTGAAGTGCTCATCGGCGAACCAGTTGAGCAATGCCTGGCTCTCGGAGCGTAGCAATGGGTCTGCGCCCTTCGGTCCGTTGACCAGCAGTTCGCTGGTGTCGCGCATGGCCTTGCGCATCTTGCCCCAGTCACGCACGGTGAGACGAACATCATGCAGGACCTTGTTGATTTCCTGTTGGAGGGTCTGCAGTTCATTCGTATCGGTAGTGCGGTCGATAGCAAACCGAACAAATGACTCCGTACTCGCGTCATCGTCATCGGCGCCGGTGACGGCAACTATCTGTCCCTTGTTGTCACGCTTGATCGAGATAAGCGGGTGCACCGTGATGTGTACGGCGAGACTGTGACGATTGATGGCCGCCGCGACCGAGTCGACAAGAAACGGCATATCGTCATTAATCATCTCCACAAACGTAAACGCCGACTCATAGCCGTGCGTTTTTTCGGTGGGGTTGAAAATACGAATCAGTGACTGGCCCTTGCGCCGAGTCGCTGCAAATTCGAGATGATCGAGCGCGATGCTGGCCATGATCTGTTCGGAGCGCCCCTGCAGGTCTTCTACCGGGACGGTGGCAAAATACTGCATGAGGAAGCGCCGGATCTGCGCCGAACCTTTCAGGCTTTTCGACGTTACACGAGTCGCAATAATGGTGTCGACGATCACTTGCCTGATGTCTCCGCCACGACGGTTTTCGTTTGTTGTCACTGCATTCGCTCCGACCGGAACTGCCGGCCCGACAGATTGATAGGATGTTGCCGAATTCGATTCTTACAGGTGCTGAAACTGGCCATTGCTAACCGCGCCGAATTATACCGCAATTGCTGCCGCAACAAATTTGCCCAAAGCGCCGGATCACGAGCGAAATGGCCTACAATGCTGCCCTGATGACTCGCTCAGGAAGATGGTTGACATGAATAAACGCGAACTTGAGCAAACAATCTATACGGATTTGTCCCGAGACGATGATTACAACGGATATTTGCAGCTCGACAAGCTGCTGTCCGCACAAAAACCACTGAGCGAGCCTCCGCATCACGACGAGATGCTGTTTATTATCCAGCACCAGGTCGCCGAGCTCTGGATCAAGCTGACGATTCATGAGATTGGCGGGGCCATTCGCCACATACGCAATGACAGGCTGGCGCCGGCCGTCAAGAACCTGGCACGCGTCCGCCACATTCAGAACCAGATGTATAACCAGTGGAAGGTTCTCGACACGCTTACGCCGAGCGAATACGCGGAATTTCGTCACGTATTCGGCAAGGCCTCCGGTTTTCAGTCGGCGCAGTACCGGATTCTCGAGTTCATGCTCGGCAACAAAAGCCGCTCTACCTTAAGTGTGCACAAACACCAGCCGGACTGGCATGCACAGCTGAAGATGGCGCTCGAGGCACCGAGCCTGTATGAGGAGTTCCTCATGCATCTTTCGCGTCAGGGCATGGCGATACCGGACCACGTTGTCGATCGCGACTTCAGCGAGATACGCGACGAAGACCCAGACGTCGTCCGTGCCCTCGGTGAAATCTATGGCGATCGCGCCCGGCACTGGCATCCTTATGAGGCCTGCGAGGCGCTTGTGGACATCGGCAACAACTTCCAGTTCTGGCGTTTTCACCACATGAAAACGGTTGAACGAATCATCGGCCACCAGCGCGGCTCCGGCGGATCCTCAGGCGTTCCATTTCTGAAGAAGGCACTGGATATCGAGTTTTTTCCGGAACTGCTGCAGGTTCGTACCGAGGTCGTAGCCCGGCACACGTCCTGATCAGCCTTTGTCGAGCCCGCGCGCCCGCGTCATCAGGCGTTCCATGATGACACCAAGCGTGCTGATTTCCTCTTCGCTGAGCCCCTCAATGAGGTCGTTCTCGAACTGCAGTGCCAATGGCGCGACTTCGTCATGCACCCTGCGTCCCTCGTCGGACAGATTCAGGATCGAACGGCGCCGGTCCGCATCGGCAAACTGCCTGTCTACGCGGCCGTTCTTGATTAGTTTGGTGACCGCACGGCTTACGGCGACCTTGTCCATAAACGTACGCTCGGCGACTTCCACCGCCGACAAGCCGGGGAACCGACCCAGGATAGCGATCACGCGCCATTCGGGTATGGAGAGGCGGAAACGCTTCTCGTAGACCTGTGCAATGGTCGTACTGACCGTATGGGACAGTATTGCCAGACGGTAGGGCAGGAAGTCCTCGAGGATCAGTTCGTCACTCATGCGGCCAATCTATCACGCGAGATGGGGCAGGGCGAGATACTCCCTGGATTGCATTTCGATCAGGCGGCTTGTGGTCCGTTCGAACTCGAATGACAGCCGGTCTCCCTGGTACAGTGAATCCAGTTCGACATCGGCCGAGAGCATCAGTTTGACGTGGCGATCGTAGAACTCGTCGACCAGCGCGATGAAACGTCGCGCCTGGTTTTCAAGTGTTGCATCAAATCGGGGCACGCCGGCGATGATAACCGTCGGATACCAGCGCGCTATCTCGATATAGTCCGCCTGGCTGCGCGGGCCATCGCAGATATCCTCGAATCCGAACCAGATGATGCTCTTCGCGCACTTGTGCGCCGGGATCTCGCGAGCATTGATATCAATCGTTGTTTTTCCGCGAATCTCGCTGGTTGCGGACTCGTCAAAGAAAAACGAGAGCCGCTGCAACGCGTCTTTGTCGTCGGGACAGAGATACGTGCCTGCTTGCTCCAACAATCGCAAACGATAGTCGACACCGCCCGCCAGTTGCACAACCTCGGTATTTTGGTTGAGCAGGTCTATGGCAGGCAGGAAACGCTCGCGCTGCAAACCGTCGTTGTAGAGATCATCGGGTTTGGAGTTCGACGTCGCGACCAGTGTGACCCCGCGCTGAAAAAGTCCGTCGAGAAGGCGGCCGAGGATCATGGCATCGCCAATGTCGCTGACGAAGAATTCGTCGAAGCACAGCACACGTGTGTCTCTCGCGATGTCGGCTGCAACACCGTCGAGCGGGTCGCGGACATTACCCAGTGCTTTGCGGCGCTCATGCACCTCGCGCATCATGCGATGGAAGTGAATTCTCTTCTTGGCTCTGATCGGTAGCGATTCGAAAAACAGGTCCATCAGCAGGGTCTTGCCGCGACCGACGCCTCCCCACAAATACAGGCCCGGCACGGCAACGTGCCCCGGATTCTCCGTTCGCCCAAAAAGACTGCGAAGGCGAGTGAATCGAGGAGCGGCTTCGGTCAGCCGTGCCTGCAGTGCTGCCAGCCGCTCGACAATCGCGAGCTGTGCCGGGTCCTCGACATGACCTTCGCGACGCAGGCTATCCCTGTAGGCTTCGCGTATCTTCAAACTACCTTCAATCCTGTATTGGTGACGATCAGGCGCGTCGGCAAGATTACATGGTCAATATCAAGCCCGCCATAGAGGCTGATAAGATACGCGAAAACCCCAAAGGAGAAGCACTACCCATGTCGGAATCGAACGAACGCGAGTCCATGGAGTTTGACGTAGTTGTCGTTGGTGCCGGACCGGCCGGGCTGTCTGCCGCCTGCCGCCTGTTACAGCTGGATGACAGCCTGTCGGTGGTCGTCGTCGAAAAGGGCTCCGAAATCGGCGCGCATATTCTGTCCGGTAATGTGTTCGAGCCAACAGGGCTGAATGAGCTGTTCCCTGACTGGAAAGAGAAAGGTGCTCCGGTCAAGACCGCAGTGACAGGCGATCTGGTGCATTACCTTACCAGTGATAGCGGCTCGGTACGCGTGCCGGGGCTGTTCCTGCCGAGGCCAATGCATAACAACGGCAATTACATCATCAGTCTCGGCCAGCTTTGCCAGTGGCTCGGAGAGCAGGCAGAGGCGATGGGCGTCAACGTGTTTCCCGGTTTCGCCGCTTCCGAGGTCCTTTACAACGACGACGGCAGCGTCAGAGGGGTCGCAACCAGTGACATGGGTATTGGCAAGGATGGCCAGAAGAAGAGCGCCTACCAGGCCGGCTACGAATTAACCGGCAAGTACACGATCTTCGCTGAGGGCGTGCGTGGCAACCTTAGCGAGCAGGTCATGGATCGCTTTGACCTTCGCGCAAGTGCGGATCCGCAGCACTATGGTATTGGCATCAAGGAGGTCTGGGAAATCGACCCCGCCAAACACCAGGAGGGACTGGTCGTTCATACGACCGGATGGCCCCTTGATAATCACACCGAGGGCGGCGGCTTCCTGTACCACGCGGCGAACAACAAGGTGTTTCTCGGGCTGATCATCGCCCTGAATTACAGGAATCCCCATCTGTCGACCTTCGACGAGTTTCAGCGCTGGAAACTGCATCCGAAGATTCGAAGCTATCTCGATGGCGGCAAGCGAGTCGCGTACGGCGCACGGGCGGTCAACAAAGGCGGCCTGCAGTCGCTGCCGAAACTGACGTTCCCGGGCGGCATGCTGGTAGGTTGCGGCGCTGGTTTTCTGAACGGCGTAAAGATCAAGGGAGCCCATACGGCGATCAAGACCGGCATGCTGGCAGCGGAGAGCATTCACAAGGCACTGGCCGGTGGCGATACCGGACAATCTGAACTCACGGATTTCGAGACCAGCGTGAAAGCATCCTGGGTACACAAGGAATTGCACAAGGGCCGGAATTTCGGGCCGGGCCTCCACAAGCTTGGTGTTTTCTGGGGTGCTGCGTTTGCGTTTATCGACCAGAACATATTCTTCGGCAAGCTGCCGTTTACCTGGCGCAACAAGGACCCGGACCACGAGTCGTTGCAGAAAGCCTCCGACGCCAAGCCGATTGATTACCCCAAACCCGACGGCGTGATCACTTTCGACAAACTCTCGTCCGTGTTCCTGTCGAGCACGAATCACGAGGAGGACCAGCCGTCGCACCTGAAACTCAAGGACGAGTCGCTACCGATCGCCTACAACCTGCCCAATTACGATGAACCGGCGCAGCGCTACTGTCCGGCTGGCGTGTATGAAATCGTCGATGACGGCGGGGAGCCGAAGTTCCAGATAAATGCGCAGAACTGCGTCCACTGCAAGACCTGCGAAATCAAGGATCCGCAGCAGAATATTGTCTGGGATGTTCCGGAAGGCGGCGGCGGGCCCAACTACGCGAATATGTGAGCGCGCCGCGAACGCTGCAATGCGGCCGGAAGAGTGTGGCGGCGGAGCGACCTATTTCGGCTGCATGCGGATCGCGCCATCGACGCGGATCGTCTCGCCGTTCACCATTGTATTGCCGTAGATAAACGCTGCCGTGTCCGCATATTCCTCGGGGCGACCCAGGCGTGGCGGGAACGGCACCTGTCTGCCGAGCGATTCCCGCACGTCCTCGGGCATGCCCGCCATCATCGGCGTCATAAAGATTCCCGGCGCTATGGTATTCACGCGAATACCGAACTGTGCGAACTCGCGCGCAAGCGGCAGCATCATACCCACGACGCCGCTTTTTGACGCCGAATAGGCGGCCTGTCCGATCTGGCCTTCGAACGCGGCGATCGAAGCAGTGCTGATAATCACACCGCGTTCACCGTCGTCGTTCGGATCGTTGAGCTGCATGACCGCGGCGGCTTCCTTGGTGACGTTGTAGGAGCCCACCAGGTTGACCTGGATAACGCGATTGAAATTCTCCGCCGGCCAAGGCCCGTCCCGACCCAGCGTGCGTCCCGCCGGTGCAATGCCGGCGCAGTTGACGGCCAGCGTGATGCCGCCCAAGAATTCGTTGGCGGCCTGAATCGCTGCCTTGACGGAGTCTTCATTTGCGACGTCCGTCTTCACGAACAGCGCGTTGGCGCCAAGCTCGGACGCTGCCGCTTCACCCTGATCGTCATTGATATCCAGTATGACGACGTGACCGCCCGCTGCAATGACACGCTCTGCGGTTGCCCGCCCAAGCCCGGAGGCACCGCCCGTAATGACCGCCTTAGCGCTCGATAATTGCATGTAACTCTCCTTTAAAGGGTCTCAAGTGCGACAGCCGTGGCTTCACCACCACCGATACACTGCGTGGCAATGCCGCGTTTCAGCGCGCGCGCGTGCAGCGCGTGCAGCAGGGTCACCGTAATTCGACAGCCCGTCGCACCGATCGGATGTCCCAACGCACAGGCACCGCCGTTGATATTCACTTTCGCATGCTCGATACCGACATCGCGCATCGCCGCCATGGTGACGACGGCAAAAGCCTCGTTAATCTCGTAAAGGTCGACGTCTTCGGGTGTCCAGCCGAGCTTGTCGTGCAAGTCCTTCAGCGCGAACACAGGGGCGGTTGTGAACCACGCCGGCTGCTGCGCGAAGGCGGAGTGCGCCACAATTCTGGCCAGGGGCTTTATTCCTCGCCTGTCCGCTTCCGACTGCCGCATGAGTATGACCGCCGCGGCGCCGTCGGAAATGGATGATGACGTTGCCGCGGTCACGGTGCCGTCTTTTCCAAATGCAGGCCTCAGCGTTGCGATCTTGTCGATTTTGACGTTGCCGGGCGTCTCGTCCTCAGTGACCGTAACGTCACCTCGGCGGCTGCTAATCGTCACCGGCGCGATCTCCGCAGCAAAGGTACCTTCTGCAACGGCGCGCTGCGCACGGGTGACCGACTCTATGGCGAACGCGTCCATGTCTTCGCGAGTGAACTCGTAGGTGTCAGCCGTAACCTGGGCGAAGTGACCCATCATCTGACCTTCATAAGGGTCCTGCAGTCCGTCATAGAACATGTGGTCCAGCGTTTGCTGGTGTCCCATTCGGTAACCGTCGCGCGCCTTTGGCAACAGGTACGGCGCGTTGCTCATCGATTCGATACCGCCGGCTACGACGATTGCGGCACTTCCCGCGAGGATCATGTCGTGGCCCAGGACGATGGACTCCATGCCCGAGCCGCACATCTTGTTGATAGTGGTACATGGAACGCTGTCAGGGATACTGGCGCCCAGTGCCGCCTGGCGAGCGGGAGCCTGGCCGAGGCCGGCGGACAAAACGCAGCCCATCAGCACCCGATCGATGTCGCCGGCGTCGATTCCTGCGTCGTGGATCGCGGCCTCGATGGCCGCAGAGCCCAGTTGAGGGGCGGTCGCCCCGCCCAGTGCGCCCTGGAAAGCGCCGATCGGCGTTCGTTTGGCAGCGACGATAACTACGGGATCGGATTTCATGAATGTCTCCAGGTCATGCTGCAGCGTTGCACGTCAGGGACCGGTACTTTCCTGCAAATCCTGTTGTCACGCAATACTACGGATCAGTTAGATACGGTGGCTGGTTTTTCGCCGGGTCTGTCCAGCAGATCAGGCTCATCCAGTACCGCGAGAATGCGTTGCCGGGCCGCTTCGGCGAGCCCGCGACTGTCGTTGAAATCAGCGTCTTCGGGCATTATGGCCGACAATACCTCGAAGGTCAGAGTATTGCGGTGTGGCAAGATCGCCCCGGCCGGCAACATGCGGCGTGTGCCACTGATTGCTATGGGCACGACCGGCATCTGACCACGTACGGCGGCAACGAAAGCGCCTGCCCTGAATTGGCCAACGCCGGACTCCTTCAAAAACGTGCCCTCGGGGAAGAAGGCGAGTGATTCGCCGCCCTGGGCAGCCTTTACGATCTGGCGTGCGTCGCGGGCGCTGCCCGAGTGCTTGTTGCGCTCGACGAACCTGGCGCCGGCGCGGCGCAGCACGAAATGGACCACGGGGATGTTCCGCATTTCGCCTTTGATCACAAAACTGAAGCGCGCAGGGAGGTATCCTTTGAGGAGTACACCGTCGATGTAACTGGCGTGATTCGCAACCACAACACAGCCGTCTTCGGGGAGATTCTCGAGGCCGATCGCATTCACCCTGATGCCGGGCAATACGAACACGGCTCGGGAGGCTGCCGCCGCAAGCCGCGCGCGTCGGTTTTTGCCAGGGACTAAAATCGCCACCAGCAGGGCGAACGCGACGGCCAGGCCGAAGCTGAGCCAGGCAAACAGTCCCCACAGGGCCTGTAGCGTTCGTGTGATCCAGTTCACTTTATGTTAACGCCTTGATTAATCTGTGACAGCGGTCACGCCGGGTTGCGTGCATCGTCAGCATACTCGGAATCCTTGGAAAATCCGTCGCTTGGCGATTCCTCGGTTTGTCCAGCTGGCAGGACGTATACGAAAATCCGATATTCGGAAGCGCGTATGCTAACAGTCTGTCGACACAGGTGGCACAGGCACGAGTTTCGCAGCAAAGGATTGCGCGACAAAACAAGTTGGATGTTATGGGCAGCAGCAACAAGAAAGGCACGCCGGATACAGAGATGGTGCAACGCTCGGAAGAGCTTGTCGATCGTTTCCTTGACGCTATCTGGATGGAGCGCGGTCTGTCGAAGAATACGCTCGGCGCCTACCGCGCTGACCTGATGACATTGGGCCGCGGACTGTCAGAGATCGACAAGTCGATCGAGCAAGCCAGCAAGTCCGATCTCCTCGACTTCATCGCGAAACGCGTGGAAAGCGGCGCGAAACCGCGTTCCACCGCTCGCCAGCTATCGAGCTTCCGTCGCTTCTTTCGCTATATCATGCGCGAGGGCATGCGAGACTCGGATCCCACCGCGGATATCGAAATGCCGCGTATTGGCCGCTCGCTGCCGAAATCTCTTTCCGAAGACGAAGTGGATTCTTTGCTGAACGCGCCGAACACGGATGAGCCACTTGGCCACCGCGACAGGGCGATGCTCGAGCTGTTGTATGCCACCGGTCTGCGAGTCTCTGAACTGATCAATTTGCGCCAGTCCCAGGTCAACTTCAACCAGGGTGTGCTCCGCATCATCGGCAAGGGCGATCGCGAGCGCCTTATCCCGCTCGGCGAGGAGTCGCAGCGCTGGCTGCTGGAATTTATCGATGGGCCGCGTATGGAAATCCTCCTGGAGCGGCAGACTGACTACCTGTTTCCCACGCGCCGCGGCGATCGCATGACACGCCAGGCGTTCTGGCACATCATCAAGCGCTACGCTGAGAAAGCCGGCGTACGGCAGAAAATGTCGCCGCACAGCCTGCGGCACGCGTTTGCCACACATCTGCTGAATCGCGGTGCGGATCTGCGAGTGGTGCAGATGTTGCTGGGACACAGCGACCTCTCGACCACCCAGATCTATACGCACGTTGCCCGAGAGCGTCTCAAGGAACTGCACGGCGAGCATCACCCGCGCGGCTAGCGGCCCTTGGTCAAACAGGGCTGGCCAAACAGGGCTGGCCAAACAGGGCTGGATAATCAGGGCCGGAGAAACAGGGCGGGCCTTGAATCGCCCGTTTTGCTAGACTTCTGGCGCTGTACGGAACCGCGGTCGAGAAACCCGGTCCACTCTTCCATCGGGCAGGTGCCTTTTCAGGAATTTTTCAAATGAGTCTAAAACTCTCTTCCGTTTCGAACTGGCTGGCGATTGCGCTGGCAGTATTGTTATCAGGCTCTGCCGCGTTTGCGGATGATGCCGAGCTAGAAGCCGTGCGCGCCAAGATGTCTGGCATGTTCGAGGCCATCGAGCCCGAGCACGTGACGTCCAGCCCGATTGACGGCTGGTACACCATTCAACAAGGCTCCGTCGTCGCCTATGTTTCCGCGGACGGCCGCTACCTGCTGCAGGGCGACCTGATCGATCTCGAGCATCAGGTGAACCTGACCGAAGAGAGCCGCAACGAGACGCGCCACAAGCTGGTTTCGACGCTTGCAGATGACCAGTCGATCGTCTTCTCGCCGGCAGAGATCAAACATTCGGTAACCATCTTTACGGACGTCGACTGCACCTATTGTCGAAAACTGCACAGCCAGATCGACGAGTATCTCGACCTGGGCATCCAGGTTCGCTACGCGTTGTACCCTCGGAACGGCCCGGCCTCGAAAGCATGGACCAAGTCCGAGCAGGTGTGGTGTGC
>RCNE010000493.1_pt1 | contig 28259 bp, 23 predicted proteins | sample 2041361 | NCBI WGS metagenome assembly RCNE01 (sample SAMN09708229, study PRJNA481090) | Marine sediment metagenome, whole genome shotgun sequencing project. | reverse complement strand
AATCATGTCCGGAGGCAGTGTTAAAAAAGTTGAACCGATCAATCTGCAGGACATTGAAACTGATGCTCAGTTCTTTGACGAAGATAGGCTGGGCGGACTTGATAGAATAAAAGAGAGTTTCAGACAGGCTGGGCAAAACAGTGTGCTGGCATCCCCAGATGGAGGGTTGGATCAGGCACCAGATTCAAACACGCCACCCCTTTCTCAGCGACAGGAAAATAGTGACGATCTCCTGAAAACTGATGTGGCCTCCATACCTGTCGAGGACAGTAATGCTGATAAAATTTTTTCTCTCAGTAAGGATAATATTGCTCAACTCGGGTTAAACAATTTTGCAGCAATAGATCTGGTTGCCGATCAGACAATGCGTATTATTCTGACAGGTGACCTGCTCTTTGAGACCGGCAGAGCAGAGCTCAGCCAGTTCTCAAAAGTCTCTCTTCTGAAAATTGCTACGGTAATAAGAGAAATTCCCTATATGATTAATGTCGTTGGCCATACAGACAATATTCCTATGCACTCAGAAAAGTATGCTACCAACTGGGAGCTCTCTGTTGCCCGCGCCAGTATCGTTGCCAGATTTCTCGTTGAGGAAATGAGCATGGATCCTCAACAATTTGTAGTCAGCGGATATTCTTCTTTCCGTCCAATAAGACCCAACACCAATGCTCGTAACCGTGCTGTTAATAGAAGAGTAGAGATCATTATCAGCAAACGTCTGCCTGCTCCTGTTATAGCAACTGCTGAGAATCTTAAATAAGCTGGAAACCCTATGAAAAATAAAAATCTCGTCGGCCTGTTGTTCTTCAGTTGTTGTTTTATCGCTGGATTCTGGATTAATGACAACCTTGCCCTTTATTTTAATATTTCTGGACTGCTTATCGTCTTCAGTGGTACCTCAGCAGCAGCGTTGTTAAGCTTTAAAGTCGAGCAATTGAGAATTGTCCATAAAGTGATGACGGCATCGTACCGCAGGCCCATAAAAGATGAATCAGAAATAATTAATATTCTGATTGATCTGTCAATTAAATCAAGAATAGAAGGGGTTCTTTCTCTTCAGAAAGAAGAGAATGAAACGACCATTTTGTTTCTTCGCCGGGCAGTTGGCTGCCTCGTGGACGGCTACGAACCGCAGCAGATAAAGGAAATTCTCAATACTGAAATGTACTTTTTCAAACTTCGTCGTGATGATTCAGAACGTGTACTTCGCACCATTGCCGACTTTTTACCGGCATTTGGTATTATCGGCTCTGTTGTCGGGCTTATCACCATGTTAGGAGGAATTGGCGACACGTCTGTAATACTGCGCGCTGTGCCAATAGCTTTGACATCGACCTTATATGGTTTGATTCTTTCAAATTTCTTTTTCCTGCCCTTTGCGGCAAACCTCAGAGAAAGGACCAATCATGAACTCCTGCTGCAAAAAATTATAACCGAGGGTGTCATTGCCATTAATTCTGAGATGAATCCCGTTATTTTAAAAACCAAACTTGAGTCTTTCCTTACTCCTTCAGTAAGAGAAACAGATCTGGTCTCCTATAAGAAAATAAGAGAACGTTTCAATATCCAGTTACAGGAGAAAAATGGTGTAGAAAGTTTATAATTTTCCACACACCTATCTGCTCGATCTCACGTCACTTACCACCATACAGCAACCGACTCTAACTATTTATAATCATAATTATAAATAGTTAGACTGTATCCATTGTCCAGTTATTTTAATGTGCACAATGAATGCTATCATGGTACGATCTTGCTGACAGCCCATCTACTTTCACCCCCAACCGGATTTTCCATAGCAGGAGAATACCAATGAAATATTTGCATATAACCCTCACGCTAACCGCACTTTTTTTTATAGCAGGCTGCTCTCCAATGACACTCAACAGCGCCAAGAAAAAAGGAGATGATACACTGAGCGCCCGTGATATTTTCAACCTGGTTTCAGGCAATACCCTGACGCTTACCGCCTATGACTTCGATGGCAAAGTTTATTTCAATGAAAAGGGCAAACTTGCCAGCATAGACAATGAAGGACTACAAGACACTGGCAGCTGGGATATCAAGGACAACGATCAACTCTGTATGAAGTTTCAAGTCTGGTATTATGGTGATCTCAATTGTTATTCACTGGTCACCGATAATGAACGTAGTTTCGTTTTCTTTTTTACCTCAAACGGTGCCGCTTATTATACCGGATCAGTTGCAAGAGGTGACAGCTCAGGCTTGGCCGCCCAGGTTAAGACCAGGCAGTCGTCCAATTATCTCAGGCAGACGCTTGCCGAAGAACAAACCGCTCCTGTGCAATCGCAAGCCCCTGCCCTCCAGTCTGGCAATCAATCCCCATCGCCATCACAATCAGCAAATATGGGCACCTCCAGCAGCGTCAGGCAGCTTGCTCAAAAATGTAATGGCTGCAACTTGTCTGGTGCCGATTTAAAAGAGGCCATGCTGGTTAAAGCCGAGCTTGAAGGTGCAGACCTCTCTCGAGCCGATCTGCGCTATGCAAACCTGAGAAGAGCAAGAATGGCCGGCGCCAATCTCAGCGGGGCGCTGATGAATCATGCAAATCTCCCCGGTGCTGATTTAAGAGGGTGTGACCTACGAGGCGCCGATTTGAGCGGGGCGAATCTTCTGCTCACAGATCTTACCGATGCCGACCTCACCGGGGCCAATCTTACAAATGCACATATAGAAAATACCATAGGAATAGAGAGATAATCATGAGTGCAGGTTTCGTTCACCTTCATGTTCACACTCAGCACAGTCTGCTGGATGGAGCAATCAGACTTTCAGATCTTCTAAACAAATGTAAAGAATACAACATGGATTCCGTCGCTGTTACTGACCACGGTGCCATGTATGGTGCGCTTGAATTTTATGTAAAAGCCAAAAAAGCAGGTATCAAACCGATTGTCGGCTGTGAATTCTATATTGCACCCGGAAGCAGGACGGAAAAAAAATCAGGTGATGCCGGTCCAGCCTTTCATCTCATCCTTCTGGCGATGAATTATAAGGGTTATAAAAACCTGATGAAACTTTCAGGTATCGCCCAATTTGAAGGGTTCTACTACAAACCAAGAATAGACAAGGTTGTTCTTGAAGAGCACAATGACGGCCTGCTGGCCTTGAGTGCCTGTCTCCATGGAGAGGTCCCGTGGTACCTCGGCAGAAATGATATTGACACGGCCAGAGTAAAGGCCATCGAAATGAAAGAAATTTTTGGTGACAGATATTATTTTGAACTCCAGGAAAACAGTATCCCCCAGCAGCAGGTCGTTAATGCAGGACTGAAAGAATTAAGTACAGAACTCGACATCAAGTGTCTGGCAACAAATGACTGCCATTACCTGAATAAAGATGAAGCCCACGCCCATGAAGTTCTGCTCTGCATCCAGACTGGAAAAACCATAACCGATCATAATCGCTTTAAATTTTCTTCGGATGATTACTATTTCAAGTCTCCTGATGAGATGAAAAAGCTGTTTGATTATTGTCCTGAAGCGATTGCCAATACCGTTGAGGTCGCTAACCGCTGTAACCTTGAGATCGAGCTTGGTAATTTTCATTTCCCGAAGTTTCCAGTTCCTGAAGGGGAAACCCTTGAATCCATGTTTACAAAAGCATGCTGGGATGGGCTGCAGGAACGTTTTGACACCATGCGCAATACCTCGGGGCTGTCACCTGAGGTGGAAAAAAAATACACCGACCGCCTCAAAATGGAAATCGAGGTAATCAACACCATGGGCTTCCCCGGCTATTTCCTTATTGTGGCCGATTTTATCAACTGGGCAAAAAACAAAGATATTCCAGTCGGACCAGGAAGAGGATCGGGTGCAGGGAGCCTCGCTGCCTATAGTATGAAGATCACTGATATCGATCCTCTGCCATACGGATTAATATTCGAGCGTTTCCTCAACATTGAGCGAAAATCAATGCCTGATTTTGATGTTGATTTCTGTCAGGATCGTCGCGGTGAAGTTATCGATTATGTTCGACAGAAATATGGTGGCAATGATCATGTCGCCCAGATCATCACCTATGGTTCGATGAAAGCCCGAGGCGCTATTCGTGATGTTGGCCGTGCCCTTGACATCCCGTTTGGAGATGTTGACAAGATCGCCAAGCTGGTTCCTGACCAACTGAAAATGACCATCAAAAAGGCCATAGCAGAGGAACCAAAACTTACTGAAGCTGCTGACCGGGACCCTCGAATCTCTGAGCTTCTTCGAGTTTCCGAAACCCTTGAAGGTCTGGCCCGCCATACCTCAACTCATGCTGCCGGGGTCGTTGTCTCACCTGAACCGATGGTCGAATACCTGCCGACCTGTAGAGGTAAAGACAACGAGACGATCACCCAGTATGACATGAAGCATACCGAAATGACCGGACTGATTAAGTTCGATTTTCTTGGATTGAAAACGCTCACTGTAATCGATAAAGCCCTGAAGCATATCAAAAGTGACTGCGGGAAAGATCTCGATATTTCAACAATTCCAATGGACGATCTAAAGACGTTCAGACTGCTCTGCGATGGCGATGCCCTCGGTGTCTTTCAGCTTGAGAGCAGCGGCATGAGGGAATTGTTGATTAAAATGGCCCCGGAACAGTTCAGTGACCTCATCGCCCTTGTCGCTCTGTACCGTCCCGGCCCTCTTGACTCGGGAATGGTTGACGATTTCGTCGGCACCAAACATGGCCGCCAGGAAGCATTCTACCCACTGCCTCAGCTCAAACCGATACTCGAGGAGACCTATGGTGTTATTGTTTACCAGGAACAGGTAATGAAAATTGCCAATGTCCTGGGAAATTACAGTCTTGGTGATGCAGATATTCTCAGGCGGGCTATGGGAAAGAAAATTCCTGAAGTCATGGACCAGGAAAAGATCAAATTTATGGCTGGCGCCAGAGACCTCACTATTCCAGAAGATAAAGCCGAACATATCTTTGACCTGATGGCAAAATTTGCAGGCTACGGTTTCAACAAATCACATTCTGCGGCCTATGCCCTGATTGCCTACCAAACCGCTTTTCTCAAGGCTCATTATCCTGCACAGTTTATGGCGGCTCTGCTTTCCTGCGATATGAACAACACCGATAAAGTTGTTCTCTATATTAACGAATGCCGTGAACACAAAATTGAGGTTCTACCACCTGATATCAACAAGAGCCAGAAGGATTTCAGCGTTCGTGACGATCAAATCAGGTTTGGTCTGGCAGCAGTAAAAAATGTCGGGGAGTCAGCGCTTGACTCCATCGTCGAAGAGCGTGTGGAGAATGGCACCTATAGTTCTCTGATTGATTTCTGCAGTCGAATCGACAGCCGGCGCGTTAACAACCGTGTCATAGAGAGTCTCATAAAATCCGGTTCTTTCGATTCACTTGGTGCAAAACGGTCGCAGCTTATTGAGGTACTCCCGAAAGCGATGGAACAGGCAAAGGCCCACCAGCGAGATCGTCAGAGTGGCCAGATGTCCTTGTTCTCAGTTGCTCCTGAAAACCTGCAGTCCGGTCTTAACGATATTGTCTTAGCAGACATCTCTGAATGGGACGAACGTGAAAAGTTATTGTATGAAAAAGAGACCGTCGGGTTCTATATAACCGGGCATCCTCTCCAGGATGCGCTTGCTGAAATTGAGACAATTACCGATTCCAATATAACGAACCTTAACAATTTAAACGAAGGACAGCCCGTCAGAATCGGTGGCCTCATCCGTGAATGCAAACAACACAAAAGCAAGCGCGGCGAGCCCATGGCCTTCGTTACACTCGAGGATATTGTCGATAGTGTTGAAGTCATGGTCTTTCCCGAAGCATACGCTACCTGCAACCATATACTGAACACACCGGACCCTGTCATTGTCAGTGGTACTATTCAAAAAGGAGAACGGGGAGCCAAAGTTATTGCCGAAGAAATCAATCTCATCCCGGAAGCACTGCAGAAATACACGCAGTCTATCCATGCCACCCTTGAAGCTGAGTCAGTAACCCGACCCCGCATGGAAGAACTCAAACAACTGCTCTTTAACTATCACGGCAAATGTCCATTCTCTCTCACCCTCCATTTTGCAGGAGAAGGTGAGGTGGATGTGGATATCAATAAGGATTTCACGGTCACCCCGAGCCGTGAAATGGCGGAACAGATAAGAGAAATTTTTGGCTACGACCCACTAACATTTAACAAAACAACACTCCAAATCAAAAAACGCAGAAAATGGAAAAAGCAGGAAGCCTGACAGTCAAATAGGTACATGGTTTCACTGAACATAAACAATTAAAAGCAGAGGCCACATTCCGGACATGTCCTGTCGTCAGTTTGAAATTGACACCCACATGCCGGACAGCTGGCCTGCGTTGAGCGTTGATCAAAAACGGCTTCAGCTTCGTGCTGAAAGTCATGACTGTCGAGAGCAGTAGATCGTTTAAACTCATCAACGAGCAGCTGTTGAGCGTCAACGGCATATTCCTTCCTTACCCTCAAATCAAAAGTCTTAGCGTTGCAGCAGCCGCCACTGCCGCCTGAGCGATCCTCCACCAGGAGCGAACCAATAATCTCCGCCTTGAGCAGCCGCTGGAGGTTTTTCATTTCCAGTAAATTTCCGCGTCTCATGGTAACCAGTTCATCTTCCGGAGAAATATGCAGACTCCGATTCTTCTTTTTGTTGTCAGTCAGGGTATGTCTGTTCTTTTCTGTTGCTGCAGAAATAAGTTCAATCTTACAGATTGCACAATGGTTGAATTCAGGGCGGTACTCATCTCCGCACTCAGGGCAGTACTTCAGATGAGGCTCTGAAACAGTCCCTGCAGAATCCTCCGCTTTATTAGATTTGAAAAAAGAAATTTTACTAAACATGATGAACTCGTAAAAAGGTCATTCGAAGCTCCAGATGGCTAAGTCAAAAAGTTTGATATACAAGGCGTAGTATTTTGGCAGGTACTTGGCAATACATATGGTATGCCAAGTACCTGCCAAAAACCTACAACGAAGGAGATCGGACTTTTTACGACGCCATCAAACATGATTGATGATTAATTCCTTGAGGTTTCTAGAACGTTGCCCCGAAAGACTATAATATGAACCTGCTCAGGTCCTGATCTTCTACAATTTCTAGTAAACTCTCGCGGACATAATCAGCAGTCACCGTGTGAACACCATTATCCCTTTCGGAGGCGTCAAAAGAGAGATTGTCCAAAACCCTTTCCATCACCGTATACAGTCGCCGGGCACCGATTTCTTGTGTGCGATCATTCACCTCAACCGCAATTCCTGCCATCTCTTCGACAGCATCCGGTTCAAATATAAGCTCTATCCCCTCTGTCTCCATCAGGGCGCTGTACTGTTTTGTTAAAGCGTTCTCAGGCTCTGTGAGGATTCTGACAAATTCATCTTTGCCAAGTGAGTGCAGTTCCACTCGAATTGGAAACCGCCCCTGCAGTTCCGGTATCAGATCAGACGGCTTACTGACATGGAAGGCTCCGGAGGCAATAAACAGAACGTGGTCAGTTTTCACCATCCCATACTTGGTGGTGACGGTCGCACCTTCTACGATAGGCAACAGATCCCGCTGGACACCTTCGCGGGACACGTCAGGCCCATGAGTTGCCCCCTGTCGGGAGGCAATCTTGTCAATTTCGTCTAAAAATATGATACCGGATTCTTCAGTCCGTTTTATGGCCTCCTTCATGACCTTATCCATGTCGACCATACGCTCCATTTCGTCCTGGGTCAGCGCAGCCAGGGCATCGGGAACTTTCAGCTTTTTTTTACCTTTTTTTCGTGGAAACATTTTGCTGAAGGCATCCTGAATATTTGATTGCATATCCTCGAGACCGGAGGTGGTCATAATCTCCACCATTGGCATTGATTTTGATCCATCCAGAGAAAGCTCAAGCTCCCTCGAGTCAAACTTACCGTCCCTGAGCATCTTGCGAATTTTCTCGCGAGTTGACGGTTCGTGCTGATGATCAACGGCGGGAAGCTGCTCTTCTCTGCCAACCAGAGTAAATGAATGTTGATTATCTGGTCCTGAATCGGCTAATGGGCTTTTTCCTTTCGGTGCGGGCGGAAGCAAAAGATCGAGAATTTTATCTTCTGCACTTGCTGCAGCAATGCCCTCTATTCGCTGTTTCTCTTCAGTCTTCACCATACTGATGGCAATTTCTATCAGGTCGCGCACCATTGATTCGACATCACGGCCAACATAGCCCACCTCGGTAAACTTTGAGGCCTCAACTTTTAAAAACGGTGACTGTGCGAGTGCCGCCAGACGCCTGGCGATCTCTGTTTTTCCGACTCCGGTCGGCCCGATCATGATAATATTTTTCGGCGCTATCTCCTCTCGCAGTGGTGATGAGACCTGGCGCCTTCTCCAGCGGTTTCTCAGTGCAATCGCAACAGATCGTTTGGCATCTGCCTGGCCAACGATATATTTGTCAAGTTCTGCAACAGTTTCTCTCGGGGTTAGTGACTCGATATTAATCATATTTTTTCTATAACAATTGATTGATTGGTGTAAACACAAATGGACCCTGCAATTTCCATCGCAGTACGACAGATCTCCTCAGCTTCAAGATCACTCTTTTGCACCAGCGCAATAGCTGCCGCATGAGCGTAGGGTCCTCCAGAACCGATGGCAATAACCCCGCTGTCGGGCTCTATTACGTCACCCGTGCCGGAGAGCAGCAGCGAACAGTCCTGATCAACAGCTATCAACATTGCCTCAAGCCGTCTCAGCATTTTATCAGTACGCCAGTCCCTGGCCAGTTCGACTGCTGAACGCATGAGATTACCATTATATTGTTCGAGCTTCTGTTCAAGTTTATCAAAGAGTGTAAATGCGTCTGCAGTCGCTCCTGCAAAGCCGGTGATTACCTGATCGTGATAAAGCCGTCTTACTTTACGTGCATTGTGCTTAATAATGGTGTTTCCAAGCGACACCTGGCCATCGCCCGCGACAACAACCTGCCCCTTATGGCGCACAGACAGAATCGTCGTTGATCTCATTTTCATATGCAGGTCTCCATCTAATAGTATTCGGTAACGTTGTTGGTAATTTTCAGTTATTCTTTGCCAGGGGATGAGTCTTGTCATAAACCTCGGAGAGGTGGTCAAGGGTTAAATGGGTGTAGCGCTGTGTCGTCGACAGACTCGCATGACCGAGCAGCTCCTGAACAGAGCGTAAATCAGCTCCCATTTCCAGTAAATGAGTAGCAAATGAATGCCTGAGCGCGTGGGGTGTTACCGCTTGTCTGAGCCCTGCACGGGCAGCGTATTTTGCCACAAACCGTTCGACGCTTCTGGTGGTCAACCTCCCGCCCCTGCTATTGATAAAAATAGCTTTTTGTTTATCCCGCGATCCCTTAGCCTTTGGTTTATTAATAATAGTTTCACGCTCCGGAAGCCATGCCACTATGGCCTCTACAGCAGGACGGCCTACGGGAACAATTCGCTCCTTATTTCCTTTGCCGGTCACCCTAAGCATTTCGCTCTCGAAATCAAGGTCTTCAATGTCTCGTGAAACAAGCTCAGCAACACGTACTCCGGTCGAATAGAGCACCTCAAGAATTGCACGATCGCGGCCCCTGAACGGATCAGTGGAATTGGGGCTTTCAAGAAGTGAAAAGACTTCATCAACCGTTAAAAAGACAGGTATTGATCTGCCGCTCTTTGGGCCGCTAATTCCAGTCAATGGATTGTCTGTTATTTTCCCCTCACGAATAAGAAATCTAAAAAAGGTCCGGAGGGCAGAAAGTTTCCTGCTGACTGTTGCTCCGTTATTTTTTATATGGAGACTGGAGACAAATGTTCGAATGTCATTATTATCTACTTCGGAAGGTTTTTTTGTATTGGCAAAGGTACTGGAGAATTCTGTCAAATCTCGGCAATACCCGGAAATCGTATGATCAGAATATCCCTTTTCGTTCTCCAGCCAGCTTTTGAATACAGCAATTGATTCTTGCATCTTCCCTTAAACAGTGAAGTTTAGATTTTTATAAAGACCGACGATAGCGGCACCATTCAAACATTACTTGCGTGACGTGCGGATTCTATACTATATTCTTACTTCCTAATAAACTAATGCTCATTTTTTTCATATCAAACTACGATAACTAATCTCTTCAAACCTTCACGGATCAGTTTATGCCTAAAAAAACCTTTGAAGCAGCACTGTCGCGTCTTGAACAAATAACTGAAGAGCTTGAAAGCGGTGATCTGAGCCTTGATGCCAGCCTTAAAAAATTTGATGAAGGGATCAAGCTCGCCGATTACTGCAACACAAGACTTGCCGAGGCACGGACCAAAGTCGATATTCTTCTGGAGAAAGACGGACAGATTGAGATCGAGCCTTTTGGTGAACAAAATAATGAAGATTAAACAATACCTCACAGCCCGGCAAGCCGCTGTGGACAAATCTTTGGATTCATTCTTGCCAGAGGCCAAAGGAGTTTATTCCGATCACTTTTCTGCAATGCGTTACAGTTTGTTCGTCGGAGGAAAACGGCTCAGACCTATTCTATGTCTTGCAGCAGCTGAAGCCATAACCAATGACCAGAACATTGTTGCTGATCTGCTCCCGACAGCATGTGCGCTTGAATGTATCCACACCTATTCGCTCATTCACGATGATTTGCCGGCCATGGACAATGACGACCTGAGAAGAGGCAAACCGACAAATCATAAGATCTACGGTGAAGCTGCTGCTATTCTGGCCGGAGACAGCCTGTTAACCTATGCCTTTGAGCTTCTTACCAGTCACACCAACAGACTTTCTGCAGACAAGAAATTGCAAATTGCCAACCTTATTGCTCGTGCGTCAGGACCTGAAGGTATGGCCGGTGGCCAATCGCTTGATATCGCAAACGAAAACCAGGAGTACCCATTTGATCTGTTAAAAACCATTCACCGCAGCAAGACGGGGGCGTTGATCAAGTGCTCCGTCGAGGTTGGGGCAATTGGCGCTGATGCCACCCGGGAACAGGTTCGCAGTCTTAAAGAATACGGTATTCATATAGGGCTGGCCTTCCAGATTATCGATGATTTGTTAGACGCAACTTCAACAACGGAAATCCTTGGCAAAACAGCAGGCAGTGATCAGAAAAATGGCAAGGCAACATACCCATCCTACTTTGGCGTAGATAAAACAAGACAGATTGCCCAGGAAACGGTAGAGGCCGCAAAATCATCATTATCATCTTTCGATGGGAAAGCTGATCCCCTCCGTGAACTCGCTGACTATATAGCCTCCAGAACATATTAGTTATCAGCAGCCTGTGGAATATCTTCATTAGTTGTGCTTTTTTCTCTCATTACCTTTTACACTTGCCAATTATTGATTATTGTAACCAGTACTAAAAACATTTAACCACAACTTATCAGCACCACCTATTTATATATGTTACTACAGACGACACATTCAGGAGCAAGAACCTCTCTTCTGAACCACATAAATTCCCCCAAAGATATCAGGTCATTTAACCTCTCGGAACTGGAGCAGCTGGCTGCAGAACTTCGTACTTTTATTATCAATTCAGTATCCGAAACCGGTGGGCACCTGGGACCAAGCCTTGGGGTCATCGAACTGACCTTAGCTCTGCACTATGTCTTCAATACACCAGATGATCGGTTGATATGGGACGTGGGACATCAGGCATATGCTCATAAAATCATTACCGGAAGACGCGACATCTTCCACACCCTCCGTCAATATCAGGGAATGAGCGGTTTTCCCAAGATAAGTGAGAGTGAATACGATGCCTTTGAAACCGGTCACTCATCCACCTCTATTTCAGCCGCGCTGGGAATGAGTATAGCAAAAGCACTGACCAATGACCCAGGTAAAGCCATTGCCGTTATCGGCGATGGTTCAATGACTGCTGGTATGGCCTTTGAAGCGTTGAACCAGGCCGGTCATCTGGACGAAAAACTGATTGTTGTCCTTAACGACAACGAGATGTCAATTTCACCAAACGTTGGTGCCCTCAGCAGTTTTCTCAGCAGGAAACTGACGGGACGTACCATGCGGCGCCTAAAAGATCATCTGGTTGACAGACTCGGTCAGCTCTCAAATGTTGGGGAAAATATCCTCACGGTCCTGAAAAAAAGTGAAGAGAGTTTTAAAAGCTTTTTTACTCCGGGCATGCTTTTTGAGGCCCTGAAGTTTGACTACATCGGCCCCATACCCGGACATAATCTTGAAGACCTGCTCGACACCTTTGAAACAGTCAGAGATACCATACAGGGACCAGCTCTCATTCATGTCCTTACCACCAAAGGTAAAGGCTATCAGCCTGCAGAAAGTGACCCCCGATCATTTCACGGCATAGGGCCGTTTGACGTGAACTCCGGGAAGAAAAAGAAAGCAGCCGCTGCCCCCACGTCTAAGACCTACACTGAAGTCTTCGGCAATTCCATTACCAGAATGGCCAGGGACAACAGCAAGATTGTGGCAATATCCGCTGCTATGGTTGAAGGTACAGGTTTAAAGGAGTTTTCAGAAACCTTTCCAGATCGATTCTTCGATGTTGGTATTGCAGAACAGCATGGTGTCACCTGTGCTGCCGGCATGGCAAAAGAAGGGATGCATCCTGTGGTCGCCATTTATTCAACCTTTTTTCAACGCTCCTACGACCAAATTATTCATGATGTCTGTATTCCAAACCTGCCGGTCACCCTGGCAATTGATCGGGCCGGCGTTGTCGGGGCGGATGGCCCCACCCATCATGGCGTTTTTGATCTTTCTTTCCTGCGAATCATCCCAAATATGGTCTTGATGGCACCCAAAGACGAAAACGAGTTGCAGCACCTCCTCTATACCGCCATCTGTCACAATGGTCCTTCAGCACTCAGATATCCACGTGGCAATGGGGAAAATATAGCGCTTAGTAAGCAATTCCAGGAACTTCCAATCGGCAAAGGGGAATTACTGAAAAACGGTAATGATATTCTCCTGCTGCCTGTGGGCAATCGTGTTCATCCAGCTTTACGGGCGGCAAAAGGACTTGAAAAAGTAGGGATCAACGCTGCCGTTATTAACCCTCGTTTCATCAAACCGCTCGACAAGGAGTTGATATGCGATCTGGCGGCACAGACCGGTCGAGTTGTAACCATTGAGGACAACGTTCGACAGGGAGGGTTCGGCAGCGCAGTACTCGAGCTTCTCAGCCGTTGTGGACTATCCCATGTCAAAACCAGCCTGCTTGCTCATCCCGATCGTTTTATAGAGCACGGCCCGCAGAAAACCCTATGGCGCAATAACTCAATAAATTCGGTGTCAATAACAGAGGCGGCCATGCGGTTGATGAATCAATAGACGCTGTCATGGTTTTTGATAAATTCGGTCTATGAAAGAATAAACAGGTATCTACAAAAAATGGATGTTCTGGCTATTTCAGATGTCGTAGTAGAAAACCTTGTAGAATCGCAGGGCCGGAATCTGCAGCAAAACATTGATCTCATCGTGGCATGCGGTGACCTTCCCCCTGAGTATCTTTGTGAGTTGCGCAATAAATATGATGTCCCGCTTTTCTACGTTTTAGGAAACCACGACATCCGACACGACACCGCGCCAGCCGGGTGTATTAATATTACCGGCCGAATAATGCATCATGAAGGCATCAGCTTCCTCGGTTTTTCAGGCTCAAGGTGGTATAACGGTAACCAGAATCAGTATCGGGAACACGAAATGCGCTCACAGATCAGGCGACTCTGGTTTCAACTCTGGCGGCTTAAGCGTCTGGATGTTGTTATTACCCATTCACCTCCAAGACGAATTCATGACGCAGAAGACAGATGTCACAGGGGATTTAATTGTTATCACACCCTCATTAACCGTCACTCCCCCCGATTCTTTATTCATGGGCATATCCACAGGGAATTTGAAAAAGAGTCAGACCGTATCAGTATGGTGCGACAAACTGCGGTAATAAACAGCTATGGCCATCACATCATCCAAATATAATCCTTTAAATATACTCAAAAAAGCTTTCTGCAAGCCGAAGGTTGGCAAACAGCAACAACTGCCGCATAGTGCCCATTTTGAAAAAGTCCGTAATGAAGAAAAGGCTTTTACCTCCATCGACAGAGGCACGTCTCTTGTCCCCCTTGAACTAATTGTCGGCAGTGTTGGTCGTTATCATGATTTTGATGCCAAATTCAGCCCCAAGAGTTACCGCAGTGATGAACGGCTGCGAGCACTGACAAATGCAATGAGGCAGGGGCGGAAAATTCCACCAATTTCACTCTACCAGATTAAAGACAGTTACTATATTCTTGATGGACATCACCGCTTTACCGCTGCAAAGAATCTTGGCCACGATAGTATCAGGGCCTGCATCCTTGAGCTTCTCCCTTCAACAGACACGCTCGAAAATAAACTCTATATTGAGAAAATCGGATTCCGTGACAGGTTTAAGCTCTCCAACGTTCCTAAACTCACAGAGCCCGGCCAGTATAAACATCTCAATGAACAGATCCAGGAGCATCACCAGTTTCTATCAAAGGAATCAGCTGAACAAATCAGCCCCATTCAGGCAGCTGCAGACTGGTATCAAACAATCTATATGCCGCTCAGAAAATTGATAGAGAACAGCGGTCTGATAAAATCTTTCAATAATAGGACCGTTGATGACCTTTATCTCTATATATCGCTTCACCAATGGAAATTTGGTAAATCACGACAATATGGTATCGGAGTTGACAAGCTGATACCGAAAAACATGGAGGAATTCAGGGAAAAAATGGGAGCCCATAAAGAGAAAGAATATCCTGAAATGAAACGTGAGATAACTGCATTTATTCTAATGAACGTCGAAGGAAGACATGAAGAAAAAATACTGGATAAACTAGACTCTCTTGAAGAAGTGCGGGAGGCACACTCTGTTCACGGGTCCATTGATATAATCATTAGAGTTAAGCTGGTCCGCGATCTCCTGTCCTCAGATGCCGAACTGCTATCACAATTTATGACATCTACAATCAGGCAATGGGCCGGGGTCATTTCAACCCAGACACTGTTGCCAGGAGTTTCAAAAATTAAGGATAGAAGCTGATCTCTTTATTTAACGTCTTATAGACGTCTTGTGGAGATTTTTACTTATAATAGTTCTGGTACCATTCAACAAACTGAGCGATACCATATTCAAGCGCAGTGTCTGGTTTATAATTCAGGTCCCGGACAAGATCGTCAACGTTTGCGTATGTTGCCGGAACATCACCAAGCTGAAGAGGCATGAAATTTTTCTCAGCTTTCCTGCCAAGACAATCTTCAAGTACTTCTATGTAATGCATTAACTTCTGTTTGTTATTATTTCCGATATTATAGACCCGATACGGACAGTAGGAGGTTGCCGGATCCGGCCTGTCACCATCCCACGACGTATCTCCTGAAGGAATTGAGAAAATCACCCTGTAAACTCCTTCAACAATATCATTTATGTATGTGAAATCCCGTTCCATATTGCCGTTATTGAAAACATTAATTGGCTCACCGGCCAGTATTGCCCGGGTAAAGAGAAACAGAGCCATATCCGGCCTTCCCCAGGGACCATAAACGGTGAAAAACCGCAGCCCTGTCGTGGGCAAATCATACAAATGACTATATGTATGAGCCATTAATTCATTTGCTTTTTTGGATGCAGCATAGAGCGACACAGGATGATCTACATTGTCATGGACTGAAAACGGCATATTGGTATTGGCACCGTACACGGAGCTTGAAGAAGCATATACCAGGTGTTTGACACCACCATGGCGGCACCCTTCCAGGATATTAACAAACCCTACAAGATTAGTATCAACATATGAGTGCGGATTCTCAAGTGAATAGCGAACGCCTGCCTGTGCTGCAAGATTGACAACAGCGTCAAAGCTATACTTTTTGAACAAATCTTCCATAGCGTGCCGATCTGCCATATCACAATTCTCATGTACAAACAGATCACCCTGGGCCAGCGCAGCCATTCGATCTCGTTTTAGCTGGGGATCGTAATAGTCGCAGATGTTATCCAGGCCAATGACCCTGATGTTGTTGTCAATCAGTTTTTGGGAAAGATGCGCTCCGATAAATCCTGCCGCGCCGGTAACCAAAATTGTTTTCATCAATCGCTCTCTGTTGATCTCACATGGAAAATCCCCTGAACAAATAGCGCAGGGGATTATTACTGTTTGTTTTCTTTTATTCGTTAATCGTCAAAATCACCATCCGGACCCTTGTCCACATCCAGCGTTGCTGCTCTTTGCACAATTTTCTCCTCAGTCCACTCTTCGGGATCCTCAACTTTATGAGAGTTTGGCCCAATATCATAGGACCCTGCTTCGACCAGCATTTCAAGTGCAAGTGGAGCAGAATCGGCAGCGTTAAACACTGATACCAGCATAGTGTGGACAAAAGATTCCACCCGGCTGATCATCCGTTCCCGAACCTCAGACGGTTGTGCCAGAAGCCAGTTTTCCACAGCAAGATTGAGGTTTTTGTAATTACCGCCGGACCATCCTTTTTCAGCGGCCAAAGTGGTCATTTTCTCCCAGACCTGCTCGGTGACGCCCTCGCCGGTTACCTTTCTGAATCTGCCATCTTCATGCATCAGGGCATTACCGAAATCATTGACCTCAACGCCCCAGGATACCATCTGGAGTGCAGTCGCAACATTAGCCTTGGTTGTGTTTGTCAGTTTGGTGATTTCTCTGAGTCGATCGGAGTTATTGCCGGAAGTTCCATGCTGAGCACCCGAAACATTATACGGTTCGAGATGTTTATGGATTCTTGCAGTCAGCTCCACCTGAATACCATCACCGCTGGCTTCAATACCATGAGCTGAGCCATTATTGAGTGCAATCCAGTTGGGAAAGACACCATGTGCATTGAGCCCTTTTATTAAAAATGCAGCATCCTCGACCGTAGAAAGTCCCTGATTACCCTTTATCTCACCGACCTCGGTTTCAAGCCCTGCCCATTCAGGAACAAATTGTTTTAAGGCTAGGTTAGCAAGCAGATTCTTATCATCAGCCATATGGGATGCATCGATGGCAATTGAAGTAATGCCTGCCTCAAATATTGTGGGTATTTCTATTCTGGCGGCCTCTACGTCATCGTCTGACTTCAAACCATAATGATCGGCATGAATTGCAACTGGAATAGTGATTCCAAGCTCATTACAGGCTGCATCAACTTGTCGTGCAATGTTCCAGAAATTGACCGGACAATAGTTTGACTCTGATTTGGCAATTTCGATGATCAATGCAGCATTTGCGCGCTGGGCAGCTTTCAATGCCCCTCTAATGATAAATGAGTTTCGACCATTGGCAGCCATTGTCATGGCCTTGCCCTTTTTTCTCAGTGCCCGGTCAATAACCTTACCACTCACCAGTAACGCCCTGGAGTTTGGAAATAATTTTTTTATGTTGGGGGGTCGCCCAACATGGAGTGCCCGGTCAAAAAGTGTATCAAGTGACATAGTTACCTCCAGAATTAAATGATTTTCTATTCTGATTTTATATATTTTTGGTTGTAGAGCGCAGACTTGTTGAGAGTCGTTCCCTCAAAAAAGCATGCATAACAGGGTGCGAACGAGACATTCACTGTCATTATGTAATAATGCAGACCTCAGGAGAAATCCAGTAAACAGTTCAAAATATTATTGCTTTTTGTCGTCAAAGCCACTGAATTTTTTTCTACCGAAAAACCATACTGAAATGACACTCACTTCATAAAGAATCAACAATGGAATACCCATCATCATCTGGTTTACCACATCAGGTGTGGGAGTGAGAATTGCGGCGATAATAAAATTAACCAGAATTGCATATTTACGGTATTTGTTAAGAAGCGCTACTGATACAAGACCAGCTTTTGACAGAAAAACCATCATTACCGGCATTTCGAAAATGACCCCAAAGGCAAGAAGGAGACGAGTTGCCAGAGAAAAATATTCGCTCACAGCCGGTAGTGACGTTAAGAACTCATTATTGTAACCGACAAGAAATCTGAAAGCGGGCGGGAAAACAACGAAATAGCCAAATGCTGCTCCGGAGATAAAACAAATCGTGGATATAAATGAAAACGGCAGAACTAAACGCTTTTCATGCTTATAAAGGCCGGGAGCAACGAAACGCCATATCTGAAAAAAAATAACGGGGCAGCCCAGCAGAATACCGCAGACGAGTGCGAGCTTTAGATAAAAAAAAACCCTTCCTGATAAGAGGTGAAAATCAGACTTGTCCCTTCAGGCAATACCTCTGTCAGAGGTTTGAAAAACCAGGTTCCGATCGGCCTGATGACCAGGTAGGAAAGGCAAAAGCCAATAAATATTGCCCCAAAAGAATAGATCAGACAACTTCGAAGTTCTCGAAGATGTTCTGTCAGGGTCTGGTCATCGAATTTTTCAGCCGTTTTACTCATAATCTCTTGATACACTATTGCTTTTTGTCATAGTGGGAATTGCAATGAGATCAATACCATTTGATCGATCTTTTTGCAACGACTTAGCCCGATACTTGACAGCAGTAAGGGAAATAGATTTTCCAGTTTACTGCCATCACAGTTTCACCCCCTTGGTATTCATTAACGAAAGATAGCAATGGATGGTTGGCATTTTGTATTTGATTACGATACAATACCATAACTTTTATACAGTAACTTTTACAATATTCTACTTCCCTGATAAAAAAATCTAACGAGCATGACCATGATAAAGATACTGGTAGTGGATGACGAACAAAGCATGAGGGATTTCCTTAAGATTCTTCTTGTCAAAGACGGTCACCATGTGGTTACCGCAAAAAACGGTGATCAGGCACTTTCTGTTCTTGGCAAACAATCCTGTGATCTGGTTATCAGCGATATTCGTATGCCTGGTATGAATGGACTCCAATTACTGGAATCAATCAGAGAGCATCACGGTGATCTTCCGGTTATCATGATAACCGCTTTTGCTTCACCGGATGACGCGGTACAGGCCATGAAAAATGGCGCCTATGATTATATAAGCAAGCCATTTAATGTCGATGAAATTAAATCAGTCATTCATTCAGCCACCAACAGAGAAAGCTCACCAGTTAATAAAAATAACGCCCAGTCACTATTCCCTAACATTGTCGGACAGAGCAGGGAGCTGATTAAAATATTCGACATGATAGAGAGAATTGCTCCGACACCTGCCAATGTTCTCATCTATGGAGAATCGGGCACTGGAAAAGAGCTTGTCGCCCAGGCCATACACTTAAAAAGCAAGGTCAGCGCCGAGCCTTTCGTACCGATAACCTGCAGTGCTATCCCGGAAGAATTAATGGAGAGTGAACTGTTTGGTCATATGAAAGGGGCGTTCACCGGCGCCATTGCTGATAAACCGGGTCTTTTCCAGCAAGCCGATAACGGTACCGCATTTCTCGATGAGATTGGCGAGTTAACCCCTATTATCCAGACCAAACTACTCAGGGTGTTACAGGAAAGAGAGATCAAACCGGTTGGGGGGATAAAAACTCAGCAGATAAATGTCCGCATCATAGCTGCAACCAACAGAATCCTTGAAGAGGAAATCCTTGCAAAACGATTTCGGGAAGATCTTTTTTACCGGCTGGCTGTTGTACCGCTCAGGGTTCCTTCGCTTCGAGAGCGCAAGAGTGACATCCCCCTGCTGGTGGATCACTTTCTAAAAAAATATTCAAAGCTTCTCGGTAAAGATATCAGGGAAATATCGACTTATGGGCTTCAGGTACTGATGGATTACGACTTTCCCGGTAATGTCAGAGAGCTTGAGAACATAATTGAACGAGGCGTGGCGCTGGAGACATCAAATATCATTCTGCCGGAAAGCCTCTCTCTTACCAACGCCATCCGCAAAAAGGGCACGGGAGAGTCTCAAGCTCAAGCAGAGTTTCAGGCGGTGGCCAACGAAGAAGAACTGTTTGATCGTGGTTTGGACGATGTGATCATGGATCTGGAAAAAAGACTGATCATACAGACACTTAAAAAAACAAACAATTCCAAAACAAAGGCTGCCGATCTACTCAAGGTGAGTTTCAGATCTCTGCGTTATAAAGTAAAAAAATACGAGATTTAAGATATCCAGATTATGAGATTAAAACATACTTTGGACATCAACTATCGCCTTGGCTCATCAGATTCATCATTCAAACAGCAGCTTATGTGGATGCTGCTGCTTCGTGTCATTTTATATACGTTGCTTCTTGGCGTCAGTTTCCTGCTGCAGGATGATAAATTCGAGGTAATAACACTTCCTCCGAACCTGCTGATCCTGTTTGTTCTCATTGTTTATATCAGTACCATCGGCTCTGCATTCTATCTGATCCGATCAAAAAGAAATTTTCGAATATTCGGCTTCATTCAATCTCTGCTGGATACTGTTTTTTGTACTGTAATGATCTACCTGTCCGGTGGTTCGCAGTCTGCGTTTATCTCTATTTATTTTTTTCCAATTATTTCAGGCGGACTGCTCATTCCGATTAAAGGTGGACTGATAGCAGCAGCAGCTTCAACATTGCTCTTTGGAGCGATCCTTGGTCTCGAGCACGGTCATTATATGCCTGAATATCTCTTGTTTTTAAATTCAGTTGGTTCACAGAGCATTCAGGCAAGCATCAACCAGTTTGCAATAAGGGGGCTTACATTTTTCCTGGCTGCAGTTTTCAGCGCTTTAATTGGAGCTCGGCTGAAAACCACCGCAGAGGCGCTGACCAGCACAAAACTTGACTTTGACAGACTATCACAGCTCTACAAACAGATTTTTGACAATATCACCACCGGCATTATAACGGTGGATATAAACGGCACGATAACCTCCGCAAATAATGCAACTGTTGCAATCACAGGACTGCAAATGCAGGAGATGATTGGCAGACAGTTTTTCCACCTTTTCCCCTTAATTGACCTTACCAATCCCTCACCTCGAAACGCCTGTGATTTTGAACGCAGTGATAAACAGAAAATTCGTCTCGGTTATGCTCACGCAGCCCTTGAGCACCCGCTACAGAGCAATGAATCTGGTAGTCCGGACGATGAGGTTACAACTATTATTACTCTTAAGGATATCAGTGAGATCGAACGGCTGGAAGCACAGATGCGTCAGGCAGAAAAGCTTGCTGCCATCGGAATGATGAGTGCTGGCATTGCCCATGATTTCAGGAATCCGCTTACGGCAATTTCCGGATCTGCGCAAATACTCGCTCAGGAGTACTCTTCTGGTGATTCCTCTCAACTACAGAACTACCAACTGACAAAAATTATTCTCAGGGAGTCTGATCGCCTGATTAATACAATCGCTGATTTTCTGAAGTTTGCCCGCCCTGATACTATTGACAGAGAGTGGTTCCAGCTGCGTCCCTGTATTCAGGAAATTCTGGAAGTATGCAGGGCTGATCCAAGCTGGCCAGCGTCTTGTAGGGTAATCTTTAAAATGGATTCACGATTCAGTATCTGGGCCGATGAGCAACAGCTGTTCACGGTAATTAACCACCTCATCCAAAACGGCCTGGCATTCTGCAAACCGGGCGATGAACAGATTGAAATAACGGCAGAAAACAAGATCGGCCCGGGCAACTATGAGATGAGTCACATTGCTGTCAGAGACAATGGGCCCGGCATTGATCCGAGTCATATAAATCAGATATTTGAGCCGTTTTTCACTTCACGAACTGACGGTACCGGTCTTGGACTGGCAATCGTCAAGCAGACTATTGACGGACATAGTGGTTACATATTCGCCGAAAACACTGAACCCGGAGGAGCGATTTTTTCTGTTTACCTGCCGTTACCTCCAGACCATTAAGCAATAATTAACAACCATCTATTCGTTTTCTTTCCAGATTCTGGCACCGACACCACTTAATTTACTTACAAGGTTTTCATATCCTCTTTCCAGGTGGTAGATTCTGGAGATTTCGGTTCTTCCAGAGGCAGCCAGGCCGGCAATTACCAGCGAGGAACTTGCCCGTAAATCTGTGGCCATGACTCGTGCACCGCTTATACCTGTGCCCTTGCCGGTGACAACAGCACTGTTTCCATCAGTTTTAATGTCTGCCCCCATGCGCCTCAATTCAGCGACATGCATAAATCGATTCTCAAATATGGTCTCATTGACAACACATATCGAGTTACTGATTGCCATAAGAGCCATGAACTGTGCCTGGAGATCTGTCGGATAACCAGGATAAGGCATGGTTTTAATATCTACACTTTTCAACCAGCGCTTATTCTCCGGTCTCGCTTTAACAAGCAGCGAATTTTCAGCTGCTACGACTTCAATTCCTGCAGCACTCAGTTTCTCCAGTAACGCAGGCAGATGGGCAGGGTTGCAGTTGTTAAGAACAACCTCTCCCCCTGCTGCCCCCACAGCAATACAATAGGTACCAGTCTCAATACGATCAGGTATAATTTCTGTCTCTGCAGCTGTTAATTTTTCGACACCATGAACAATAATATGATCACTGCCACGTCCCTCAATATCAGCACCCATGTTTGTCAGCATGTCTATCAGGTTGCCAATTTCAGGCTCTCGAGCCGCATTTTTTATTGTGGTGGTCCCTTCAGCAAGTGAGGCTGCCATCAATATATTTTCAGTTCCCGTTACTGAAGGAATATCAAAATATATGCTGCCTCCCTGAAGTCGACCATCTATATGGGCTGCTACATAACCCTGTTCCAATACACATTCGACACCAAATCTCTCGAATCCGGAAATGTGAAAATTTATCGGTCGTTCTCCAATCGCACAGCCTCCCGGCAATGAAACCTTGGCCTTCCCAAAGCGCGCCAGGAGTGGTCCAAGAACAAGAACTGAAGCCCGCATGGTTTTCACAAGATCGTAGGATACCTCACAGTAAACAATGTCTGTGGTATCGATATGAAGCGTAGCACCATCACGTTTCCAGTTTGCGCCCAGCTCTACAAGCAATGATAAAATCGTTCTGGTATCTCTGAGATCAGGAACATTTCTCAGGACATGATTTCCCGGGGCGAGAAGGGTTGCAGCAATAAGCGGAAGCGCTGCATTTTTTGCTCCACTTATCGAAATTTCACCATACAGCGGTTTTCCACCTTCAATTATTAACTTCTCCATCAGCTTATCCTATTGTTCCTTTCTGCGTATATGGATGACACGATCTCGGCCGGAATAATCAGTATAGAGCTCTACATATTCATATACCTCATCACCATCTCGATCTATAAACATTGATTGTATCTTTTGTCCCTGCCCTTCACCAATTTCCATAAAAAAGTCACCTCCATAGTCCAAGACATCAGCCAGATGCTCAGTCATTCTTTCAATCAGCTGGAGGCCTGTTACCCCACCATTGAGTGCAATCAGTGGTTCGTAACGAGATACTTCAGGTTCAATGGTTGAAATAATATCTGAATATCTTACATATGGAGGATTTGATACGATCAGAGAAAATGGCCTATCATCCTTGAAAGTATTAAAAAGATCTGCCTGAACAAAGGAAATCCGGTCGTCAACGTTATGGTATCGGCTGTTTTCCCGGGCAACGGTAAGCGCCTCAAATGAAATGTCAGCGGCGGTAACCTGCTGTTTCAGCTCAATAGCGAGTACCACACCAATCACCCCGCTTCCGCAACACATATCAAGAATTTTAAAATCTGAACAATACTGATTCCTCTTGACCAACACCCTGTCCAACAAGAATTCGGTCTCAGGCCTGGGAATTAAAACAGCGGGCGTCACCTTGAAGTGCATTGACCAAAATTCCCGCTCACCAAGAATATAAGCAAGCGGTTCCCGGTTCTTGCGTCTTTCCAACAATGTTAAAAAGCGATGGGTGCAATCAGGGGAGATATCATCGTTGCCTGCAAGGTATAGTGCTGTTCGGGTGAGCGACAGGCAGGAGCACAGCAGCTGAGTCGCATCAGTCTGTGCTTCTTCAATACCAACCTGTTGAAGCTCTGAAATACCATGCTGCAATAAAACCCCGACTTTCGATGTGTCTTGCACCATAATCATGCTGCAGCCTCAGTTTGATGGACTACTCCAGCGCCTTCATTTTCTCAGCCTGATCCTGCTCAATGAGTGGAAAAATTACATCATCGAGTTTTCCATTCATGACGGCATCGAGCTTATACAGTGTAAGATTTATACGATGATCGGTCAGTCGACCCTGGGGAAAATTGTAGGTGCGGATACGTTCGCTTCGATCACCGCTGCCAACCTGGCTTCTTCTGTCTTCTGAGATTTTGTCATGCTGTTCCTGCTCAACCTGGTCGAGCAACCGCGCACGAAGAACCGTCAATGCTTTGGCTTTGTTCTTATGTTGTGATTTTTCATCCTGACAGATAACAACCAGGCCTGTCGGCAGATGGGTAATCCGTACAGCAGAATCAGTTGTATTGACGCTCTGCCCCCCGGGACCGGAAGAGCGATACACATCAAATTTAAGTTCATTCATATCAATATCGACATCGACCTCATCTGCCTCAGGCAGTATTGCAACGGTAACCGCTGACGTATGAATTCGCCCCTGCGCTTCTGTCTCAGGAACACGCTGAACACGATGCACGCCACTTTCGTATTTAAGCTTAGAGTAGACCTGGTCTCCACTGATCAATGCAATAATTTCCTTAAACCCTCCGATGCCGAGTGGGCTGGAGTCCATGATCTCTACGTTCCACTTAAGGGTTTCAGCAAATCGTGAATACATTCTGAAAAGGTCTCCGACAAATAATGCCGCCTCATCACCACCCGTCCCGGCACGAATTTCTAAAAATGTGTTTTTGTCATCATTGGGATCTTTGGGCAACAGGAAGAGCCGGATTTCGTTCTCCAGATTTTCCAGTTTGGTTGATAAATCTTCTATCTCGTCTCTGGCAAGCTCACGCAGTTCTTCATCTTCTCTATCATCCTGAAGGATGGATTTGTTTTCAGCAATCTCCTGGGAAATTTTACGATGGAGATTACTTAATTCAGAGAGACGACTCAAATGGGAATGTTCGCGAACAACTTTTTGATATTCCGGCTGGTTGTTGATGAGTGACGGATCTGATAAACGACCTTCAAGATCTGAAAGCCTGTTATCAAGATCATGGAATTTTTCTAACATGAGCACCCCACTGCCGAAAATAATACATAAAAAAAGTCCACAGTAATGTAATCATTACTGCGGACTCAATTTCAAAGAGAAAGGATTAGTGGTCCCGAGCCTGACTCTGATTATGCGTCTTCCTTTTTATCATAGTGTTTTGCATAACGCTTACGGAACTTCTCAATTCGTCCGGCAGTATCGACCAGTTTCTGTTTACCGGTGAAAAATGGGTGACAGGCTGAACAGATTTCAACTTTAAGTTCCGGCAGAACACTGCCGATTTCCACTTCGTTACCACATGCACAAACAGCCATAATGGTTTTATAATCAGGGTGTATATCGTTTTTCATATGTATCCCTCAGCCCTCCAGAAAACTTTATCATTGGGTTAGCAGATTATTATAAATGACTAAAACTCGAACAACGTATTATAATTATAATTCAATAAATTACAATAAAAATAGAACCCCCACACAAAACACCTGGAGAACACAGGGTTTACAAGTGATCAGCTATTCATTGAGTCGATGAAGTCTTCGTTACTCTTTTGATGCTTGAGCTTATCCACCAGAAAATCCATACCGTCTGCCGGATTCATTGAGGCAAGTAATTTTCGTAATATCCAGATCCTGTTGAGTACATCATCTTTTAAGAGCAGGTCTTCCTTGCGCGTACCGGAACGTTTAATATCAATAGCAGGGTAAATTCGCCTATCTGCCATCTTACGGTCAAGAATCAATTCCATATTACCGGTTCCCTTGAATTCTTCAAAAATGACATCATCCATTTTCGATCCGGTCTCAACCAGCGCAGTTGCGACGATAGTTAAGCTTCCGCCCTCCTCTATATTTCTGGCAGCGCCAAAAAAACGCTTCGGCCTGTGCAGAGCATTGGCTTCAACACCACCTGAAAGAATTTTACCACTTGCAGGCGTAACCGTGTTATAGGCTCTTGCCAGCCGCGTTATACTGTCGAGGAGAATGACAACATCTTTCTTATGCTCCACAAGGCGCTTGGCTTTCTCTATCACCATTTCGGCAACCTGTATATGCCTTTGAGGAGGTTCGTCGAAGGTCGAACTGACAACCTCGGCGGTTTTTACCGTACGCTGCATTTCCGTAACTTCTTCGGGTCGCTCATCAATTAACAAAACGATGAGATACACTTCTTTATGATTACGAACAATCGAGTTGGCAATTTTCTGCATTAATACGGTCTTACCGGTACGCGGAGGTGAAACAATCAATCCGCGCTGGCCTTTGCCAATCGGTGCAAACATATCCATTATACGCATTGAGAAATTGTCAGGCTGCCACTCGAGGTTAAATTTTTCATCGGGATGCAGGGGGGTAAGATTGCCAAACAGCGTTTTCTGTTTGGCTGCCTCCGGCGGGTCGAAGTTGACACTTTCAACCTTGAGCAGGGCAAAATACCGTTCTCCCTCTTTCGGGGCCCGGACAAGGCCATCAATGACATCACCTGTTCTCAGACTCAATCTCCTGATCTGGGAAGGGGAAACATAAATATCATCAGGACCGGGCAAGTAGTTATAATCTGGCGCTCTGAGAAACCCAAACCCATCAGGTAAAATTTCAAGAACGCCGTTTCCCCGAAGCTGCCCTTCTTTATCGGCTTGCGCCTGAAGGATGGCAAAAATCAACTCCTGTTTGCGTAATGAGCTAAAACCATCAACTTTAAGTTTCCGTGCTAGTTTTACCAGATCGTCGATTTTCTTCAGCTTGAGTTCTGCCAGGTTCATCACGATGAATGTCTCCTCTTAATATGTATGGCAATAATTTTGATTGTCAGTCAAAATATCAAAAACTATCTGTCTTGTTACAATCTTGCACATCGCCTGAAACAGAATTAACCCCAAATACCCGTTCGCTAAAAAGAAAGAACTTTGTTATCAATCGATATGCTTGTTCTCTAGGGTTAGTTAGTAATACGGTATAAAAAGAATTGTGGGCGACAGCCTGATTTGATACAGCGTTAGTTGATATTTATTAAACTTTTGTTTTAGATTTATTTTATATTTTTCGAGAAAATATTGAAATTGAGTATATACAGATTAGTCAAGCCGGGATTCCGACATGATTGTTTTCTCCCTTATACGTGCTCAAGGAGATGGTGTCAAGGATTTTGTAACATAATTCCTGATCTCAGCCGCTCTTTATTTTTTTCAGTCTGGCTGCAAGTTCCACTAACTGCTTTTCAGTCTCCTGCCAGTGGGCAGAATTGTTGATAACATAATCGGCTCTTCTGTTTTTTTCTTCCATCGACATTTGAGCTGCAATAATGGTACCGACGTCTTCACGGCTAATACGATCACGCTCCATAACCCGCTCGATGAGTCTATCCTCCATGGAAAAAACTGAAATAATCGTATCAAATTCATCCTGCCAGTCCTTCTCAAAAAGAAGCGGTACTTCTGCAATAACAAATGATTCGGGATCACCTTCTGCGACATTTTGTATCTTTTCAAGAACAAGGGGGTGAAGAATAGCTTCAAGCTGATCTCTCAAATCAGGATCTGCAAAGATCTTCTCTCTCAACGTCACACGGTTGATTACTCCGTCTCCATCAAGGAAATGACTGCCACCTGAATGGACAAATTGTAAATAGCCCTCCCCGCCTGGCTCAAGTAACTCCCTGCAAACATCATCTGCACTGATTACAATAGCGCACAGCAGTTTACCGAGCAGGGCGGCAACCTTGCTTTTCCCGGAACCAATTCCTCCCGTTACCCCAACTATCAAGATGCTTTCTCCATTGAATCGAGAACGTACTGGAAGTCTGGAGCCATTGGAGCTTCAAAAGTCATCGTCTTTCCTGAATCAGGATGATTCAATGTCAATTTCCAGGAGTGAAGCATCTGTCGAGCAAAGGGCTGATTCTGACGATTTCCGCCGTATATCCTGTCACCGGCAACCGGCATTTTAAAATGAGAAAGATGAACCCTGATCTGGTGAGTCCGGCCTGTTTCTATTTTAACCGTCAACAGGCTGTATCGATCAAAAAGCCGTTCCACGCTCCAGTTCGTTGCCGCATACTTACCAGTTATTTCTCTGACTGCCATTTTTTGCCTGTTGACCGGGTGCCTTCCGATAGGTGCCACGATCCTTCCTTTATTCTCACGAGGGGTTCCATGAACAAGTGCACGGTAGTATTTCTCTGTTTTTCGATCCTTAAAATCCTGTACAAGTCGCTGATG